>Ga0080004_1117098_pt1 | contig 59925 bp, 43 predicted proteins | sample WasSprMetagenome_FD_69207 | JGI IMG/M metagenome (GOLD analysis project Ga0080004, IMG submission 69207) | Sulfidic aquatic microbial communities from Washburn Spring, Yellowstone National Park, USA - WS (SPADES assembly) (version 2) | ecosystem: Environmental > Aquatic > Thermal springs > Hot...
CTTCGCCAACACGCCGCAATGCTCGGCGGCCCGTTCCGCCCTGCTCACCGGGCTGGAGCCGCACCGCACGGGCGTCATCACCAACGTGGATGCCGGCTCCCTGGGCAAGCCCCTTTCTCCCAGGCTGCCCACCTTGGGTTCCGTGCTTCGCGAGGCCGGCTACCGCACCGGCTACTTCGGCAAATGGCATCTGGGCAACGACGAGCGCGGCCTGGCGCAGTTCGGCTTCGATACGTACGCGCCATGGAAGTCCGACGAGTCCACCGCCAGGGAAGCCGCGCAGTGGATCCGCTCGCAGACCGAACCCTGGCTGGCCTGGGTCTCCTTCGTCAACCCGCACGACATTTACCAGTTCCCGCGCTTGATGGCCAGAGTCGAGCCCAGACCCGGCGTGCGCCCGCCTGCCTCAGGGCCGGAGTCGCTCGAGGGCAAACCCTCCGAGCAACGCGAGTACATGGAGCGCGATCAGGGACGCGTCGCGCGGCGCTACGGTCCCGCGGAATGGATTCGCTACCGCACTTACTATCTCGAGCTGGTCGAGAAAGTGGACGCCTTGCTCGGCCAGGTGCTCGACGCCTGCCCGCTGGAGGGCACGGTCGCGGTCTACACCAGCGATCACGGCGACGCCCTGGGCGAACACGGTCTGCCCTTCAAAGGCCCGTTCATGTACGAGCCGTTGATTCGCATTCCGCTGGTGATCGCTTCGCCGGGCGGGGAACTGGGGCGCGGTGAACGCACGGACCTGGTCACGCAGGCCGACCTGGCGCCGACGCTGGCCGCCCTGGCCGGAGTCCCCTGGCCTTCCCCCGTCTCCGGCCTGAACCTTGCGCGAGCGCGCGACCAGCGGCGCGAAGTGTTCCTGGAATACTACGCGAAACAAAAATGGGTGAATCCGATTCGGACCATCCGCACCCGCCGCTGGAAGCTCAACCGCTACGATCGCGGCAACGTGGAGCTCTACGATCTGGAGCGCGATCCGGACGAGGTGCGGAACCTCGCTGCCGAGCCTTCTCTGGCCAGCTTGCGCAAACAGCTCGAGGAACGGTTGGACGCGTGGCGCAAACCGTGGCTTGAAAGCGCACTGAGAAGTCCCGCCGCCGCGGCCACTATATAGGCAAAACCACAGTCCTCCAGGGGCGTCTCACGGGGGCGCCCAACGGCTCACTGCACGAGTCAGCCCGCGCCGGGCGGCTGCCCTGCCAAGCCGCCCGGCCCCTCAACTCTGCCCCAGAATCCGCCGCACCCGCTCCACGTTCTCGCGCACCTGATCACTGTAGCGCGGGTACATCCCCACGATCACGGCGTCTGTCGGCTTGATGTTTTCAAAGGCCGTCCGGAACGCGCGCTCGATGCTCTCGGGGCTGTCCGTCAGCCGGCCCGCCGCCAGAATCTTGAAGGCCAGGCAGGGCTTGCGGGACTGCCGGATGGCTCGGAACATTCGCGGGGGGTCCTGCGGCAGGTAAACTTCACCCAGCGGTCGCTGCCCCAGCAGGTTTACGATCTCCTGCTCGGTCCGCGTGATCCGATATACGCAGGTCATGAAAAAGTCAATGTCCCAGCCGCGGCTCTCCACTTCCTCCACCACCAGCGGATTGTGTGTGGAAAGGCCCACGAGCACGCCGCTGTCGCGCACCGCTTTGAGGAAGTCCTGGATCTTGCCCTGCTCTCCCGCCCGCCAGCGCCGGTCCGTCGTGCCCCCGTGGTGCACGATGCCGATCGGCCCCATGCGCGCAATCTTCGGGATCCAGCTCAGATCCTCCTCCATCCGCCGCGAGCTCAGCAGGATCCACTGGATCTTTCCCCCTTGCTCGCGGTAGCGCTGGATGTCCTCCAGCCCGCGCCTGGCATCGGAGAGTTGCCACGTGTTGATGCCATTCTCCTCACAGGCGCGCACGGTCTTGAGCACGTTCTCCGGCGTGGACCACTCCAGCATGTGCTGGTCGAACAGCCGGTTGAAGTGCGAAAAGCCGTAAAAGGGATTGGCGCCGAGAATCAGGCGGGTCACCTCGTATTTGCCGAGACGGATCGTGGGAAGCAGGGGCGCGGGTGCGGCCGGAGCGGCGAGGGCCGCGGACGCCCCGAGAAACTGCCGACGCGTGGTTTCCATGGACGAGCCCTTCGGGGGCTATTCTACCTGCGTTCGTAACGCCCCATGTACTGCGCCTCGGCCAGCACGTGGCCCTTGAGGGCCCGGTCCAGCTCGGCCCTCCGCGCCCCTTCGGCCAGCTTCAGCGACTCCACATCCAGCGCGTAAAGTTTGAAGAAATAGCGGTGCGGGCCGTGACCGCGCGGCGGGCAGGGTCCGCCGTAGCCGCGCTTGCCAAAATCGTTCGTCCCGCTCACGCCCATCTGCCCCGGCTTGAATCCCTGCGCGATGGCGTGGACCCCGGCCGGAATATCCCACAGCAGCCAGTGATTCCAGATCCCCACCGGCGCATCGGGATCGTCCATGATGAGCGCGAAACTTCTCGTACCCGGCGGCTCCCCGCTCCACTCCAGAGCCGGCGACAAGTCGGCCCCATCGCAGGTATGCAGCTTCGGGATCATGCTGCCTTCCGCAAACGCGCTGATGACCAGTTTCATGACCAGCCTCACCTCCTCATGACTTGTCTGCCTTACTTGTGTGCCTTACTTGTCTGCCCTCAGCGCCCGATCGAGCGCCTCCACGAAGAAATGTTCACCCCACATGACAGACTCGTTCACGCCGAGCTTCTTGTGCAGGTGATAAACCCCGCCTTTCAGGATTCCCTCCCATTCGGGATCGTCCCGCGCCACCCAGCGCGTGGCCAGGGTGCGCAGAATGTGCCGCGCCGCTGCCGCGTAGAGCGCCCCCTTTGCCCGGTCCGTCAGCAGCCCGGCGAGCTGCAACAGTCCCGAAGCAGCAATGGCGGCCGCGGAAGTGTCTTGCAGTCGCCGGCTTTCCTCGGGCGCATCGTAGTCCCACGGCGGCACGCCGTCGGCGGGCGTGTGCGTCAGGTAATAGTCCGCGCAGGCCTCGGCGGTCGCCAGAAACCGCGGATCCCGCGTGTAGACGTAAACCGTGCCGAACCCGTAGAGCGCCCAGGTCAGCCCGCGCGACCAGCAGGAGTCCCCGCGCCAGCCCTGATGCGTGCTCTGGCGCAGGAACTCGCCCGTTTCCGTATCGAAAAGCCCTTCGTGGGCCGTCGAACCGTCGCCCCGCACCAGATAGCGCCGCGTGGTCAGGCAGTGCTGGAGTGCGATGTCGTACAGCCTGGCGTCCCCGGTGCGTTCGGCGGCGTAGAACACGATGCCCACGTTCATCATGATGTCAATGAAGAGCGAGTTCTCGGCCACGAAGGAGCGCAGGTAACGGCCTTTTTCCCGATAGCGCAACGCCATGGTACGGCCCGCCTGAATGAGAACCGCTTCCCGCGCCGGATCCGGCTCGAGCTGGTTCCAGCGGTAATAGGTGGACATGAAGATGAAACCCAGATCGTGCACCTCGCGATCGTGCTGGCGCGGCTCGAGCGGGCGCGTGTAACGGATGGCCTGCTCGCGCCAGTACGCGGCCTCCGCGCTGCCTCGCGGCGCGCGCCGGCAGAAAATCCACATCATGCCGGGCAGAAACCCGTCGCACCAGTGCGTCCAGGCCGGCAGATCGTGCTTCCAGCGCCCCTGGTGCGTGTACATGGGATAGAAATCCGGATAGCGTTCGATCACGCGCCGCACTTGACGGGCGGCGAATTCCAGCGTTTCTTCGAACAGTTGGCGGTCTTGCGGCGTCAGATCCAGAATCATCGTTTCCACCTCAGGGCAACGTTCGCCACAACATGCGAAATCCTCGGGGCAATCGCAGCAGCCTGCCATTGAACAAAATGGCGCTCTCCTGTTCCGTGCTCGTCGCCACTACGTCGGTTTGTCGCCGCGCGCCAGCCACGATGCCGCCAAGCAGTTCCAGCCTGGCGCGGAATTCGGCTTCGAGTGACGGCCCCTCCAGCCGATCGAACTCGAGCGACACCATCCCATAGGCGCGAGGCGCCAGATGCTGCTGCACAGCCAGCAGCCTTCCTGTCACGCGCGCTCCTTTGGGCGCCAAAAGCTCGCCGCGGGCTCGTACGTCGCGGACCAGAACAGCCTCCAGCAGATCCCCTGCAGCCGCGCTGGCCGGCTCCAGCGGTTTTGTCAGGCTCAACTCGAGGTTCAGTCCGGGCGGCAAGCGTCGCCGCACCTTGCGTTCCTGCGGGGGCGAAGACAGGGGCTGCTCTTGCTCGAAGCGCACCTGGCTTTGCGCCGCATATTGCCGGCACCCGCTGAAAGAAATCCGGTTCTGGCTGGTGCGGCCTTCCCCCGTCCCCAGAGTCAACTCCGAGGCCGCCGGCAGCAGGACGAGGCGCCCGCCGATGCTCGTGCGCCCGTAGCGAATCGCGGTATGTACCGCCGTGACTTCGAGCGGCGGCACCGGCAAACCTTCGGCCTCCACATCCAGCCGCAGCAGCTCCAGGGAATCCCGATCCACCCAGAAGCTGCCGCGGTAGGCCACCCGCGCGCTGTTGCGCCCGTCCCTGACCTCGTAGCCGCTCAGCTCGCGCGGCACCCGGTAATCGTACCGCCAGGCCGCCCGTCCGTCGAGCCGATCCTCAAAGGGACCCTGGAACGTGGCGGCGTTTCTCGCGAAGATAGCCGTGGCGAAACCCCAGAAATCTCCCGTCCCGATGGGGCCGGGCGGAACGATCTGCGCAATATCCCGGTTTTCGAACTCGGCCGCGCCCGGCCACGCGAACCGTTCCTTGCCGCCGATTACCGCGACCTCCAGCCGCAGTCGCTCCCACCACCGGCACTGCGGACAGGGATAGCCCTGCCGCCAGCGCTCGATGGTCTCCACGCAGGTGTAGTCCGGCATGCGTTCCAGCGTCTCGCGCATGCGGGCGCGGATCCTCTCCAACAGCCCGTCCTGCTCGCCCGCCTGCGCCGGCACGCCCAAGAAGAGGCTCCCAACGACCGCCGCCAGCAGGCCTGCGAGCATTGCACCCATTATAGGCAGCCGGTTCGCCGTGCTATGATTCCTGCCATGGCAGCTACCAAAATTACTGTGTTCACCAACGGACCCATCCGGGTGGAGGGTGATTTCGAACTGGTGGATCAGGAGGGCAAAGCGTTCGGACTGGGCGGCCGCACCGCCATCTCCTTGTGCCGCTGCGGCCATTCGGAAAACAAGCCGTTCTGCGATGGCGCGCATCGCCGCGTCGGCTTCCAGCACGCTGCGACTGCCCGCGACCTGCCGCCCGTCAGCTAAGCCTCAGCCGGCCTCTTCCAGCACGCACACGTCGCGCAGATTGCGGTACTCCTCGGCGTAATCTAGTCCGTATCCCACGACGAAGTGATCCGGGATCTGGAATCCTACGTAGGCCAGGTCCACGGGTTGGATCCGTCGGCTCGGCTTGTCCAGCAGCGCCACCACCCGCAAGGACCGCGGCTTGCGTTGCGAAAGCACGTGGAGCAGGTAATTCAACGTGAGGCCGCTGTCTATGATGTCTTCCACCACCAGCACATCGGCGCCCTCGATCGAGCAGTCCAGATCCTTCGTCAGCTTGACCTCCCCCGAAGTGCTCTTGCCCTTGCCGTAACTGGAGATCCCGATGAAGTCTATCCGCACGGGGCGTTCGATGGCGCGCGCCAAGTCAGCCAGGAAGAAACACGCTCCTTTGAGGATGCCGATCAGGTAAATCGGGCCTTCCGGATAATCGCGCGTAATCTGCGCCCCGAGTTCGCGGACGCGCGCGAGGATCTCGTGCTCGGGAATGAGCAAACGCAGGCGGGCCGCCGACCTGGTCTCCGACGGCATCAGCCGCCCCCGGCCCGCAGCGGTTCACTGGGCGGGCCAATGTGAATGTGCGCCCCCGTGGAGCGACCCCGCAAGGCGCCACGGAACGCGTAATAAGGCACGCCCAGCTTCTGCAGGTAGTTCCGCAGCCACACGCCCTCCGGACTGTCCGGGTGCAGCGCCACGTCCACCCGCCCGCGGTGATCCAGACCCCAGGCCCGGTGCAAAGCTGTCGCCCCGTAGGCGCTGACAGGCAAGGGACGCCCGAACTCCATTTCGAATTCCATCGCCAGCACCCGCATCAGCCCGGCGTCGAAACCGCCGCGGCCCGCGTAGCGCTCCACCAAGGGTCGCGGCTCCGGCGCGGGCAAATCCTCCCTGGCAGCCTCCGCTGCTTCGATGCGGGCAATCTCGGCCAGCTCATCGAGCAATCGCGCACGGCTTTCGGCCAGCGCAAGTTCGCGCCGTGCCCGGTCCAGGTCCTCCAAGAGCGGGGTCAATGCCGTGCGCGCCAGCGCTCCCTCCTCGACCAGCCTTTTGGCCTCGTTCAGGCGCGCTTGCCGACGCTCGAGACGGCGTTCGGCAGCCGCCACCATCTCACGACCGTGCTCCTCGGTGAGGTCCTCGACTCCCAGGGCGCCGTAAAGCGTGCGCCGCAAAATCGCCTCGTCGGCGCGATCCGCCGCCAGCTCTTCCTGCTTTTGCAAGAGCGACTTCGGCAACGCCCCGGCCGCTACCAACTGCTCGAGGCTTTGATCCGGGGGAATCGGGCGGACCACCCGTAGCGGATCCGGCTCCTGCCCCAGGCACACCCCCGCTGCCACAACCGCAAGGATCGCGCGAGTCACCAAACCCGATTGTAGTACGATAGGGCTGAGGAGTTGTTTGCCGGCGCCGAATCGTCGCAAACGCAAGACTGAGAAAACCACGCAGCCCCCACCGACGCCGCCTTGGATCATCGCCGCGCGGGCGGCCGAGGACAAGAAAGCCCTCGATTTGCGCATCCTGGATTTGCAGGGCCTCGCTTCGTTCACGGACTACTTCGTGATCTGCTCGGGATCCAACCCCCGCCAGATCCAGGCCATCGCCGATGAAATCGAGCGGCGGCTCGCCGAGCAGGGGCGCAAGCCTTTGGGCGTCGAGGGCTACGAGCACGCCGAGTGGGTCTTGGTGGACTACGGCGAGTTCCTGGTCCACATCTTTTCGGAAGCCGCCCGCGCCTACTACGATTTGGAACGCCTCTGGCGGAAAGCCAAGGAAGTAACCCTGCCGCCGGCGGAGTGAGCCGCCTTACCGGCGGAGCCTGGCCGTCACCAGTTCGAGTAGGCTCTCGGCCTCCTCCACCTCCAGCTCCGTTTCCAGCCAGTACAGGGGCAAACCTTCGAGCTGGGCTTGCCATCCCTCGGGCAAGTTCACCAGGTCCTTTTCCGTGGTGACAAGCGCGTCGGCGTCGCTGCCTCGAGCCCGCTCGATGATCGCGCGCAGTTCCTCGACGCGGTAGCGGTGGTGATCCGGATACTCGGCGCGCCACACGGTTCGCAGTCCCAGCGCGTCCAGACTCCGCCAGAATGACGCCGGCTGGCCCAACCCGCAGAATGCAGCCGGCCGCGCGAAAGGCGGCTCGATCGCCGGGCGGCGCGCGCCGCTCGCCGCCTCCACCCACGCTTTCGGACGCCGGCGAGCGCGGTGCACGGCCGCGTCCCGGTTGTAGCGCCGGATCAGGCGCTCGACGGCCCCCGTGTGCGGCAGCGCTTCGCTGTGGCTGATCACGATGACGCCGGCGCGGCTCAGCGCCGAGAGAGGCTCGCGCAGGCGGCCTAGCGGGAAGACTTCGTCGCTTGGATCCAGTGCGTCCACCAGGACAATGTCCAGGTCGCGGTCGAGGCGCGCGTGCTGGAAGCCGTCATCCAACAAGAACAAATCGGGTTGAAAACGTTCCAGCGCGATCGCACCCGCCTTCCCCCGATCCCGTCCAATGCCCACCACCGCAATGCCGGCGCGCAGGTGAATCTGCGCCTCGTCGCCGGTGATCTCGACGGGCGCCTGCGCCTTCGGCGCCAGCGCCACCGGCTCAGCGCCAGCCCGGCGACGGTACCCTCGCAGCAGGACCGCCGGCCTGTACCCCCGTTCCGCCAGCCGCTGCGCCAGCCATACGGTGAACGAGGTCTTGCCCGCGCCGCCCATGCTGAGGCCCCCGATGCTGATCACCGGCCGCGGCAGCTTCACACGCCGCGCCCTCGCTGCCGCACGCTTCAACACGCCGCCGGCCAGCCACAGGCGCGATAGCAACCACAAGGCTGCCCGCCACGGCCACGCGCGCACGCGCCGGGGAACGGCCTCCGCGTAACGCGCCGCCAGCTCTTGCACCGCTCTCTCCGTCGCTCCCTGCTGGGCGGCGGCCGCCTCCCGGGCGCGCTGTCCGAGGCGTTCGCGCAAGGCCCCGTCATCCAGCACGTGCTCGACCGCTCGGCTCAACTCCGGCGCAGAACTGATCTCCAAAACCGCCTCGCGCCGCCGGAATTCCTCGATCACCGCCGGGAAATTTTCCATGTGCGGCCCCACGATGATGGCGCGCCCGAAGGCTCCCGGCTCCAGGATGTTGTGCCCGCCACGCCGCGCCAGCGTGCCGCCCATGAACACGACGTCCGCGGCCTGAAACAGAGCGGCCAGCTCGCCGATCGAATCCAGCAGCAGCACGCCCGGCAACGGCAGCCGCGTGGCCTCGTCCAGTTGCGAACGCCTCACAAACGCCACGCCAGCTTCTTCCAGCCTGCGCGCCGCCGGCTCGAAACGCTCCGGACGCCTCGGCGCCAGAATGAGCAGCAGGCGCGGGCGCCGCTCGGCAAGCTGCCGGAAGGCTTCCACGACGACTTCGTCCTCATCCGGATCGCCTTCCTCTGCCGGCGGCATCGTGCTGGCCGCAATCCACACCTCCTCCGCCGCCGTCCTCGCGAGAAACTGGGCCACCGCCTGCGGGACTCGCAGTCGCCCAGGATCGAAATCGAACTTCAAGTTGCCGCCGACGGAAACGCGCTCGGCGGGCGCGCCCAGCTCGAGATATCTCTGCCGGCTGCGCTCATCCTGCGCCAGAATCACGTCCGCCAGGGCCAGCACCGGCCCGAAAAACCAGCGCAACCGTCGGTACCGCGGCCAGGCCCGATCCGAGATCCGCCCGTTCACCACCACCAGAGCGCATCCGGCGCGTTTGGCTTCGCGCCACAGGTTGGGCCAAATCTCGGTCTCCAGCACCACCACCGCGCGCGGGTGCAGCCGCCGCAGCACGCGCCGTACCGCGAAGCAATAATCCAGCGGCGCATAAAAAATCGCGTCTGCGAGGCCGGTCAGTTTCTGCCGGGCCACCTCGCGGCCCGCCACCGTCGTCACCGAAACGAACACCGGAGCGCCGGGCAGTCTCGCTCGCAAGCGCCTGACCAGCTCAACCGACGACAGCGCCTCACCGACCGAAACCGCGTGTAACCAGATCGCGCCCGGCGCCGTCTGCCGCAGTGAGCCGGGCAACCAACCGAAGCGCTGCATCATGCCGCGCCGGTAACCTTTGTCCCGAACCGCGCGGGCAAGCAGGTAAAGTAGGACAAGCGGAAAGGCCAGCCCCGCCAGCAGGCGGTAGAGGAACATGACGAGTCGGATTCGCAAGGCGCTGTCCCTGTTGCCGCTGGTAGCTTTCGCCGCGGATCAACCCAGGTTCGATCCCGGCGTAATTACCGATTATCCCAACCGCCAGACGGTCGAGCAGATCACGGTGGCCGCGCGCGCCTACGTGAGCCCCGAGCTGGTGCGCCGCGCTTTCGGCAAGCTGGATCCCAACCGACACGGCGTGCTGCCCGTCCTCGTGCTCATGGAAAACGCGGGCGAAAAGACCATTTCGCTAGCGGACATGCGCGTCGAGTACGTGATGCCGGACCGGCGCCGCGTGGAGGCCATCCCGGCCTCCGAGGTCCGCTATCTCCAAGCGCCCGATCGCCCCGGCATGGTCACCGGTCCCATCCCCGGCGGCAAGCCCCGGCTCTCGCGTCGCAAGAACCCGCTCGACGCCTGGGAAATTGAAGGCCGGGCGTTCGCTGCCCGCGCGCTTCCGCCCCGGCAAACGGCCAGCGGCTTTTTCTACTTTCAGGCGCCGTATCGCAAGGGAGCAATCCTCTACATCACCGGCCTGCGCGAAGCGGCATCGGGCCGCGAGTTGTTTTTTATAGAGATCCCCCTCGATGAGGAAGGCGCCGGTCCGCCCGGGCGCGAGAACCTACCCCAGCGATCCGGGCCTTGACGAATCGCCCTCCGCGCGGGACTCGCTGCGCCTTGAAACCGGATTTTACTTGGTTCCCGCTTTTGCCGCCTTCTTGGCTGCCGGCTTGGGCGGCGCCAGCGGGTCGTTGGGAGGCGCAGGCCCCTCGCGCTGGAACGTGATGCTGGTGATGCGCACGGGCGTCCGCGGCTTGTCATTGGCGTCCCGCGGCACCCGGGCAATCTGCTTCACCACGTCCAGCCCTTCGACCACCTGGCCGAAAATGGTGTGGGCGCCGTTCAGGTGAGGCGTCGGGACCTCAGTGATGAAGAACTGGCAGTTGCCCGTGTTCGGGCCGGCGTTGGCCATGGCCAGCCGCCCCGGAACGTCGAACTTCAGGGACGGGTGAAATTCGTCCTTGATCGTGAAGCCGGGATTGTAGGCACCCGTACCCGTGGGATCCCCGCCCTGGATCATGAAGCCGGGAATCACGCGGTGGAACGTGACCCCGTTGTAAAAGGGACGGTAGACTTTCTGTCCCGTCTTGGGGTCAATCCAGCCTTTGCGTCCCCGGGCCAGGTCCACGAAGTTGCGGACCGTGATCGGAGCCTCGTTCTCGAACAGCTTCACCGTGATGGCCCCCATCGTGGTGTTGATGGTGGCGTAGAGGCCGGGTTCGCGCGCCGGCGGCGCCGGTTGAGCTTGCTGGGCCGGCAGGATCGAAGCCGGTAAAAGGGTGATCAGCAGTGCGAAGCGCCTCATGCGCGTGATTATAGCCGAGTTTCCGTCCGGGCGGATGGCAGTTTCGGGCGCTCCAGGACTTTGGTACTAAAACTTCCAAACCCAATGGGGGATAGACATCCGTGCGGGAGTGGGAGAAAATTCTAACCGAAGGGTTACTAATTCACCGAGGCGACGTCGCACCAAACCATGAAAGTTCACAAGCTCCTTCCAATCGTTGCACTTACCATTCTCGCCGCTATCGCGGCCGCCGCGCCCATCACCATCCCTGGGCTGTACAGCACCGGGACGGCGGGCGAGGGTGCGCTGGATCCCTATTATTGGCTGGCCGCCAGCCCGTATGGTCCCTTGTCCGTTTACGGCGTGATCACCGATGGCTTCCCGATCCCGCCGTGGATCGCCAACAACAGCTCTTCTCGCTGGATCTCGCGCACGGCGGACGCGCGCAACGATCTGGTGGGTTACTACACCTTCCGCACCACCTTCAATTTGACCGGCTTCCAGCCGAACACTGCCGTGATCGTCGGCCAGTGGTCCTCCGATAACAGCGCGGAAATATGGCTCAACGGCGTTTTCACCGGGATCGCGTTGAACTCCGAGCAGTCGTACCGGAATCTTTACAACTTCAGCATCACCGGCGGCTTCCAGCCCGGGCTGAATACATTGGATTTCGTCGTTTACAACTGGCCCTGCCCGGGCTGCTCGCCTGATTTCGGCAACCCGGTTGGCCTGCGCGTCAACATCATTTCGGCCACTGCCGAACCGGTGCCTGAGCCGACCACCTTCGCTCTGATCGGACTTGGTCTGATCGGCTTGGGCCTCCTCGGCCAGCGTCTGCGTCGCGACTAAGCCCGCCGCTTCCTACACCAACACCGTCAGCGTGGTTTCGGTGCGCGCAACCGGTCGGTAGAGGGTGTCGCGTTCGACCGGCTCGCGTCCTGCACCTCGGATCAGCTCCAGCAGCTCCTCCCGCCTCATCGCCTGCGCGGTCTTGGCGCCCGCATCTTGCGGGGCCGCCCACCTCGTGAAATAATACATCCCAAAGTGGTCGCGGAGGACGCCTGATGCAGGTCGAAACCACCTCGATAAAGTTGAGAGAGCTGCTGGAGCGATTCAAAAACGGGGAAGTGTGGCTGCCCCAGTTTCAGCGAGACTACGTTTGGACGGCGCGAAAAGTGCGGAATTTGCTCGACTCCTTGTGGAAGGAGCTACCCATTGGAGGGTTTTATCTCTGGTATCCGACGCCGGAGACCCCGCGTCTCGCTAAGGCAGGTCGGATCCTGTCGTACTTCCACGGTTTCCTGATCGACGGACAGCAGCGCCTCACCAGCCTTGAAGCTGCCTACGGCCTGTACGCCGGGGAGGATAAGCGCGGTGCCGAGTTCGAGTGCTATTTAGACCTCGCGGCCCCGGAAGAGTCCCGGGGGCGAGATACAAGACTCTTCGTTTCCCGCGCCCAAAAACGATCCGTGCAGAAGAGGCTGAAGGACGGCGATACCACCCTCATCCCGCTAAAGGATTTGTGGGATTCGGACTCGTTTGCTTATTGCGAGCAGGTCAAGAAACAACTGAGCGCGCTAAGAGACTGGAACGAACAAAGAATCGCCAAAGCCATAGGCCGCCTGCAGCGGGCCTTCAAAATGCTGGATCAAGAGGTTCCCTGCACGACACTCCACAAGTTGGATACCGAGCAGGCCATTGAGGTTTTCCGGCGTCTCAACAAGGGCGGCGTACCGCTGCGCGAAAGCGATTTGGAAGCCACCGAGCTGGCGCAACAGCATGCCTACGACATACTCGAACAAATGCGGTCCTTCATAAGCGAGGAACGTCCACAGCGCCTGGGCTTCAGTTTCTCCTTCGCGTTTCGGACGCTGGTGCTATTTCACCGGGAATCCGCTGATTTAAAGGGCTTGCCGCCCAAATGGGTAAGTGTGCCCGGACCCCAGGGCCGGACTTTAATGGAGAGCTGGGAAGCTGCGCGATCCGCACTGGCCAGGGCGATGGAGTTCGTTGACAAACGCATGGGCTGGTCCCGCCGCAGGCTCGTGCCCTCCCTCAACGCGCTCGTTGTCCTCGCCGCCGCTCTGGACAGGGACCGCGAGCAGATTGACGAACAAAGCGAACTCCTTTACCGGCGCTGGCTGTGCCTCACGGCCCTCCGCGGCGTCTTTGGCGGCTCACCGGACACAACCATCAACCGATTCTACCGTTTCCTGCTCAAGCACAAAGGCAAACCCGCGAATGCCCTCCTCGACGCGCTGAAGCCGCACGAGTCAAAGAAAATCACTGAGGACGAACTGCTGGAAGGCTCACAGCCCTGGGGCGCCCCCACACAGATCATCTATTCGTGGCTGGTCCACCAGGAAGCCAGGGACTGGTTCCAGGACAAGCCGCTTACCGAGTTGGTCGTCGCTCCGGCCGGCAAGGGGCTGATGGGCGATCTGACCGTCCACCATATTATCCCGCGCGAATTGGTGGCGCAACTTTGGCAGGAGGCCAACGTTGCCAACACACCGGCTAATTATGCCCTTGTGAGCGGTGAAACGAATTCGAAACTCAATGACAAACCGCCCAAGGAAGCGTTGGCGCTGCTGGGTCCTGAGCAGAGGGCCAGGGCCGCACTCCAATTCTTTGGACCCGAGGCAGGTGAGATGCTCGAACCCGATGACGAAGCCTGCTTGGAATTCTGGCGTTGGCGCGCCAGAAAGCTAGCAAAAGCATTGAACTCCTGGCTTGGCTTGGATTGATCGGGAAAGCCCGTATCCGCTGACCCGCCGCTTCCTACACCAACACCGTCAGCGTGGTTTCGGTGCGCGCAACCGGGCGGTAGAGGGTGTCGCGCTCGACCGGCTCGCGCCCCGCGCCTCGGATCAGCTCCAGCAGCTCCTCCCGCCTCATCGCCTGCGCGGTCTTCGCCCCGGCGTCGTGATAAATGCGCTCCTCCACCACCGTGCCGTCAATGTCGTCGGCGCCGAAACGCTGGGCAATCTGCGCCACCCGCGGCGTCATCATCACCCAGTAAGCCTTGATGTGCGGAATGTTGTCGAGCAGCAGCCGGGAGACCGCCACCGCGCGCAGGTCATCGAAGCCCGTCGGCGGCGCCAGCGCGCGCAGCGCCGTGTTCGCCGGATGAAAAGCCAGGGGCACGAACGCCACGAAACCGCCCGTTTCGTCCTGCAACTGGCGGAGCCGGAGCAGGTGATCCACCCGGTCCTCGTCCGTCTCGATGTGGCCGTAAAGCATCGTGCAGTTCGAGCGCAGGCCCATGCGGTGCGCCGTGCGCGCCACCTCCAGCCATTCCTCGCCCGAAATCTTGTGGTCGCAAATGATGCGCCGCACGTGCTCGGAGAAAATCTCGGCGCCGCCGCCCGGCAGCGAGTCCACGCCCGCTTCGATCAGCCGCTGAAGCGTCTGCTCGATTGTCAGCTTGCTGCGCCGCGCCAGCCACGCGATCTCCACCATGGTCAGCGCCTTCAGGTGCACCTTCGGGAAGCGCTCCTTCAAGCCGCGCAGCATGTCGCAGTACCAGTCCAGCGTCAGCTCCGGATGCAGTCCGCCCACGATGTGGAACTCGGTCACCGACTCGGACCAGCCTTGCGCCGCCGTCTCCCACACCTGCTCGAGCGACATCGTGTAGGCCCGCGCATCCCGCGCCTTCTTGCCGAAGGCGCACAGCCGGCAGCTCGCCACGCACACGTTGGTGGGGTTGATGTGCCGGTTCACGTTGAAGTAGGTCACGTTGCCGTGCAGCCGTTCCCGCACCCGATTGGCCATGTAGCCCACAGCCAGCAGGTCCGCGCTGCGATACAGCGCCAGACCGTCCTCACGATCCAGCCGGATCCCCTCCTCCACCTTGCGAAGGATGGGCAATAGCGATGCGTCTTCGATGAAGACCGGCATGCTTCAGCTCCGGGCGCCCAGACCCAGAATCTCGGCCCCCCAAAACAGGAAGAATAGCACGCCGACCCAGCCGTTCACAGAGAAAAACGCCGCGTTCACGCGAGAAAGATCGTGCGGGGAGACCAGCCGGTGCTCGTAGACCAGCAAAAGCGCGATCGCACCGGTCCCCGCAAAGGCAAGCCCACCCAGTCCAAAGCTGTGAGCCAGCGCCAGCAGACAGACCGGCACGAAAGCGTGCAGCAGCCGCGCCACCCACAGAGCGCGCGCGATCCCCAAACGGGCCGGAAGACTCCGCAGCCCCTCGCGCACATCGAACTCGTAATCCTGGCAGGCGTACAGGATGTCGAAGCCCGCTGTCCACAACGTCACCGCCGCCGTCAGCCACAGGATGCGCGCATCCAGACCGCCCGTCACCGCGATCCACGCCGCCGCCGGCGCCGCCCCCAGGCACAGGCCAAGCACGAAGTGCGTCAGCGCCGTGAAACGCTTCGTGTAGGAGTAGCCGAGTACCAGCGCCAGCGCTACCGGCGCCAGGCGAAAGCACAGCGGATTCAGCGCGCGCGCCGCCAGCAGGAACACCGCCACGGAAGCCAGCAGAAAAGCCCATGCGAATCGCCGCGAGAGCAGCCCCGCCGGCAGGTGGCGCGTCGCGGTGCGCGGATTGCGCGCGTCCATCTCAGCATCCGCCAGACGGTTGAACGTCATCGCCGCAGATCGCGCCCCGACCATGGCCACTACGATCCAGCCCAGCTTCCCCAGCGCCGCCTGCGCCGTCAAACCCGCTTCCCGGATGGCGAGCAACGCCGCCGTCAGCGCGAAGGGCAAGGCGAAGACCGAGTGCTCGAATTTGATCATCTCGAGCGTGAGTCTGAGCTTGCGCAGCACGCCCGCGACCGCTGTGCCCATCCGGGTTCCCCCTATAATCATAGTTCGGGCTCGAAGCCCGGCGGGTCCTCGCTCGCCCAGAAACAGGAGCCGGCCGTCATCATGAGCGTCAAAGTCCGCAAAGCCGTTTTTCCTGCCGCAGGATTGGGCACGCGCTTCCTGCCCGCCACCAAGGCGCAACCCAAAGAAATGCTCCCGCTGGTGGACAAGCCCCTTATCCAGTACGGCGTCGAAGAGGCGGTCCGCTCCGGCATTCGCAACATTCTCATCGTGACCGGGCGCGGCAAGACGGCCATCGAAGACCACTTCGACGTGAGCTTCGAACTCGAGCACCTGCTCCAGACGCGCAATCGCCCGGATCTGCTCGCGGCCGTGCGCCAGATCTCCGACATGATCGACGTCGCCTACGTGCGCCAGCGTGAGGCTCTCGGCCTGGGCCACGCGGTCCTGCGCGCGCGTGAAATCGTGGGCAACGAACCTTTCGCCGTGATCCTCGCCGACGACGTAATCGAGGCTGACCCGCCCGCTCTTCGCCAGCTCCTCGACGTATGGGAACGCTTCCAGGCGCCCGTCCTCGCCCTCATGGAAGTGCCCCCGGAAAGCATTCCCAGCTACGGCATCGTGGCGGCGGAACCCGTCGAGTACAACGGCACGCGCGATCGCCTGTTCCGCATCCACGACCTCGTCGAGAAACCCCGACTCGAAGACGCCCCCTCCAAGCTGGCCATCATCGGCCGTTACGTGCTCACGCCGGAAATCTTTCCTGCCATCGAGGAAGCCGGCCCCGGCGCCCTGGGCGAAATTCAGCTTACCGATGGCTTGCGTCGCCTGCTCCGATCCTCGCCGCTTTACGGCTACCGCTTCCACGGCGTCCGCTACGACGCCGGCGACAAACTCGGCTTCCTCATCGCTACCGTCGAGTTCGCGCTGCGACGCGAAGATCTGGGCGGCCCGTTCCGCGCTTATCTGAAAAGTCTCAAACTGTGAGCGAGGTTCCCCGTGACTGCGATTCCCGCTGCGTTGCCTTTGGATGCACGTGAAGCGCTGGCCGTCGCCGAGGTCGTGCTCCAGCACGCCGAAGGCCGCGAGCTCAATGACGAACTCCGCAACCGGCTGGCAGGCCGGCTGTCAGCGCTTAAGCTGAACAGCCTCGAAGTTTTCCCCGGTTCGCTGGCGCGCGACCCCATCCACCGATCGGCTTATTACCTGGCCGTGGACGGCCTCGCCGCCGGCAAGCCGCAATCTTTGCTCTTGCGGATCGCACCCGCGACGGCGCCCGCCACCGGCCTGTTCCCCCATTCCCAACTCGTAGTCCGCCAGCGCTCGGCGACCGGCACCGAAATCGTGATCAACGCCGTCCCCTTCTCCACGCGCGATTACGACGCCCTGCGCACCTTCGCCGAACAGGTGGACGACGCCTTCCTGCCGCAACCGCAAGGCGCCCGCGCCGCCATCGCCGCCGGCAACCGCCATCCCGAGATCAGCCTGCCCGCCATCTTCGAGGCCTACCGCATCATCCTCAAGAACAGCGGCCTCAACATGGCTTCCACGCCGCAACTCTCCGCCTCGCGCGAGATGACCACGGACGAGGAACTCGCCCGCCGCGATGGCGAGAATCCGACCGCTCCCGGGCACACCCGCGTCAGCATCCGGCATCTGTATCACGCCGGACTGTGGGCCGCCATCCGCGCCGGCTGGCGTGAGGGCTACACCGCCGAGGCCGATCACATCATCATCACCGGCGCCACCGAGGACGACATCCGCCGCTCCGTCGAAGCCGGCAAGGAAGCCATCCGCCAGGCCGCCGGCTTCACCAAGTTCACCACGGATACCTCGCGCCTCATCGAGCTTCGCGCCGACCCGCGGCATCCCGAGCCGTGGAGCGACTCCGTCGTCGCGGAACGCTTCCAGACGCTGTTCTCGCCCGAAGAGCAGCGCTGGATCCTGAGCGAGTTTGCAAAGCCTTTCCACGCCGGCGACCGTGTCTACCGGCTCGAAGCGGGCCAGATCCGCCGCCTCGCCGTCAAGTTCGGCGCCAGCCTGCGGCTCAACGAGGAACTGTACGACTGGATCCGCGAGGTCAAGGCCACCGCGCCCGGCGTGCGCACTTTCGATTTCGAACCCTCGCTCGATGAGGCCGAGACGCTCACCACGCCCGAAGAGCTGCTCTTCTACATGCACTGGCTGCGCGCCCGCGGACGTCCTGCCCAACTGGTGCCTCCCAACCTGGGCTTCAAGAAACGCCAAGCCTATCCTGTGGCCATGGAAAGCTCGCCCGAAAACGGCATCGGCTTGCGCGATTACGTCAAGCACAAAATGTGGCCGGAACTCATCCCGCGGGTGGAATCGCAGTTCGGCGGCCGGCCTCTGGACGAGCTAGGCGCGCGCGTGGCCGAACTGGCCGCCGTGGCCCGTCACTTCAACGCCACCCTCAGCATCCACTCCGGCAGCGGCAAGCAGGCCGAAGTCCTCCGCCAGATCGGACGCGCCACCGCCGGCCGCGTCAACTACAAAATTTCGGGCGAGCTTCAACTGCAACTGTTCGACGTGCTGAGCGAGCAGCCGCCGGGCTCGTACTGGCGGCAACTCTACGAACGCATGGTGCGCCGCGCCGAGGCCTTCGCCGAACGAGGCGCCTTCGGGGAGGAAAGCGCGTTGGCCGCGTACTACCGTCAGCTCGGCCGCGGCTCATCGCTCGGCGATCCCGCGCGCGGGCGCGTGGACGGCAACCTCTTTCTGGTGTTCTGGCTGGGCAACATGGTCGGCAGCCGCGATGTCGAATCCCCCGACGGCGACCACCGCTTCTTCAAGGAGAAACTGGACGAACTGCCTCAGGATCTGGTGCGCGAGGTCCGCCGCCGCAACACCCGTTATATCGTCTGGCTGGCCGAACAACTTCGCGGCTGAGGTCCTATGCGTCGTCGCGACTTCCTGGCTTTGACCGCCATGCCGCTCTGGGAGGCTACTAACGTGCGCCTGGGAGTGGATCTGTTCAGCCTGCGTTCTCAAGGTTGGAACGCGTTCCAGTCGCTGGACTACTGCGCGAAGCTGGGCGTCCAGGTAGTCCACTTCAGCGAGCCGCGCTTCCTCGGCCCGCTGGACGATGAAGACCATCTGCGCCGCGTCGCCGATCACGCGCGTCGCCTCGGAATCCAGCTCGAAGTGGGCATGCGCTCCATCTGTCCCAGCTCCAAGATGTTCGACGCTTCCCAGGGCAGCGCCGAGCAGCAACTGGAGCGGCTGATCCGCGCCGCCCGCCTGCTCGGTTCCCCCATCGCGCGCGCCGTGCTGGGCAGCATGGCCGACCGAGCCGTCCCTCCCGGCATCGAGGCTCACATCGAGAACACGGTCCGCGTGCTGCGCGCCGTGCGCTCCCGCGCGCTCGATGCAGGCATCAAGATCGCCATCGAGAACCACGCCGGCGACATGCGGGCGCGCGAGCTGAAAACGCTGGTCGAGGAAGCCGGCCCTGATTGGGTCGGCGTGTGCCTGGATTCGGGCAACCCGCTGTGGACAATCGAAGATCCCCACCTTACTCTGGAAGTTCTGGCCCCCTACGTTCTCACCAGCCACTTGCGCGACAGCGCGGTCTGGCGCGTTCCCGAAGGCGCTGCGGTGGCTTGGGTGCGCGCAGGCGAGGGCAACGTTCGCCTCGAAGAATGGGTACGCGAATTCGTTCGCCGCTGCCCGGGCCGCACGCTGTCGCTCGAAGTGATCGTGACCGGCCCGCGGGTGTTTCCGTATCTCGATCCGAAGTTCTGGGAAGCCTACCGCAAGACGCCCGCCTGGGAGTTCGCGCGTTTTCTCGCTCTGGCGGAACGCGGCACGCCACGACCCGCCCCGCCTTCCCTCAGCAAGGAAGAAGCCCAAACACGCGAGCGCGAAGACCTGGAGGCCAGCCTCGCCTGGACCCGCCGCGTCTTGCAGTCGCCGGCGGCTGCCTGAGCGGCGCCTGTTCCTTCTGCCGGCCGTGACTTGTGCCGGTTGGATTCGGCGCAGCTTTGACGCTCTATTTCTGCCGATAGCGCAGGAATATGGCTGGCAATTTTATTGCTTCCCGGCGCCGGTTTTCTCAACAAGCCGCTGACAACGAGGCCGAGTGCGCGTTGCTTTCTCCCGACTTGACTGAGGCGATTCCGCTGGAATATAATCGCGCCAGCGGCGGGGTTATGGGTGAAAACCCCGGCGCGCGGCGGAGCCAGCGCCCGACGTTTCGAAAGGTCTAGGGGGAAACCAATGAACCGCTTTCGAGTTGCTCCAGCATCGTTCAGCAGCGCCATCGTTGCCTTTCTGATGGCGCTCGGCGTTCTCCACGCACAAGAGTTCCGCGCAACCCTCACGGGACGCGTCTTTGACCCGACCGGAGCCGCTGTTCCTAACGCGACGGTCCAGGCGCGTAACGTGGCTACCGGGGAGACCAGTTCCGCAACCACGGCCGGCGACGGCACCTACACCATCCCGTTCCTCCGTCCCGGCAATTACACGCTGACCGTCACCGCTTCGGGTTTCAAGACGTTCGTCCGTGAAAACATCGTGCTCCAGGTTGGCCAGGTGGCCGGTATTGACGTCAAGCTGGAAGTGGGTGAAGTCGCAGAAAGCATCACCGTGGAAGCACGGGCTGCCATCCTCGAAACCCAGACCGCCAGTCGCGCCGCGGTTATTGATACGCGGCAAGTGGCCGACCTGCCCCTGAATACGCGCAACCCGTTCATGTTGGGTGCCATGATGCCGGGCGTCGTCTTCCGTGGCGCGGCCATCTGGCAACGGCCCTTCGACAACGGCGCCATCGCCGAGTGGTCCGTCAACGGGGGCCGGCAGATGAACAACGAATTCCTTCTCGACGGCGCCCCCAATAACGGCCAGGCGGGCGGCAACAACATCGCTTACGTGCCTATCGTGGACGCCGTGCAGGAATTCAGCATCCAGCAGAACTCTTATGACGCACAGTATGGCAAGACCGGTGGTGGCATCTTCAACGTAGTGCTCAAGAGCGGAACCCAGGATTTCCACGTCACCGCCTGGGAGTTCTTGCGCCGCAAGTGGCTCGACGCCAACACCTTCCAGAACAACGCCTTGGGCCGCAACCCGGACGGGACCAAGAAGGCCGAACGGCCCGCCCATCGTCTCGACCAGTACGGCTTCCAAGTGGACGGTCCGCTGGTGCTGCCGCCCTTGTTCAAGCGCGATGGTCGCATCCGGGGCTTCTTCCTCGGTTCCTGGGAGGGCTACTACGAAGAGTGGCCGCAGTTCCTGCGTAACTCTCGCCCCACCGAGGAAATGCGCCGCGGCGACTTCAGCAAGCTGACCACCGCGGGCGGCCAGCCCATCATCATTTACGATCCTCAGACCACCCAGTTCGACGCCCAGGGCAATCCGATCCGTACCCCCTTCCCGGGTAACGTCATTCCGCCGACGCGCTTCAACCCCATCGCCTTGAACGTCACCAAATACATGCCCCTACCCAACGCCACCACTCCGGGCGTGCGTTACGCTACGCAAAACCACCTGATGCCACAATACGCGGCCACGGACGACTTCTATAACCTGATTCTCAAGTTCGATTTCAACATCGGCGACCGCCACCGCGCTTTCTTCCGCCATGCCTCCAACGACCGCACCGAGGACCGCTGCATCAACGGCATCTGCTCCGGACCGGGCATGGACGGCCAGCAGCCCTTCCAGCGCATCAACGATGCTTACGTGCTCGACTGGGTCGGCACCCTTTCGCCCACGCTGGTCGCCAACCTCCGCGGCTCCTATAACCGCTTCATCGAGCGCGGTTACGGCCGTGGCAACGAGGGCTTCGATCTGACCACGCTGGGGCTTCCCAAGTCGGTGGTGGATCAGTTGCCCACGCCGCGGTACTTCGGGCGCTGGGAGTTCGGCGGCGTCTACAGCGTGTTGGGGCGTTACCGCGGCGAGAATATCACCAATAACTACGCCTTGATGGGCAACGTCACCAAGATCTGGGGACCCCACACGGTGAAAATGGGGATTGACGTCCGCCGCATCCATTACATCCTCCGCAACACCGGCAACATCCTTTACTTCAACGCCACCGCCGCGCCAACCCAGCGCCTGTGGAACCAGGGCGAGGCCACAGCCGGCGATCCCTACGCCAGCTTCCTGCTGGGCCTGGTCTCCGGTTCCGCCTTCTATCCCGTCTACCCGTTCAATCGCCAGTGGTACGTGGCGCCCTACATCCAGGACGACTGGAAGGTTACGCGGCGCCTGACCTTGAACCTCGGCCTGCGCTGGGATTACAACGGACCGCCGGATGAGAAGTGGAATCGCCTGAACCGAGGCTTCAATACTACCGTGACCAGTCCTCTCGTTCAGCAATTGCCGCCCGAGGCATTCAGCCAGTACCCCGAACTCCGCAATCTGAAAGGAGGGCTGGAGTTCGCCGGCGTGGGCGGCAATCCTCGCACCGCCGCCAACCGCGACTGGAACAACATCCAGCCCCGCATTGGAGTGGCCTACCAATTGATGGACCGGGTCGTCATGCGTGGCGGCTACGGTCTCTATTACATGAACCCCAACAACGATTACCTGAAGTACGTGGGCTTCTCGATCAGCACGCCGGTAGTGAATTCGCTGGATGACGGGCGGACCTATATCCCCCAAGTGCTCAGCAATCCCTTCCCTGCGGGCATCAACGTTCCGCCCGGTTCCCGCCTGGGTTACCTGACCTTCGTGGGGCAGGACACGGCCTGGTTCGACCCCACGTTCCGCACACCCTATGTGCACCAGTTCTCGTTCGGCTTCCAGTTCCAGGTCACCCGCGTAAGCACCCTCGAGGTCAGCTACGTGGGCAGCCGGACCGTGGGCGCCAACGATCAGCGTGACTTCAACGTGCCTGTGCTGAACTTCCGCAAGCAGTGCAACCTGCTGGAAGGCGGCAGCCCGGCCTTCTGCAACGCCTCCGTGCCCAATCCCTTCCGCGGCGTGGCTGCCTTCGCCGGGACCGGCTTCTACAGCGCGCCGACCGTCTCTCGCTACCAAATGAATCGTCCCTTCCCGCAGTTCAGCGGGAACATGACGCAGCAGGGACTGAACACCTCTAAGATCTGGTACAACTCGCTCCAGGTGCAGTTCCAGCAGCGCGTGTCCCGCGGACTCAACCTGATCGCCAACTACACGCTCTCCAAGATGGTCGAGCGCTGGGGCTACAACGACCCCGTCGCCGGCGTTCCCCAGCAGGGGCTGTACTTCAACGACCGCCCGCACTGGGTGAAGATCACGCCGATCTACGACCTTCCCTTCGGGCGCGGCCGCCGCTGGGGCGCCAATACGACCGGCCTGGTCTCCAAGCTGATCAGCGGCTGGCAGATTAACTTCTTCCTCCAGGCCGGCTCCGGCGAACCCGCCGACATGCCCGGCAACGCCGTGCCTCTGAAGCCGCTCAAGAACCTGAAGCCCAAGTGGAATCAGCATCAGGTGCGCGGCTGGAGCCCGTGCGTGCTGCGGCTTTATGACGACGGCCGGCTCGTGCCCCAGCCCTACAGCCTGGCTGCCGGTTGTGGGAACGATTTCGCCAACTACGACTGGCTCCGGCTCCCGTCCTATGCACCGCGCATGACCCCGTTCCGCAGCGGCCAGATCCGCATGAACCCCTTGTTTAACGTGGACGCAGCTTTGATCAAGGACACCAACTTCACCGAGCGTCTCCGCTTCCAGTTCGCCATCGAAGCGTTCAACGCCACCAATACCTTCTACTTCGGCCGCGAACGCTTCAACACCAACCCCGACGACCCGAACTTCGGTACCGTCTTCCCGTCCCAGGCCTGGATCGGAAACGGCTATCCGCGTCAGGTCCAGTTGCGCTTCAAGCTCTTCTGGTAATCCAAGCGCAGCAGACCGTCCCTGATTCATCGCAAAGCGCGGGCCCCGCCGCCCGCGCTTTGCTTTTTTGCGCAATCGGCCGCAAAGTGCAGGGCCTCTTGACTTGCCCGGCCGCCGGAATAGAATAAGGGTAACCCGGTCTTTATGGAACCCGTTTGCCGACACAAACGAACCCAGGTCATCGCCCGTCGCGACGGCGTTGACTATCTCCGTTGTTTGGATTGCGGGCAGATCCTCGAAGAAGAGGATCTGGATACCTCCCCCGCCTGGGAGCTGGAGGACGAGGAACCCGTCCGCTGAGCGCCTGCTATGCGTTGTTGAACCCAGCCGACAGTGGTCCTGTTTTCCCGCTCCTGACCGCCGCGAATCCCGCGCAGGCCGGTCCGACGTGTGCCCCGCTGCTCGGTGCCGGGCGTTCCCACATGACCGTGGCGTCTGCGATTACGCCACGCGCTGGGGGATTTCCGCCGCCCGGCCCGAACGGTGCGTCTTGCCCAAAGCTCTTCCGCCACCCCGCGATTTGTCTCTGCCCCGCCGCTGCGCTACAATCAAGCACGATCGCCGCTTTTCTGTCCGGATCCGGCTGAATCGCAGCCAAGCCCTGACCGAGGCGAAGCCAGGTCGCGTGCACCTGCACCCGCTCTCGCCCGGACTTTGCCCGTGGCGCAGGCAACGCCAGGCTCCGGAATCAGGCGGCGTCAACAACCCCGAAAGTGAGCGTGTCGCCCCGTACCCAGGAATTCCGCAAGCAGCTCGCCGAGCGCGTGCTCATCGCCGACGGCGCCATGGGCACCATGCTCTACGCACGCGGCGCCTTCATCAATCGCTCCTACGACGAGCTCAACCTTTCGGCGCCCGATCTCGTCCTCGGCATCCACCGCGAGTACGTCGCCGCCGGCGCGGAGATCCTGGAAACCAACACCTTCGGCGCCAATCCCTTCCGCCTCGCCGCGTACGGTCTGGCTGAGAAGCTGGAGGCCATTAACCAGGCGGGCGTCCGTCTGGCCCGGCAGGCCGCCCAGGACATGGCCTTCGTCGCCGGCTCGGTCGGCCCGCTGGGCGTCCGCATCGAGCCGCTCGGCCCGACCTCGTTCGAGGAAGCCCGCGAAGCGTTCCGCTGTCAGATCCGTGCCCTGGTCGAGGCCGGCGTGGACCTGCTCATCCTGGAGACCTTCGGCAACCTCAACGAGCTGCGCGAAGCGATCTTTGCCGCCCGCGAGGTAGCCGGCGACGAGATGGTCGTCATCGCCCAGGTCACCGTGGATGATTTCGGGCGCATGCCCGACGGCACGGACGTGGAGACCTTCACGCGGCGGCTGGACGAGTGGCCCGCCGACGTCATCGGCCTGAACTGCTCGGTCGGCCCCAAAGGCATGCTCGAAACCATCGAGCGCATGCTGAGCTTGTCGGCCAAGCCCATGAGCGCCATGCCCAATGCCGGCCTTCCCGCCATGGTCGAGGGTCGCAGGATTTATCTGGGAACGCCCGAATACATGGCCCAGTACGCCCGCCGCTTCATCCAGGCCGGCGTCCGCATCGTGGGCGGCTGCTGCGGAACCACGCCCGAGCACATCCGCGCCATTCGCGCCGAAACGCGTTCGCTCCAGCCGGTGCATCGCCGCTTCCAGGTCACCGTCGAGGAGCCTGAGGTTCGCGCCAAAGCCCTGCCCCCTGTCCCCATGGCGCAGAAATCGCGCCTGGGCGCCAAACTGGCTCAGGGGCGCTTCGTGATCTTCGTCGAAATCCTGCCGCCCCGCGGTCCCGACGCCAGCAAGGAGATCGAAGGCGCCCGGCTCTGCGCAGCCCACGGCATTGACTGCATCAACGTGCCGGACGGTCCGCGCGCCAGCGCACGCATGAGCGCGCAGGTCACCTGCCAGCTGATCCAGCAGCACGCCGGCATCGAAGCCGTGCTCCATTTCGCCTGCCGGGATCGAAACCTGCTCGGCATTCAGTCCGAGCTGCTGGGGGCGCAGGCGGTGGGCATCCGCAATCTGATCTGCATCACAGGCGACCCGCCACGCATGGGCGCTTATCCTGCCGCCACCGCCGTCTTCGACGTGGACTCGATCGGCCTGGTCAACATCGTCAGCAACCTGAATCGCGGCCTGGATATCGGCGGCAACCCCATCGGCGCCCAGACTTCGCTGCTCATCGGCGTCGGCGTCAATCCCGGCGCGCTCAACTTCGAAGAAGAAATGCGCCGCTTTGCTTGGAAGGTGGAAGCCGGCGCCGAGTACGCCGTGACCCAGCCGGTCTTCGACCTCCGGCTGCTGGAACGCTTCCTCAAACGCATCGAGGGATTCCGCATCCCCGTCATCGCCGGCGTCTGGCCTCTGGCCAGCTATCGCAACGCCGAGTTCATGGTGAACGAGCTACGCGTCCCCGTTCCCGAGTCTTTCATGGCGCGCATGCGCCGCGCCGAAACCGCCGAGCAGGCGCGCCGGGAAGGCGTGGCCATCGCGCAGGAAATGATTCGCGAGATCCGCCATATGGTCCAGGGCGTGCAAATCAGCGCGCCCTTCGGACGCTACGAAGTGGCCATCGAAGTCGCGGAAGCCGTCGGCCCCAGAGAGGATGCCCACTGACCTGATCGAAATCAACCCCGAAGAACCCTCTGCTCAGGCGCTGGCGCGCGCCATCGCCGTCATCCGCGCCGGCGGCGTGGTAGCCGTCCCTACCGACGCGCTCTACGCCCTCGTCGCCGATCCTTTCAACCTCCGCGCCGTGTCTCAGGTCTTCCACGCGAAAGGCCGCGCGCCGGAACGTTCCTTGCCCCTGCTCGTCAGCGACCTCCTGATGGCTGAGGAACTGGCCCGCGAGCTGCCGTCCAGCTTTTATGTGCTCGCACGCCGCTTCTGGCCCGGCCCGCTCACTCTCATCGTGCACGCCTCCGCACGCGTACCCCTGAAGGTCACCGGCAACACCGGCCGCCTGGCGCTCCGGCAATCGCGCTCGCGGGTTGCCGCGGCCCTGCTGGAAAGCCTCGGTCAGCCGCTCATCGCCACCAGCGCCAACATTTCCGGCCTGCCGACCTGCCGGACGGGGGTCGAGGTCTTCGCCATGATGGACGGGCGGGTGGACCTGGTGCTCGACGGGGGCCCATGCTCAGGGCATGGCGCCACCACGGTGGATATCACCGAGCCGGGGTGCCGCCTGATCCGGGAGGGCGAAATTCCCTTCACTTCGATCGAAGAATGTTTGAAACAATAGCTGGAATTCGCGTTGCACTGGCCGCAGCCCTGCTGGCCCTGCCCGTCGCTGCCCGCCAGAACATTTTTCACTACTTTGTCGCGCCTGCGGGCCCGGGCAACCCTCGCAATTCGGAAGCCGACGTCCTCCGCCTGCGCGACGGGCGTCTCCTGCTGGTCTGGACGCGCTTTTACTCCGGCGGCGGCGAAGACTGGGATCCCGCCTTCCTGGCTGCCCGCATCTCCGAGGATCAGGGCCGCAGTTGGGGCCCCGAGTTCGTCCTCCAGGAAAACATCGGGCGCATGAACGTCATGGAACCCGACCTGCTCCGCCTCCGCTCGGGCAAAATCCTCTTCTTCTTTTGCCGCAAGAACTCGCCCGCCGACTGCCTGCCCATGCTGCGCGTCTCCACCGACGACGCCCGCACCTTCTCCGAGCCGGCGCCCCTGCCCGTCGAACCCTACCCCTCCTATACCGGCTTCAACCACGACCGCGCCGTCCAGCTCTCTTCCGGCCGTGTCCTCCTGCCCGTGTTCTTTACCTCCGACTATCGCGTGGATCCGCGCATCCGCAGCCGCGTCTATTTCTCCGACGACGAAGGCCGCACCTGGCGCGCCAGCCGCACCATCCTCGACCTGCCCGCGAGCCGGCACGGGGCCCAGGAACCCGGCGTCGTCGAGCTGCGCGATGGCCGCCTCCTGTTGTGGGTCCGCACCGAGTTCGGTCGCATGTACCAGTCCTTTTCCGCGGATGGCGGCGAAACCTGGTCCCCGCTGGAACCCTCGCCGGTGATCTCGCCCCTGTCACCCCAGTCCATGAAGCGGATCCCCGCAACAGGAGACCTGCTTCTTGTTTGGAACAATTCTGACAAGATCCGTTTCCCTCTTTCGCTGGCCCTCTCCCGTGACGAGGGCCGCTCCTGGACCTTCGCCCGCGATCTGGACGACGACCCCGCCCACACCTACGCCTACACCAGCATCGAATTCCTCGACGACCGCGTCCTGTTCACCTACTACGCCGGACCTCCCGCCGGGCGGCGCGGCAACGCCTGGGATCTCAAACTCAAGTGCGTTCCGCTGGACTGGATCTACGGCCGGCTGGACCCCTGGAAAGGCTGGCTCACCCGCGCCGGCTTCGAGCAGCGCCGCCTCGAGACCCTCCGTGGCATGGAGCACGTCATGGGCGCCTTCCGGCCACCGCTGCTGCCCCCGCCCCAGGTCCGCGTGCTCGAGGAAAGCGCCGAGCCTGCTTTCATCCGGCGCAAGATCGCGTACCTGGCCGAGCGGGACGACTGGGTACCCGCCTTCCTCCTGATTCCCCGCCAGCGCCGCGGACGCCTGCCCGCCGTGCTCTGCCTGCACCAGACCACGAAGATCGGCAAGGCCGAACCGGCCGGCCTCGGCGGCGATCCCGACTTGCATTACGCCCGGGAACTGGCCGAACGCGGCTACGTAACCCTGGCGCCCGATTACCCTACTCTCGGCGACTACGATGCCGACCCCTACGCGCTGGGCTACGTCAGCGGCACCATGAAAGGCATTGTCAATCACTTTCGCGCCGTGGACCTGCTGGCCTCTTTGCCGGAAGTTGACCCCGCCCGTATCGCCGTTCTCGGCCACTCGCTCGGCGGCCACAACGCACTGTTCCTCGCTGCCTTCGATACGCGCGTGCGTGCCGTCGTCTCAAGCTGCGGCTTCAATTCCTTCGCCCGCTACTACGGCGGCGACCTGACCGGCTGGTCAGGAAAGCGTTACATGCCCCGCATCGCCGAACGCTACGATAAAGATCCCGCCCGCGTGCCCTTCGACTTTCCGGAACTGCTCGCCTCCCTGGCCCCGCGACCCGTCTTTGTTAACGCCCCGCTCAAAGATTCCAACTTTGACATCGCGGGCGTGCGCGAATGCCTGGATTTCGCGCGGCCCGTTTACGAAAAAGTCTTCGGCGCGGGCGACCGTCTCGTCGCCGTTCACCCCGACGCCGGTCACTCGTTCCCGCCCCAAGTGCGGCGCCAGGCCTACGAGTTCCTCGATCGCTGGATCGGCCCGGCGACCCGTCCGCCCGCACGGCTCGTCGAAGTCCGCAAGGTCTGGGACCAGGCGCCCCACAATGCCTTCACGGACCTCATTCGCTACCGCGGCCAGTGGTGGCTCGCTTTTCGCGAAGCCAGCCGCCACGTCTCATCCGACGGCGCCATCCGCGTGCTGGTCTCGCGCGATGGCCGCAACTGGCAATCCGCCGTCCGACTCGAAATGGCGGAGCGGGATCTGCGCGACCCCAAGCTCGCCGTCACGCCCCATGGCGAACTCATGCTTGCCAGTTACGCCGTCCAGCGCCAGGCCGATGGCGCACCCGCACACTCGGTGGCGTGGTTCACCCGGGACGGGCGGCGGTGGACCGCGCCGCAACTCATCGGGGAACCCAACCTCTGGTTGTGGCGCGTCACCTGGCGCGGCGATTTCGCCTACGCCGTCGGCTACAACCGACAGCTCACGCGCCTGTACCGCAGTCGCGATGGCCGACGCTTCGAAGTCGTGGTTCCTGAGCTTTACCGGGATGGCTATCCCAACGAAGCCACACTGCGTTTCCTGCCCGAGGGCACCGCCCTCTGCCTCTTGCGCCGCGATGAGCCTCCGGCGACCGCCCTGCTCGGCGCCTCGCGCCCGCCGTACCGTGACTGGACGTGGAAAGACCTCGGGGTGCGCATCGGCGGTCCCAACCTGATCCGCCTGCCCGACGGACGATGGGTCGCGGCCGTTCGCCTCTACGATGGGCGCACCCGAACCAGCCTCTGCTGGCTCGATCCCGAATCCGGCCGCCTCGAAGAATTCCTTACCTTGCCCTCCGGCGGCGACACCAGCTACCCGGGACTCGTCTTTCACGATGGCCGGCTTTGGGTCAGTTACTACTCCTCTCACGAGGGCAAGGCCGCCATTTATCTTGCGCTCGTTCAGTTCCCGTAACGCACGGCGCTGCGCGGTTTTGCGAAAATCAGGTTATGTCGTTCACGCGCGAGGAATGGCTGCGGCTGGATAACTTCTGCCGGACCCATCCCGCCTATCGCAAGTTGTTGGAGTTTCTGCTGGCGCATCCCGATCAGGAGCACACCGTCGAATCGGCGGCGCGCGACTCGGGCCTGCCCGTGTCCTTCTATGATCTGAAAGCCCTTTACATTTACAAGCTGCTCACCGCGGTGGACGGCAACGGTGCGCCCGTGCACGTGGCCTGGGTCCTTGACCCGAACTGTCGTTATCGCCTCATCCGCGAAAAGGAGCCGCTGATCCGCGCCGTGCTGGAGCGGCGCGAGCCGGCCTGGGACGAGAACGAGCGCGCCATTCTTTAGCGGGAGTCTCTGGGGTGTTCTCCTGGCTGCGCCGCAAAGCCGAGCCGCCGCTGACCGGAGCGCCCCCAGTCCGTCGTGTCAAAACTTACTCGGCCGCATCTGGCTTCGTCTATGAGTACTGGTTTGAAGGACGCCGGCCCGCTCGCCGCGGGCTGAACAAAGGCGTCCAGTTTGTTTTCTCGGTGACCGCAGATCGCCGCCACTGGTTCCCGGTCTCGGTTTTCGTGAGCGAGCGCTCGCTGCGACCCTGGGAGCAGGCCCACCAACGCCAGGTGACCGCCACAGAGTGTTACGCCGTGGCCAAGATGAGCCTGTTTCGCGCCTTTGACGAGCGCCCTTCCCCCGACGCCCTCCGGGAAGAAATCCTGGTCGAAGCCGCCGACGTGGCGGCCATCTTCCAGCAGCTCGGGCTGGATTGATCCCGCTCGCGCTAAGATGATAAGCGCCCATGAGTGATCCGTCCTCGCCCGAGTGGATGGAACATCTGGCCAGCCGGCCCTTTGCCTTCTACCCTCCCATCGTGGGGGTGGAACACAACGAGTGGCGCATGCGCCGCGCCACCTGGTCGGAAATCCTCGTCGCTAACACCCGCGAGAACATCGAAGTCTGGATCCCCCGTCGCTACTTCGGCGAGATCTCCCGGGTGGATGAACCGGTGATGATCGTGGGCCTGGCCCGGGAGCTGGAGTACAAAGCAGGAGCGGTGTGGCCTCACGAGCGCCGCGTGGTCTCGATGCCTCCTGCACCCGGCCCGGCGCGTTACCCCGCCGAGGACGAATCGCAGCCCCCGCCGCCCGTGGCTCCGGCGCGCCTTTCACCTGCCGAGTCGCGCATAGGCCGCCTGATCGCCATGGTCTTCGCCACCGGGCTGCTGGCCTTCATCGCCATCGTGGCCATCTTCCGCATCGGGCCTATGCGCTCGCGCATCGTCTTTACGGCAAAAGACCAGGCCTATCTCGAGCTGACTCGCCTCGACGACTATCACTCCATCGTGAAAAAGCTCGGCCCGCCGGCCGAGGAGCGCTGGCGTTCGCCCGAAGGTGAAATCCAGTATCAGAGGCTCACCTACCCCCAGCGAGGCTATTCTGTGATCCTCATGGGGCCGAACCGCAACGAAATGCGCTACATCGGTACCGTGGACCGCAACTGGCAGGTGTTGCACTACGTCGAGTTACCCGGCGGAGGCGATACCGGCGCCATCCTGCGCGCCCTGAAACGCTTCTGAGGACTTACTGGCTGCGAACCGCGTCGCCTACCTTCGGCGGCGTGCTTCCCGTGTAAGTGCCAACCGCCGAAACCTCGTCCACTTCCGTGATGACGACTTGGCCGATGGTATCCTCCAGCGCGCGGATCACCTTGCCCGTGGCCGGATCCCGAACCTCGCGGACCTTGCGCCGCACCTGGAGCCGATCTCCCACCTTCACTCCCGCGCGGCTGCCCACGTTGAGGATGACCGTGTTGCCGCTGACGTCGGCGATCAGCCCGTTCACTTGGACCACGCGCGCGGGAAGCTTCGACGCTCCCGCCTCGAGTTCCTGGCTGAGCTGTCCCACCGCCTTGTGCACGGCCTCACCGATCAGGGTAGCCGCGAAGTTCTTGCTGGTCATGTCGTAGGCGCCCGCGCCCGCACCGCCCGAGCTGCCGCCCGCGCCCAAAAGCGAGGTGCCGGAACGCGTGGACTGACCCTGGCCGTGCCCGACCGCAAGGATCTCCGCCGTATCCGTCGAGATCATCCGCGCCGTGACCTCCACCACCGCTTTGGCTTCCCGGCGCTGGACGCCGCCCAAACCGTAGCGCCGACCGATGGAACCCAGACCTCCCAGCGTCGTGGCTTTGTCATCACGCCCGAATTGCGTGATGCTTCCGATGATGATGGCGTCCACGCCCAGGATCCGCCCGATTTTCGCCGCCGTGGTCGGATCCACGCGGTCGCTGACCGAGAAGTTCTGCTCGGCCAGCACCTTGTCAATCGCCTTGCGCTCCACTACGGTGTAGACACCGCCCTGGACCAGCTTTTCCACCAAAAGGTCCGCCACTCCCTTGCCCACGTCGCGATCCGTGCCCCAGATCGCCGCCACGCTGCTCCGGACCGTCGCGTAGTCAAAATCGAGTACGGCCACCCGCTTCTTGGGCTGCGCGCAAAGAGTCGCAGCAGCCAACACCAAGCTTGTCCACCACACACTCCTCATCCCACGCCTCCTTGCATGAGGGCTCTTCCTTACCTTGGCACGCTGTGCCGGGCGTGTCAAGCCCTTGCCGCGCGCACCGTTACCAGCGGATGGCCAGCGTGATGTTTTGAAGCGGCTGCCCGCCGCCCGATGCCGTGGTCCCCTCGTTTCCCGTCGAGGGCAGAATCGTTCCGAAGATACTCGGGTTGGTGAAATTCACCGTGGTGTCCGGCGGACCCAGGTTGTACCACTTGAACGGATTCTGGAAATCGTAACGCAACTGGAGCCTGACCCGCTCGCGGATCTTCCACTCCTTGGAGGCGGAAAATTCGTGGTCAATGAAACGCTGCCGGTCCATGGTGTTCCGCCCCACGTTCCCGAAGGTATACGGGTCGGGGTAGCGGAAGTAATCCATGGATACGATCATCTTGTTCTGGTTGGCGCGCGTCCAGCGATCGGGTCCCAGGTCCGCCCAGCCTTTTCGCAGATGCGCCCGCTGCCCCGTGCTGTTGGGTCGGTCCGTCCGGTAGGCCACCAGCGTCGTCGGCATGTAGCGATATGGGCTGCCGGCGTAAGTGAAGGTAAGCGGATTGCCGCTGGCGATCCGGTAAATGAACACCATGTCGTAGCCGCCGAAGATGGCGTTCCACATGCCTCCCCGGTTCAGCCAGCGCCGGCCCTTGCCGAACGGCAGCTCGTAATTCATGCTTCCCGTGTACTGGTGCGTGCGATCGAAGTCGGCGCGTCCACGATCCAGTCGCCGCGGGATGAGCTGGTTGGAGGTGCTGCTGCTGATGGCGCGCGAGTAAGTGTAGTAAGTCAGGAAAGAAAGTCCGCGCGAGTACCGCTTTTCGAGCTTGATTGTCCCGGCGTGGTAGACCGAGTTGGCCCCGTTGGTCAGAAAGTTGATGGTTCCGAAGTTGGGGAAGGGCCGGTAAGCCTGCGGATTGCCTTCCATGCGGCTGAACAAGGCCGGGTCGGTCTGCCGGATGTTCCAGGCCCAATCGAAGGGCACGTGGTTGATCTGCAAGGACTCGAAGCCGTTGACGCCGCGGTCGCCGGTGTACATGAGCTCCAGCAGGTAATTGGCGCTGAAGTTGTACTGGATATTGAAGTTCCAGTTCATCGCGTACGGCAGCTTGCGGTTGGGATCCACCCAGCTCGCGCTGCGCGCGCCGTAGTTGGCGCCCTGGAAGGGAATCGTGCCGTCGGGCCGGATCTGCGGCCAGGGCAACGGTAGCGGCGGTCCCGCGCTCAACTGGAAACGCGGACGGTAGTCGCCCGAGGGCGTGTCAATGCGCGCCGTGATGGACCCGTACTCCTCGGTGGGCGGAACGGGAAGGCGCTCGTCCACCGTGGCGATGGCGAAGCCCGAGCGCACTACCAACTTCGGGCTGACCTGCCACGCCATCCCCAGCCGCGGCTGGAAGTTATTCCAGTCCTTGTTGTGCAGCTTCTTGGGGTGAGTAATCACGCCCCGTGCTCCGGGAACGACATTGTCCGGCGCCAGCGGATCGAAACTGGATTGCTGCCCGTACTTGTTGTTCATCACGCTCTGCACCTGCCACCGCACGCCCAGGTTAAGCGTCAACCGGGGCAACACCTTCCAGTCATCCTGGAAGTACAACGCATGAATCCAATTGCGCGGCAGGTTGCTCAGCAGGTTCACGGTGAACGCGGCCGAGGAAACGGCGCCCACCAACAGCCGCGTCAGATCGTTGCCGCCGGTGTTGGGAATCGTCGCTCCATTGGCATAAATACCCGTCGTGGGCGCCAGCGTAAACACACCCGCATTGTTGGTCACCGTATAATTGTTCCGCCGGACGCGAAGCAGATCGTAGCCCGTCTTGAAGGCATGGCGCCCCGAAAGCTTGCTCAGGTCCGTGCGGAAGTGGAAGTGCTCCTGGACGTCCATGGCAGGATTGGCCACGTACGGCACGCCGGTAATCTGCGGCATGCTGCCCGCTTCCACGTTGGGGATGCCGAACAGTTTGGCCCAGTCCTTCCCGTAGGCAGGCGAAGGAGTATAGGCCTTGTAGCGGAAATAAGTGAGCCGCGTCTCGCTGATCAGAGTGGGGCTAAAGGTATAAGTCGTTCCGATTCCCGTCGTCGTCCACCGGTTCTTCGTGGCGCGCAGAGTGGCGTCAAAGGCGGGATTGAGGATGCTCAAATCCGGCAGCCTTTCCCAGCGGTCGTTGTAACTGAGGTTGTAAAACATGCGGAAGCCGGGCGTGAACTGGTGGTCCAGCCGCAGCGAGTAATTGTTCCAGAAAACCTTCTTGTAAGGCATCGCCATGAAGTTGTCCACGTAGCCGGTCGGCGTGGCCGTGCCGCGACGGTTGGGCGCCACCCAGATATTCTGGGCCAGGATGTTCCGCGCTACCGGGTCCCACGAGGCCTTGGGAATGATGTTGCCCGGGAACGGATCCCGGAACCACTGGCCATCCACCAGACGCGTCGTGCGCGGGTCGAAAATCGGGTAAGGAGCCACGCCCGAACCCGCATAACTGAAGTCGCCGTTCAGCTCTTCTGGCGTAGGCACCGTGTAGATGCGCTGCTGCGATTGTTTCTCGATCAGCTTCTGCCAGGCGAACAGGAAGAAAGTGCGGTTGCGCCCGTCATAAAGCTTGGGGATCAGCACCGGGCCGCTCACGTTCGCGTCCGGCTGCATGAACAGCAAATGAGTGCCGGTCTGTTTGAAGGTTTCCAATTGGAAAAAGCGGCGGTGCTGCATCGCGTCCACGCGGAACAGCTCAGAAAGCAGGCCGTGAAACTCGTTGGTCCCCGTCTTCTTGACCACCACGATGGCGCCGCCCGCCGAATGGCCGTACTCGGCCGGCAAAGCGGTCGTCAGTACCTTGATCTCGGCGATCGTGTTCTGGATGGTGTCCGTGGTGTTGCCGCCGGTAGGCTGCACCCCGTACATGCCGTCTTCGAAGAATCCGATCCGGTCCGAAGACTCCCCGTTGATCTGGAAGCCGCTGAGCGAGCCGCCCCATCCGAATCCGGCAACGTTGACGCCGGGAGTCAGGTACAGAATGGAACGCACGTGCCTCTGATACAAAGGCATGCGATAGAAATACTCACCCGTGACCAGCGTGCCCGTCGAGGAAGTCTCCGTCTCCAGCAGCGGCACGCTCGCGGTGACCTCGATTACGTCCGCCACCGTCCCGATTTCCAGCGTGGCGTTTACCGGCACGGTGCTGCCCACGCTCAGCGTCACGTTATCGCGCACGAAGCGCTTGAAGCCCGCCGCAGTAATCGTTACCCGGTACGTGCCGGGCCGCAGGAAGGGTACGCGGTAAATCCCCTCGGCGTTGGTTTCGGCGCGCGCCGTCATGCCCGTGGCGACGTTGGTCACGACAACTTCGGCCCCGGCAATGACGGCGCCGCTGGGATCCGTAACCGTGCCGGTCAGAGTCGCCGTGTCCTGCGCCTGGGCCAGCCAGGCCCAAGTGCACACCACCGCTATCACGCGCGAGAAAGTTCTGGCTTTCATGGACGCCCCCACTATGCAAACCCGCCCGTCCAGGGCGGGGCCGCGACTTACCCGTTTTCGCCGGCGCCGCGTTAAGTACGCGACCGCCAGCCCGAATACTCACCCTGGCTGCCCGCCGGCAGCAGGTCTATTATATTCCGGGCCGCAGCAGGGGTCAAGACGGCAGCAGGAGTCTGGGGCGCTCGCCAGAAGTCAATCAGAGATACCTGGTGGACGCAGGCCAGCGTGCATTCGGGGGCACAAGGTTTCTCGCGGAAAAATTCGCGCCGCAGGTCCTCGCGGGAATACTCCTCCAGCGGAATGCCCGGCCAGCCTCGCCGTTGCGAGCAGTAATGGACCAGACCGTCCTCGCACACGTAGAGATACCGCGCGCCGGCGCGGCACCGCCAGTTGTTCGGTCGGCCCTCGACCAGATTCCGGCGGAAATGGTGGAACCGCGAGTAACTTACCCGCCCCATTGCATTCAGGCGGTAGTAAACTTCCTTTTCGCGAGGTCCCAGCGGGCGCAGCCGCCCGTCAGGGCCGTGGATCACCCCTACCGTAAAGCTGAAGCCCAGCGCGACGGCCCGCCTCGCCACCGCCAGCGCGTCTTCGGGCTGACGCACGCCTGAACCCAGAACCGCGTTGATGTTCACGTGAAAGTCGGCGTGCCGGCTGAGCAGGCGCAGCTTGGGTTCCAGCACGCGCAAACTCTTTTTGGAAACCTCATCCGGCTCGACGTTGTCTATGCTGATTTGCATGTGGTCGAGGCCGGCGCGGTTCAAAGCCAAAATCCGCTGCTCGGTCAGAAGATAGCCGTTAGTAATCATTCCGGCCATCAGGCCGCGGCGCCGCACGTGAGCCACCACCTGCTCCAGTTCGGGGTGAAGCAGCGGCTCACCGCCGCTCAAAGTAATTACTGCCGTGCCTAAGTCAGCCAGGCGATCCACGCGCTGAAGAAGTAACTCCAAAGGTACCGGCCGCGAAACACGGTCATACTCGTTGCAGTAAGCGCAGCTCAGGTTACAGCGTCGGGTGACAATGAGATGGGCGAGGATCGGGTGGCCGGTGTCGAGCAGACCCCAGCCGATCATGCGCAGCTCACGGGCCAGCCGCAGCCACCCGATCCAGCGGCGTCGAAAACGGAGGCGCACCTCTGTCCACGATCTGTCCAGCATTTTCCTGAACGGGAGCGAAACAAAAGTTGGACAAAATCAGGACACGTGTACTCCGGCTGCCTCCTCTTCGCGCTCCGCAGGCGCCGCAGGGCGAGCGGGCTGGATCTGCACCAGGTTCGGATTGATCATAGCCCGCTGCCGCGCATCGCGCGCCCGCAGCTTCTCTTCCCGCGCGGTCTTGGGCACGCCCATCAGGTCCAGATCGCGCTGCGGCTCGATCGTGATCAGCTCCGGCCGCACGTGCAGGCTGTGCTCGACCTTCTCCAGAGGCACGCAACGCCCGCCAGTGAAGATCTCGTGCCGGCCATGCTCCTGGTACCACTTGGCCAGCGTGGCGGTCATGTGCATGCGCTCGACGATCTTGCGCCAGCCGATGCCGGTGTTGTAGGCGCAGAAGGAGATCTCGCCTTCCTGCGTGGCATAGGGGATAACGCAGCGCTCGGTGCGGCGGAAGTCGTAGGTGAACAGGTCCTGGAACCACATGCCGGCGATGATGAGGAAGTTCCAGCGGTCCGAGCGGCGCTTCTCGATGTCGGCTCGCGTGCGGTCAGCAGTTACCTTGCCGTAGTCGCGTCCCGTGGCGCCGAAGGTCTTGTCCGCCTTCATCAGCAAGTGATGGAGACGGAAGTGCTTGGGCGCCCGGAAGGGATTGTAGTTCCGCGCGAGCGCCAGCGCCATGCCCAGCATGGAGAGGAAGCGGCCGCGGGCAGCGTCGTTGATGCGCATGACGTCGCGCGCCAGTTGCTCGGCGTTGATGAACGCGGTGACGGGCACGGCTTCGCGGGTCTTCTTGTCCACCATGGCGGCCATGCCCACGCCGCAATTGGGGTGGCAGCCGCAGTTGATGCTGCCCCACTGGGCGTTGGGACCGTGCACCAGATCGGCCCAGTCAAAGAAGGTGCTGAAGAAGGAAAGCGGGAACCAGTCGCGCGCCGGCTCGCCCAGGCCGAGCTGCTTCTTTACGTCGTGAGCCAGATGGGAAAGCGTGTAACGCTGGGCGCGGCGCCGCTCGTCGCTGATCTCCTCGTCACGTCCCGTGAACGAGACAGGCTGGAAAGCGCAGAAGGCGATCTTGTCGGGATTGTCCAGCGCGAACTGGATAATCTTGCCGACCTGCTCGTTGTTGACGCCGTTGACGATGGTAGCGACCAGCACGATCTCCACGCCCGCCTTGTGCAGGTTTTCGATGGCCTGGAGCTTGACCTCGAAAAGATTGCCCACGCGGCGGTGAGCGTTGGCGCCATCGCCGATGCCGTCGAACTGAAGGTACACGTAGCGCAATCCGGCTTCGGCCGCCGCCTGGCAGAACTCATAGCTGCGGGCAAAGGCGATGCCGTTGGTAGCCGCCTGCACGCTGTTGTAGCCGACCTTGCGCGCGTAGCGGATGGCGTCCAAAAAGTACGGCGAAAGGGTCGGCTCCCCGCCCGAGAACTGCACCGAGAGCTGGCGGCGCGGCTTGATCGAGATGGCGTCATCCAGCAGCTTGCGGATCTCGTCCCAAGTCAGCTCGTGGACGAAGCCGACCTGGTTGGCGTCCATAAAACATGGATCGCACATCATGTTGCAGCGATTGGTCAGATCAATGGTGAGCACGGCGCCACGCCCGTAGCGGATCGTGCTCATTCCGTGGCGATGCAGGTGGGCATCCTGGTGCGCCAAGATGTCGCTGCCGGGGAAGGTCTCCTCCAGGTGGCGGAAAAACTCGACGTCAATGGAGAGCACGTCGTCGAAGTGGCCGTGGATCGGGCAATCCTTCTCCATGATGATCTTGCCGTCGCGCTCCACGATCCACGCCTTGATATGGCCGGGCGTGCCTTCGATGATGTCGGAAAGCGGGCGCTTTCCCTCGAGGATTTCCTTGCGGATCTCGGGGACGCACTTGGGGCACAGGGAGTCGGTCTCACGTGGCCACCCGAGCGGGGGCTTGACCTTTTCCCACGATTTCGGCAGGGGCCGGTCGGACCAGGGCGGCGTGAAGCTCGGGTTCGGCCGGATCGAATTGAGGCGATCAAAGACCGCCCAAGCTGCGGTAGCAGCCAGGGTGAGGCCTTTTTCCAGATATTTGATCGGGTGATGCATCCGTCCTCCTCTGAGTGAAGTTGTCAATCTGCGTCACGTGCAAATCCAAACTCTCTCCTTGCGTCAATCCGCAGCCAGGCGCTGCGGTGCGGGCGCGGAAGCGGCCAGGCTGCCGAGCGGCACGTCAATGCGAGGCATGGCGCCGCGCTCCATGGCAGCACGCACCTTGCGATCCGCTTCCAGCACGGCAATCTTTTCGGCGAGCCGGCGCCGCGCGGCCTCGTCCACTTCCTGATGCGTCGTCGCACGACCCTGCCGCCGCGCCACCAGCTCCTCGCGATACCGGGACAGGAAGTAGGCGATGGTCTCGATGCGGATCTTGATGGAGCCGGCAGGCTTGTTTTCGTCAATGTCTTTGAAGCAGAAATAGGGCGTGCCGCTCATCTCGATGATTTCTTCGACCACTGAGTAGATGGGGGCGTCGTGGCCGCACTTGAAACTGGAAAGTTCGAGGGCAGCCAGATTGGGGTGGCGCGCCACGTACTTGGCCGCCCACAGCTTGCGCGAAGTGTTTTCGCTGTAGGAATTCTTCCAGACATCGGTGATCGCCATGGGATGGGGGATCTCGCCTCGGCGCACTTCTTCACCGAACAGGCGTTCGAGGATATCCTCGTCGGTCGGCAAGGTGTCCTGGGTGAAGATGGGATAACCGAGTTTCTGCAATTCCTCAGGCAGACCGTGATTGATGCCCGGGTCGTTGTGGTAGGGCCGCCCCAGCAGCACGATGCCAATGCGATCCTCGCGCTCGAGCCGATCCAGGGTTTCGCGCGCCATGCGACGCAGTTCGCGACGATACCGTTCCAGAGCCGCGTAGCCCTGCGCCACGGCGCGTGCATTTTCTTCCGGAGACAGACCCAGCAGGTCGCGGAACTGCTGGAACATCTGGCGCTCGAACATGCGCGGATGCGCGGGGTTCAGGAAGGTATCCAGAAACAGAATTCCGTGCTCGCGGAAGACGTCGCCTTCCTTGGTGAAGGCGGCCTTGACGGATTCGGGCGTCGCGGTGACGGTGGGGCAGGCGCGGCACCCGACGGTAGCCACCAACTCGCTGGGCAGGTCGTCCACCATGGGGAAGAAGATGATGTCCAGGGGGCGCTTGGCATGGTGCACGTAGATGAGGTTGTGCACGTGCGGGATGCCCAGCTTCGAGGGGAAGCAGGGATCAATGGCGCCGCGCTTGGCGCCCTCGCGGTAAAGGGTGTCGCTGGTGAAATCGGAGAAGACGATGTTTTCGGCGCGGATGCCAAGGGAAACGAAGTAACCGGTGAACAGCGGCGCCAGCGAGTACATGTTGAGGACGCGGGGGATGCCGATGCGCAGGCGCGACCGCCGCTCCATGGCCTGCCGGCGCGCCTTCTGCTCGCGGGTCAGGGCCCAACGCGGCGGCGCGTCGGCGACCACGGGCAGATCCGGGATGCGGAACACGGCGCGCGAGGCGATTTCCGCGAAGTTGGGGTTTTCCTCCTTGACGCGGTCGAGGGCGTCCTTGATCACGCGCATCTGCTCGAGGTCCTCGACGGTTCCCTTCTCGCAGGTTGCGATGATGAGGCGCTGCGCGCCGGGCTCGATGGGCACCTTGCTGCGCACAGGGATGCGGGTGGGATCGGAGATGACCGGCGTTTTGACGTCAATGAACGTGCGCAGGCAATTGTTCTTGCAGAAGTAACAGCGCGTGTCCTCGTTGCGGGTGGTCTTGTAGGTGATATGGCGCACGGCGTCCATGCCGATGAAGCTGGTGCGACGGCCCTGCTCGATGACGCGGGCCGCTTCCAGCGCGGCCCCGATGGCGCCGGCTTCCCCGCAGTGCGGATGGACGATGACCTCGGGACGGCGACCTTCGGCCTTGAATCGTGCCTCGATGAAATCCACCTGGGCCTTGACGGCGGCGAGGTTGTACTGCGTACCGCCTTGCAGCAGGAAACGCTGCCCGAGCGAGGCGAGGTTGGGGATCTGGGCTACGTAGAGCCAGATGTTCTTGGGCAGCACGGCGCAAAGGCCGGCCATGATCTCTTCGGCGCGCCAGCCCTGACGCTGGAAATCCACGATGTCGGATTGCATGAAGACGGCGCAGCCATAGCCGAACTCGGGATAGGCCGAGGCGCGGAAGGCGGCGTCGGCGATTTCTTCCACGCGGAAGCCGAAGGCCTGGCCGGTGGACTGCAAGAAGTAACCGTTGCCGGCCGAGCACTGAGTGTTGAGGCGGAAGTCTTTGACGCGCCCGTTCTTGAGGAAGATGATCTTGATGTCCTGGCCGCCTACGTCGCAGATGACGTCCACGTCAGGGAAGAAGTGCAGTCCGGCCTGCGTGTGAGCCACCGTCTCGACGATGGCGGCGTCGGCCGCAAGAACATCCTTGAGAATGTCCTTGGCGTAGCCGGTCACTCCGAGGCCGCGGACCTGCAGGATCGCTCCTTGTGAGGTGACCTGTTCTTCCAGGTTCTGGAGGATGGCGATGGCGTCCTCGATGGGATTGCCGCGGGAAAGCTGGTAGGCTTTGGCGAGGACGGACCGCTCGGGACCGGCGGACACCAGAACGGCTTTGGTTGAGGTGGAGCCTCCGTCCAGGCCGATGTAGGCCTCGACGACCTGGCCGGGAGAGAAGCGAGCGGGCTGGAAGCGCGGCGGACTGTAGCGACGGCGGAAGTGTTCCAGCTCGGCGCGACTGCCGATCAGGGCGGGCGCAGCACCGACGGCCTTCTCTTGCTCGCGGCCGCCGTTGACGTACCAGGCAAGGCGTTCGTAGCCGTAGTAGATGCCGCTATCGTCTTCCTGCTGGCGTCCGAATTCGACGGCGCCGATGGCGGCGAAATATTCGGCATTTTCGGGCGCGCGAATCAGCTCCTCCGGCGGCACGCCTTCGGGCAGCGGCACGCGGCGCTCGCGCCAGATCTTGGGGATGTGATGCTGCCAGCACTCACGCAGGCCCGGGATGTAACGGTTCGGGCCTCCGAGCAGCAGGACCACGGGGCGCAGCGTGTTGCCGCGCGTGAGCACGGTGAGGTTCTGGAGAACGATGGCCTCGAACAGCGAGGCCATCAGCTCATCGGGCGGCACGCCGCACTTCTGCAAACCGTTAATGTCGGTCTCGGCGAACACGCCGCACTTGCCGGCCACAGGATGCAGCCGCAGGCCGTGGTAGCGCATGGAAGCCAGTTGCTGCGGCGTCAGGTTGAGTTTGGCGGTGATCTTGTCAATCACTGCCCCGGTGCCCCCGGCGCACTTATCGTTCATTGAGGGAATTTTCTTTTTGCGTCCGGTGGCCGGATCCTCGCGAAAGATGATGATCTTGGCGTCCTGGCCGCCCAGCTCGATGACGGAGCCGCATTCGGGGTGGAGCTTTTCGACGGCCAGGGCGACGGCGTTGACCTCCTGTACGAAGCGTCCGCCTACGTGGCGGGCGATGGCCGCGCCGCCCGATCCGGTGAGAAACAACCGGGCGCACTCGGGCCGGAACCCTTCGATTTCGCGCTCGAAGCGTTGCAGGAACTCGAGCGCCTTTTCCGCCTGACGCGTCTCGTGACGCTGATAATCGCGCCACACGATGCGGTCCGTGGCGGCCTCCACGACCACGGCCTTGACGGTGGTGGAGCCGATGTCCAGTCCGACGAAGTAACGGGCCTCGCTCATGCGCGTCCCTCCCGCCGGATGCGCTCGGCGATGTGGAGCACGAAGTTGGCGGCGACGCCGACCACACCCGGATGTTTGGGGACGCGGTAGCCGGCACGCTGGGCCTCAGGATGCGAGGCCAGCCAGGCGCGGCATTGCTCCAGCGTCAGGCCGGCGCGCTGCAAGCACTCGTCGAACTCGCGACGGGCCTTCTGCCGCGCGTCGCCCAGCGCCATCTGCACGCGGCTGTGGGCATTGATTTCTCCCTCGCCCGAAGTCTCGATGGGCAGATAAATCATGTCCGGGTAGCGCGAGACTACGGCAGCCTGCGCTCCGTCGGACTGCGTGGAAGGCATGCAACCGAACGGCTTCAGGGAAAGCACCATGTGGCAGAGATCACGGTTCGAGTAATAAATGTTTTTGGCGACCTCGAGATGGCCTTCGCCGCCGCCGGCGCGCGAGTTGTAATAGGGGTGCCCGAGTCGCTGGAGTTCGTACTGGTCAGCGAGAGGATGGGCAAGGCCATTCAAGCTAGCCGCAGCGCGTGCGTAGTGGCGTCGGAAGAGGGCCTCGGCGAGCTTGAGTCGCGCCTGTTTGTAAAGATAGCGGGCCTCAATGCGCGCACGGATGGGCAATCGCCACCAGGAGGGCAGCAGGGCGCCTTCTTCCAAGCCCTTCCAGTCGCGATTTTTCTGCACGACCTGGTGGATCAGGTAAGTAATCCAGGTCCCCACGGGCTCCACCAGCACCTGCGCGCCTTCACGCTCCAGGAAGCGGAACATGTTGAAGTTGCCGTCGCCTTCGGTGGTCTGAGCCCAGAATTCGCCTGTAATTTTGACGATGGGCCGGACGCGCAGACGGTCCACGGGAACCTGGGTCAAGAAACCTGCGGCGTGCTGAAGTTCGCGATGCAAGTCCGAGCTGGCCACCTGCTGGAGAAACTTGACGGTCCGGTCTGCGGTGCGACGCAAGCCAGCAGGCCACGAGGCAGGAGCGCGACGCCAGCGAAAGCGGCGGAGAAACCCGTACATGTGCTCGATGGCCTTCTCCAGAGCGGCGTCGGTATCTCCGGCGTTGACTTCGTAAGGCCGGATGGCGTAGGCCGCTTCATTGAGAACGTCCGCCAGGGTAAGTGCGTTCAGGATGCCCAGAAAGAACTCGAGGTTCATTTCCAGGCCGTCATTGGGGTTGGCCTGATCGAGTCCCCCGGTCTGCTGGAAGAGCAGGACACGAAAGCCGTCGAAGCCTGCGTTGCGCAGGGCCAGTCGGTATTCGGCTTCGTACATGCCAAAGCGGCAGGGACCGCAAGCGCCCGCGGTAAAGAAGACATAGCGATCCAGGATTTCCTGTTGCGGCACTCCCTGAGCGCGCAGGCTTTCCAGATACCGCACAAGATTTCCGACGGTGAAGTAAGTCGGATTGCACTGTCCGTTATTGCCGTATTCCTTGCCGGTCTGAAAGGCGCGGCGATCGGGTACGGGCAACGGCTGGGCCTTGTAACCTAAGCCTTCGAGAACGCCCTGAATGAGACGTTCGTGTTTCCAGGTGAGGCCTCCGAACAGGATCGTGGTGGTATCCCGTTCGGCGCGAGTGAACGGACGCTCGACAGGGCGCTTGAAGTGCAGCGAAGGCTGCGCGCCCACCTGCTCCAAAGCCACATCGAAAGAAACCGTGCTCATCGCCTCCCTCTGGGTCGGGCCTGACTTAGAGCCAGGCCTGTTCATCCCAGGCTTTCTTTTGATGATTTTTGGGCAAAGCGCCGAGGCGGTGTAGCAAAAATCAGCGAATGGATGAATTTCGGAGTCGAACTGGGATGGTTTCCAATGTCAACAGTTCAAAGGGACATATGGCGGCGCCGGGGCACGCCGAGAAGGGATCGGGAATTGATATGCTGACAAATGCAGGGGAGTGCATTGAAACGTCTGGTATTGGCCATACGCTGTTTCCTGAGAGTATTGGCGAGCGGGCGCCTCGACAAGGAGCTGGCGCGCGAGTTGGGAATCGAGCCGTCCACCGCTCCGTCGCCGCCGGCTCCTGCGCCGGCCCCCGAACGACGGGAGCGCGCGATTGACGGCGCGTTGCAGATGCTGGCGCTGTTGCAGCGCGAAGGCCGACTCATAGACTTTTTCATGGAGGACATTTCGGCCTACCCGGATGAGCAGGTGGGAGCAGCGGTGCGCACGGTGCACGAGCCGTGCCGCCAGGCGCTGAGGCGCTACGTCGGGCTGGCGCCTGTCATTGACGGAGTGGAAGGCACCTACGTACGGCTGGCGGCGGCGGGCGATCCGGCGGCGGTGCGGTTCATTGGCAACGTGCCGGTGGGAGCGAGGCCGGAAGGCGGCGTGCTTCGGCACAAGGGGTGGCGCGTGACGCGCATCGAACTGCCGCCGCGGGAAGCGGGTGAGGATCCAAACGTGCTGGCGCCCGCAGAGCTCGAGGTCGAGTAACGCGAGAGGACGCGCACGCTCACGCGGATGAAAGTCGGCATAGACCTGGGCACGACCAACTCAGCCGTGGCGTTCGTGGATCCGCGCGAGGCCGCCGACGCGGACTTCCCGCCCGTGCGCATCCTCGAGATCCCGCAATACGTAGCGCCAGGAGTGATCGAACCGCGAAGGGTGCTGCCGTCGTTTTTGTACCTGGGCGATCGCGAGTACGTGGGCGTGTACGCGCGGGATCAGGGAGCGCTGGCGCCGGCGCGGCTCGTGCACTCGGCCAAGTCGTGGCTGTCGAACCCGGAGGTAGACCGGACGGCGAAAATCCTGCCGTGGGATTCGCCCGAGACGGGGCGGGTTTTCTCGCCCGTGGAAGTTTCGGCGGGGTATCTGCGGCACATGGCGGAGGCCTGGGAGCAGGCGCACGGAGCGCCGCTAGCCGAACAGGACGTCGTGGTGACCGTGCCCGCATCCTTCGACGAGGAGGCGCGGGAGCTGACGGTGGCGGCCGCGGCGCAGGCGGGGCTGGAACGGATCACGCTGCTGGAAGAGCCGGCCGCGGCGTTTTACGCCTGGATCGCCCACCATTTGGCGGAATCGCGGCGGGCCTTGCGGGATGGGATGACGGTGCTGGTAGTGGACGTGGGCGGCGGCACGTCCGACTTCACGCTGATCCGCGTGAAGCGAGAGGGTGATCGAGTGGAGTTCACGCGCACGGCGGTGGGCCGCCACCTGTTGCTGGGCGGGGACAACCTGGATCTGACGCTGGCGTGGCTGGTGGAGCACAAACTGGGCGTGCCGCTTTCGCTGCGGCAGCGCAATCAGGTGAGGCGGCAGTGCACGATCGCGAAGGAGCGGCTGCTGACCGATCCCAGGCTGGAAAAGTTCGAGATCACGGTGAGCGGCCTGGGCACGTCGCTGGTGGGCGGGGCGCGCAAGACCGAGATCCTCAAGGAGGAAGTGCTGGAGCTGACGCTGGAGGGTTTTCTGCCCTTCTGCCGCTTGTGGGAACGACCGAAACAGGACGGGGAGAATTTGTTTCGGGAGACAGGGCTCCCCTACGAATCGGATCCGGCCATCACCCGGCACCTGGCGGCTTTCCTTTCCGATGCGGCGGAACATGCAGGCGAAGGGGTGGACGCCCTGCTGTTCAACGGCGGCTTCTTCATTCCGGAGGTCTGCCGGCGGCGCGTGGCCGAGGTGGTCAAGAGTTGGTACGGGCGTGAGCCGCTGGTGCTGGAGAACCGCGATCTGGATCTGGCGGTGGCGGTGGGCGCGGCTTACTACGCGTACGTGCGCACGACGGGCGCGGGCGTGCTGGTGCGCGGGGGTTTGCCGCGGGCCTACTACCTGGAAGTCGCGGGCGGCGAAGGACAGAGGCGCCTGGTGTGTCTGGTGCCGCGCGGAGCCGACGAAGGCACCACGGTGGAGGTCGAGCCCGAGGGTCTGCAACTGGTGGCCAACCGTCCGGTCTCGTTCCGGCTCTACAGCTCGCTGACCCGAACCGGGGACGAGCCAGGGCAGGTGCTGGAGATGGCGCCGGAGGAGCTGGAGGGCGATTTTCACGAACACGCGCCGCTTCACGCCGTGATCCGTTTTGGCGAGCGGGGCGAGCGTCTGGTACCTGTGAAGCTGGGAGCGAGGCTGACGGAGGTGGGGACGCTGGAAATCTGGTGCCAGTCGCGGATCAGCGAACACCGGTGGCGTCTGCAATTCGAGCTGCGCAAGCGGACCGAGGAGGTCGAGCGACCGCAGCGTCCCGCGGCTGTAGTCAGCGAAGCTGCGCTCGAGGAAGCGGTGACGCTGATCCGGCGCGTCTTCGAGAAAGCAGGGGAAGTAGCGCCGGAGGAGCTGCCTTCGCGATTGGAGCAGACGCTCTCGCTGGGGAGAACGTCGTGGCCGCTGGGTGCGATCCGGCGGCTGGCCGACGCGCTGCTCGAATCGGCCGAGGGGCGCCGTCTGGCGCCGGCGTTCGAGCTGCGGTGGCTGAATCTGACAGGTTTCTGCCTGCGTCCGGGCTTCGGTTATCCGGGCGACGACTGGCGTATCGAGCAGGCGCGGCGGGCGTGCGCGGCGGGCCCCCTATTCGATAACTACGTACAGAATGAGATCGAATGGTGGATCTTCTGGGGACGGGTGGCGGGCGGTTTGAACCGCGGCCAGCAGGCTGAACTGTACCAGCGGATGGCCCCCATCCTGTTCCCGCGCGGCGCCAGGAAGCAACGGGTGAATCCGAGCCTGTGGCGGGAGCTTTGGCGCACGGCCGCGAGCCTCGAGCTGTTGCCGCTGCAAACCAAGATCCAGCTCGGCGAGACGTTGGTGGCAGGGTCGCAGGGTTTGCCCGAGGCGACGCGATTCTGGTGTCTGGCGCGTCTGGGCGCCAGACAGCTTTTCTACGGACCTGCGGATCAGGTAATCCCACCGGCGGTGGTGGGCCGATGGGCAACCGCTTTGCTCGGGATCCCGGAGGCCGCGGAAGCGCTGGCTGCCATGGCGCGCAAGACGGGCGATCCAGTGCGGGATCTGAGTCCGGTGGTGCGCGAGCAAGTCAAACGCGCGCTGGCGACGCGGCCGGACGCTGATCGGCTGGTGGCGGTGGTGGAAGGCGAGCGGGAGCTGGACGCGCACACGCTCGAGCGGTTGTACGGCGAAGAGCTGCCAGCGGGACTGGTGCTGGGCAGCGGGCGCTGAGACACGATGGACGAAGGCAGCCTGATTGCGCGCATCCGTAAGGGAAGGCGAAGTTCCCGGGAAGTGATCGTCGGCATCGGGGACGATTGCGCCGTTTACCGTCCTGCTGGGTGCAAGGAAGACCTTCTGCTCACCACGGACTGGCTGATCGAAGGCGTGCATTTTTTGCGCGAGACGCATCCTGCGAGCGCGGTGGGATGGAAGGCTCTGGCGCGGGGTTTGAGCGACATTGCCGCGATGGGCGGGAGGCCGCGCGTCTGCCTTTTATCGCTGGCGCTGGGACCTTGGACGAGCGAGGCGTGGGTGCGGTCGTTCTTCCGTGGCTTCCGGCGGCTGGCGCAGGCGACAGGCGTGGTGCTGGCGGGCGGAGATCTGGCGCGGGCGGACCGGCTGGCGTGCGACATCGTGGTGGTGGGAACGGCGCCGCGCGGGCAGGCGCTGCTGAGGTCGGGCGCCCGCCCGGGTGATGAAATCTACGTCTCGGGAAGACTGGGGGGCTCGGCGCTGGGGCTGGCGACGCGACGCGGTGCATCGTGGAGGCGGCACTTGAGACCGGAGCCGAGGCTGGCGCTGGGAGCCTACTTGCGGCGGCTGGGAGCGACGGCGGCGATGGACCTGAGCGACGGCCTCTCGCTTGATCTTTACCGGCTTTGCGTGGCCTCGGGCGTAGCGGCGGAGCTGGAAGACACGATCCCGGTCTTTCGCGGCGCCACTCTGGATCAGGCGCTGCACGGCGGGGAAGACTACGAGTTACTTTTCACGGTGCCGGAGGGGACGCGCGTGCCGAAGCGCCACCGCGGCGTCGAGCTGACGAGGATCGGGCGGATCGTAAAGGGAAGGGCGGGAAGGATCCTGCTGGCGGGCGAGCGGTTGCGTCCGCTGGGCTGGGACCATCTGCGCGGACGGTCCTGATCGCGCGCAGGGAAAAGAGGGCGGGAGCAGAGCTGGTCGCCTGCTCCCGCCCGGCAGGTGGGCAGTTCTGCGAAGTACCGCGCTCGAGGAAGGGCCAGGATCAGGGTTTGATGTCGTCTTCGTAGAGAAGGTTCGTCCACTCCTCCCACCAGGGTTCATCACCGACACCGCCGAGCCAGTAGACGTGCTGATCGAAGAAGCCATCATCGGGCGGGCGGACCCAGCCGGTGCGGAAGATGGGGGAAGCGAACATGGCCCTGAAATCGGGATCGCTCCACTCGAAGGGCCGTTTGAGGAAGGGGTCGGCGATCAGGATTCTGTCGAACTTGTCGCGGGCGTAGGACTGGGTGTTCGAGGCCACCTGACCTTCCAGCGTGGCAGCGCCTTTGGCGCCGAGGTTGTTGTTCCAGAGCAGCAGGCCACTGATTTGGATCTTGCCCTGGTCGGCCTGCTCCCGGGTACTGGCGTCGGCCAGCTCGAGACCGGGACTGTAGAAGTTCATCACGACGATGTTCCGGAACGTCCCGGCGGAACCTCGCCGCAAGTAAATGCCGGGAGAGTTGGCTTCGTCGAAGCCGGGAACGCCGCCGCCAATGAAGGTGAGGTTATACATGGTCGGATTGGAGCGGGGCTCGGCAGCCTGATTGTACTCGCTGTTATCGCCTTCGATGCCGCGGTTGCCGCGTGCGTCGGCATTGTAGTAGAAGATGCCGTGCTGGATCTTGCCGGTGTAGCCGAGCTGAAAGTCAACATAGTCATCCGCACCGAAGGAACCAATGAGATACTTCGCGTTGTTGTTGCCCCCGAACCACTCAAAAGAATCGTCCAGACCGTAAATGGCCTGAAGATACTCGCTCACGGTTTTCGAGCCGCAGCCTCCCCAGGTGAAAGAATTGGCCTCGTTATTGGGGGCGAAAATGGAGCCGGCGAATTCCACGCGCACGTAGCGCAGGACGCCGCAGTCGTGCTCGGGATCGTTGCCGCCATACTTGGTGTCCTCGGAGGCAGGAAGGCCTTCGATGTAAAACTCGCCGGCCGGGTTCTCGCGCCCGGGGATAGCGTTGGCGCCGACGTTGATGGGCGCGCGGCCGAGCAGGATGAGACCACCCCAGTCGCCACGCTGTCGCTGCCCGAAGGGTTGCGAACTGGTCATGACGATGGGGCGGGAGCGCGTGCCGTTGGCGACGATGCGGCCGCTGCGGGTCACGACCAATACGGAGGGAGGCTGAGAACCTGGCATGCCAAAAATGAAGGTGCCGGGTTCGATGGTGAGCGTGGCGCCGTTGCGGACGTGAACCACACCTTGCAGGCGATACGCTTTGGTGTTGACCAGGCGGCGGTCGGATTCGATGTTACCGGTGAGATCCTCGAAGCCGGTAACTACGCCGATCTTGAAATAGGCCGTCTTCAACACCCTGTGCCCCAGGGAGTCCCGCAGTTGCAGCACGATGGTGTGCATGCCGGGCTCGTCGGGAATGGCGCCCTTTTCGGGACCGAACAGGCCTCCCGGACCGATGAGGACGCCCTTTTCGACCGGCTCCGCCTGCTTAGGCCGGAAGGAACCCACCGGATTGCCGAAAATGTCGGTGGGCGTCTCGCTCCCTTCCGGCAGGTAGTAAATCTTGCCGGTCTGGTTATTCTGGCGGTAGGCGATCCAGGTGTAAGGATACGCATCGCCATAAGGACGGACCGTATAGCGCACCACCATGCTTTCGCCAGGCTGGTACACGTACTTGTCCGCCCAGATCCACATGGCGACCGAGGTCTCGTTGGCCAGAGCGGCCGGCCTGGGGTCACCGGAAGCAACTGCCGTTGCGGCCCAGAGACCGACTCCGGCAGCGAGAACGAACAGCTTTCGCATGGACATAACCTCCTCGATAACTTTGTAAAGGTTCAGGTACATTCGAATCCGCACATTCAGAAGTTGACATTAAGGCCAAGACCGAACGTACGGCCCAGCCGGTAACTCCGCTGAAGAATGTCGCCTTGAGTCCAGCGGAAGTGATTGTCGGCGAGATTCTCAGCACTAAATTTCAGGACCCAGGTTCCGCCTTCGTTCAGGGCGTATTGATAAACGAAGTCGAGGAAGGTGTTGCCCTCCTGATAGATGTCGGGTACGCCGAAAGTTCCGACATCGGAAAGGCGGCGGGAAACATAGCTGGCGTCAAAGCGGGCCTGGCTGCGCCAGCGAGGCCGAACCCATTCGGTAATCGCGTTCACGATATAACGCGACTGGCCAACGAGCGGGCGATGCAAGGAAGTCACCAGCCTGGCATCTTCCTCACGAATGCGGATATCCGAGGCGACGAAGGTGAAGTTGGCCACCAGCGCGAACTCGCGCAGTTTCGGATGCAGGCGACCCAGCGCGGTGCGCGATTCCAGTTCGATTCCGCGGTTGACGGCGCCCCTGGCATTGACGAAGGTCTGACGCAAGTCGTTGGAGGGCAGAATGGTTGCCTCGATGGGATTGCGGAAGGTCTTGGCGAAGGCGCTGGCGGCGAGGAGCTGGTTGCCGCCCAGGAACCACTCCCAGCGGACATCCCAGTTGTGGACGGTGGCCCGGACGAGGTTGGGGTTGCCTTGGACCACGAAGCCGCCGTAGACATTGTTGAAGTCGAAAGGCGACAGCTCACGAAAATCGGGCCGGGAGAGCGTATGGCTGTAGCCGAAGCGAAGGTTCTGCTTGGGGGTCAAGGCGTAGATCAAATTGAGGCCGGTGACGGGGTCGCGGTTGGAGAGATAGGCGCCGACAGGACGGGCGTTGGGCACCAGCGGATCGAGCGTTTCCACGGTCGTCTGGGCGTCCTCGATGCGCAGGCCGCCGACGAAGCGCCAGCGATGGCCGAGGGCGAGTTCGACCATGGAGTAGCCGGCGTAAATCTGCATATCGGCGTCATAGCGGTCGGTGGCGCGGGTGAACTCGACGAGCTGGAAACCGTCAGGCCGGATATTGGCGGGAGCGAACAACTGATTGCTGGGCGCGGTCAGAGGCAGGGTGCTCAAGCGCTGGGGGATGAAGCGGAAGCGGCGGGCCTGGAAGTGGCGTCGTCGCAAGGTGGCGCGGAAGCCGTTTCGGAGCATTCCGCTGACGGAGCCGCGATAGAACGGAGTAGCGAGCTCGATCTGGGGATCCCAGATACGGTCGTCGAGCCAGTTGAAGAAACGCTGGCCGGAGGAGCTCAGAGCGGCGAACACAAACTGCCCGCCGGGGGCGAGGCCGCGGATGACCTCGCGCATATCGGGCTCGTCCCGATAAGCACGCGCGTAGGTAAGCTGCCAGCGGATGAGGCTGTTGTGCAGGCCGGCCAGGGCGTGATCCCCCTCGAAGCTGGTAGACCATAGTCCCCGTTCCACCCAGCGCAGCCGCTCGGATTTCAAAAAGGTATCGGCCGTGCCATCGTAGCCCGCAAACTGGCGAGCTTCCTTGTCGGTATCGTGGGTGTAGGTATTGCGGACCACGAACTTATGAGCTGCCGTGAGACGGAAAGCTAAATTGAGCACGCCGCCCATGCGCGCAGATTCCGTGTAGGAATCAAAGTCTTCGTAGTTAGTGAAAACAACGGGACGCTTGCCTTCCTGGCGGATATAGCGCTGGATTTCTTTCTGATAAATCGGCTGATTGGAGAAAGTAAGAGCGCCGACCACTCCGAGACGGCCCATGGTGGCCCCGCCCACCATGGAGAATTTCTGCTGGGGACGCATGGAGCCCAGGGTCACTGGCTCCCATTGATTGGAGAACGCCTGACCGAAAGTCTGGAACTGCTGGGGCGAAAAGGTGCCGGGAAACAGTCGCTTGTCGTTGGGGATCTGAGGGGGCAAAGCCCGTGCGCCATCGTCGAAGCCGAAGAAGTCGCGACGTCCGCCCGGGTAGGTGAGAAACGGGTTGAACGTGGTGCGCGTGTTAAAGCCGTTGGAAAAGCTGAGGTGGAAAATAGGCCGGGACGGGAAGTCCACGGTGCGCAGCTCGATCAGGCCGGCGGAGAATTCACCGGGCATATCCGGCGAGTAAGTCTTGAGGACGCGGATATTGTCAATCAAGGTAGCCGGGAACAGGTCGAGCGGCACCACGCGCTTTTCCGGTTCGGTGGTGGGGATGAGGGCGCGGTTGAGGGTGGTGGCGCTGTAGCGATCGCCGAGGCCCCGCACGTAGACATAGCCGGCCCCGACGACCGAGACGCCGGTGATCTTCTGGGCCGCGGCGGCCGCGTCGGAAGCCACCGAGCGGCGTAACTCTTCCGAGCTGAGGGCATCGGTGACGACGGAAGCCATCTGGCGTTCCGCCAGCATGGCCTCCGCAGTGGCTGCGACCGGCGTGATTTTCTCGACCACGTCTACTTTGGTGACGGCGGTGCTGAGCGCCAGCACCGTGCTGGCATCGGTCACCTGGCCGGGTTTGACCTCGACTTCGCGTAAGGTCATGGGCAAGTAGCCCGGAGCGGAAACCTCGAGGACGTACATGCCGGGCGCGAGCTGAACTTCGTAACGGCCTTCGGAATCGGTGAACACACGGAGGGCCGGTTGATTCTCGATCCGGATGGCGGCCCCTGAGATGGGTTTGGAGGACTGCGCATCCATGACGATCCCGGTCAGCGTGCCCTGCAAGGGTTGGGCGTGCGGAGACGACGGAATCAGGAGGCCTAGCAGGAGGAGCAAGCCGGCGCCGATCCGCAGGCTGGTTCGCTGATCGCGATGAGAGTCATGTGTCGGGTATGTTGTCGGTTTCTCGATTGCGTACTTCATAGGCTGCCCGCATCGGTGACGGACCGGTAACCGCTCGAAGGGAGCGATTCCCGGGCATCACCAAGGCAAGGTTAGCAGCCGTAGTTTTAAAGCACGTTTATCAGGCGTAAAAAGACCGTAACATTCGGCGGGTCAGCCGGTCGTTTCCGAGGGAATCGGTTCGGGCGTTTCGTTGAAGCTGTAGCCGAAGCCGCGAACCGATCGGATGAAGACGGGGTTGGCGGGATCGGGTTCGATTTTCTGGCGGAGCCGCAGGATGAAAACGTCCACGGTGCGGTAGGTTACGGCGCGGTCGTGCCCCCAGACGGCGTCGAGCAATTGTTCACGGCTGAAGACCTGGCCGGGGTGGCTCATGAGGAACTCGAGGAGGCGGAATTCGGTGGCGGTGAGCGAAAGCTCTTTGCCTCGGAAGCGAGCGCGGCAAGCCGAGCGGTCCAGCTCCAGGTCGCCGGCCTTGAGAAGGCGCGCCGGGGTGGCCTGCTTGCGGAACTGGAGGCGGATGCGGGCGATCAGTTCGCGGACGAAGAACGGCTTGACGATGTAGTCGTTGGCGCCCAGCTCCAGACCGACGATCCGGTCGGTTTCCGAGGCGCGCGCAGTGAGGAAGATGATGGGGATTTCGGACAGTTCGGGGTGGCTGCGGATGCCCTTGCAGATATCGAGACCGTCGGAGTCGGGCAGCATGATGTCGAGAATGATCAGATCGGGTCGTTCCCGGCGGCACAGCTCAATCGCGTCCTTGCCGGTCTGGGAGCCAACGAAAGTAAAGCCCTCTTTTTCGAGGTTGTATTTCAGCAGGGCGTAGAGGTCTGAGTCGTCTTCGATGAGGGCGATCTTTTTCATGCCGGTACCACCTGTTTCAAGATTACTACCCTGAAGTTACGATTCTGTAACATTGCGGTTAAATCCTCCTGACGGGGAGGCAGTGACGCTTGTGGGTTCGACGGGCAGGGTGAAGTAGAAGGTCGAGCCGCGGTGCAAGACGCTCTCTACGCGCACATCGCCGCCCATGGAGCGGACGAGGTGCTTGACGATGGAAAGTCCCAACCCCGTGCCCCCCAGTTCCCGCGAACGGGCCTTGTCCACGCGATAGAAACGCTCGAAGAGGCGGGGCAGGTCCTCGGGGGGCACGCCGATGCCTGTATCGCGCACGTAAAACTCCACCAGCCTGCGATGGTCTTTTGGCGCGAGCAGCCGCGCGCCCACAGTAATAGCGCCGCCCGGGGGCGTATATTTGATGGCGTTGTCCACCAGATTGGCCAGGACCTGGTGGAAGGCCTCGGCGTCGCAGAAGACCTCGAGGTCGGGCGGCGCAGGGTGCAGCTCGAGCCTGAGGTTCTTTTTCTCGGCCAACGGGCGCATGGATTCGACGACGTCGGCCAGCAGGGGGTTGACGTAATAGGAAGCGAACTGGAAGTTATGCGTTCCGAGCTCGAGGCGGGATAGAGTGAGGAGGTCGGCGACGAGCCGGCCCAGCCGTTCCGCGTTCTGCCGGATGATGTTGAGGAAGCGGACGTTATGTTCCGGGTCGTGGAGGGCGCCGTCGAGAAGGGTTTCGGTATAGCCCTGGATCGAGGCCAGGGGAGTCCGCAGCTCGTGGGAGACGTTGATCACGAAGTCCTTGCGAATGCGTTCGAGTTTCTCCAGCTCAACGCGCTCGCGCTCCAGCTCTTCGACCATGCGTTGCATGTTGGCGGAAGTTTCCAGCAGTTTTTGCGCGAGCAAGCCCAGTTCATCGCGGCGATTCTCCTGAAGGGGCGCGCGGAAATTGCCGGCGGCCAGGTGGCCGGCGTACTCGATCAGGGCACCAAGCCGGCGCGAGAAGTAGCGCGACAGCAGGGCAGCCGCGAACAGCGCGGGAAGGAAGGCGATGGCTGCGGAAAGCAGGATCTGACGCCGAAGGGCACGGAGGGCCGCACGCACGTCGGAAAGGGGTCGTGCGAGACGCAAGGCGCCGCCCTCGTGGGGGAGGGCCACGTACAGGAAATCCGTCCCCACGGTGGGGCTACGGCGCCTGGCCACGCCCCGACGCCCCTGCAAGGCCTCTGCGACTTCGGGACGGGACCGGTGATTGTCCATGCGGGAGGCGTCGGCTTCCGAATCCAGCAGCACGCGGCCGTCGGGGGCGATCCATGTTAGCCTGCCGCCGGCAACCTCAGCCAGGCGGGAAAACTCGGCGCGATCGAGCTGGTGCAGGCGCTGACCGGCCAGCGCAATGATCAGGCGAATCCGTGCAGCGAGTTCGTCTTCGAGATTTTGCTGGTAAGCGTTTGCAGCTACGCGAGAAACGAACAGGTCCGCCACAGCCAGGGCGAGCACGAGCAGACTGACCGTGGCTGCCACCGCCTTGAAGAAGATGCGGCGAGTCAAAGGACCGTTCCCAACCGCGTGGCTTGAGTACTTACACCATTCTACAAAGCGGGCGCGGTCCGGCACCGCGCGGACGTGGTCGCTTGCCGCGAGCCATGTCCTGATGCGACTGTGTTACATTGTGGCCGATGCAGCGGGATCCATCGGAGAAACTCGCCCTGGAAGGCGGGCCGCGAGCCAAGCGGACGCCGTTCCCCACGCGCCGCCGACACGGCGAGCGCGAGAAGCGCCTCCTCGAGGAAGTCATTGACTCCGACGTTTTGTTTTACTGGTTCGGCACGAAAGTGCGGGAGTTTGAGCGACGCTTTGCCGAACTGTACGGTCGCAAGTACTGCGTGGCCTGCTCCAGCGGCACGGCTGCGGTGCACACGGCACTGGGCGTGCTCGAGCTGCCGCCGGGGTCCGAAGTGATCACGACTTCGATCACGGACATGGGAGGTCTGACCGGCCTGCTCTACCAGGGGTTGGTGCCGGTTTTTGCGGACGTCGAACCTGACACGTTGAATCTCGATCCGGCCTCGGTGCGCGAGCGACTGACGCCCCGCACGCGGGCCATCATCGCCACACACCACGCGGGGCTAGCCGCGGACATGGACGCTCTGCTGGAAATCGGGCGCGAGGCGGGCGTACCCGTCATCGAGGACTGCGCGCAAGCGTACGGATGCCGGTATCGAGGCCGGCTCACGGGCACGATGACGCCGGTGAGCGCCTTCTCTCTGAATCACTTCAAGCACATCGAGTGCGGTTCCGGCGGGATGATCCTTACCGATGACGACCGGATCCGCTACCGGGCCACGCTGTTCATAGACAAGTGTTACCAGAGAGAGGAAGGGATCCGGAATCCGTTCTTTCTGGCGCCGAATTACCAGATGACCGAGTTACAGGCAACGGTGGCGCTGGCCCAACTGGAGCGGCTGCCGGAAGTTGTTGAGCGCCGCAACCAGTTGGGGACGCGCCTGGACAAGGCGCTGGCCGAAATAGCCGGCGTTTCGCCGCAGAAAGTTCGGCCGGGTGACAAGCACACTTACTTTCTCTACTTGTTCCGATTGGATCTGGAGCGGCTGGGGACCACAGCCGATGAATTTTCCGAGGCCTTGAACGCCGAAGGGATCCCCAACAAGGCGCACTTGATCACGGGCGGCATGCCGGTCTACTGGTATCGCATCTTCCAGGAGCGCACCGCCTTTCCTGGAAGCACTTACCCGTTTGGCGACCGGACTTACCCGAAAGGACTGTGCCCTGTCGCCGAGGACGCTTTCGATCGCTGGATCACCATGGACCTGTTCGAGCACTGGAGCGAGAAGGACATAGACGAGATCGCGCACGGAATTGCGAAGGTCGCCTGGCATTTTGCACGGCGGCATGCGGCGGCGCCGGTATGAGCAGCAAGGAAGTAGCCAGCCGGCGGCGTCCCATCCGCCACCTGCGCTGGTGGATCGGCGGCCTGCTCTTTCTCTCGACGGTGATCAATTACATTGACCGGCAGACGCTGAACGCCCTGGGGCCGTATCTCAAGCAGCAGTACCGCTGGTCCAATAGCGACTTTGCTACGGTTCTCATTGCCTTCCGCATCGCTTACACGATCATGCAGAGCGTGGGCGGTCGGCTGCTGGACTGGCTGGGGACGCGGCGCGGGCTGGCCCTGAGCGTGAGTTTCTATTCGCTGGTGGCCATGCTGACCGCGACGGCGCGGGGCATCTGGGGATTCCGCATTTTCCGGTTCTTGCTGGGCGCGGGCGAAGCGGCGAACTGGCCGGGGGCGACCAAGGCGGTGTCGGAATGGTTTCCGGCCAAAGAACGGGGCTGGGCCGTAGCGCTGTTCGACAGCGGGTCCTCGGTGGGCGGGGCGATCGCGCCGTTTCTTATCGTCTTCCTGTTGAACCACTTTGGGAGCTGGCGGCCGGCGTTCTTGGTCACCGGCTCGCTGGGTTTTCTGTGGCTGATCGCATGGCTGAAGCTCTACCGCCGGCCTGAAGAGCATCCGCGGCTGGCGCCGGAAGAGTTGGCCTACATCCAACAGGGACGTTCCTCGGACCCGGGCGGCAATTTACCGCGCGCAGGCTGGGGCAAGCTGCTGAGATACCGTCAGACCTGGGGCATCGTGCTGGGACGGTTTCTGCTCGATCCCTACTGGTTCATGGTTTCGGAATGGTTTGCCATTTATCTGGTAAGCAAAGGATTCCGGCTTGAGCAAAGCATTCTGGGGTTCTGGGCGCCGTTTTTGGGGGCCGATCTGGGTAACTTTTTTGGGGGCGCGCTGTCGAGTTACTGGATCAGTCGCGGCTGGCCGGTGGGCAAGGCGCGGCGGACCGTATTACTGATTTTCGGTCCCAGTATGTTGATTTTGATCGCGGCGACATACACCTCGAACTATTTTCTGCTGATCCTGCTCTTCGCCTACGCCACGTTCGCCTATGCAGCTTGTTCGACGATCTTTCTGACTTTTCCCGCCGATGTTTTTCACACGCGGGCCGTAGCGTCGGTAAGCGGGCTGGGCGGTACGGGAGCAGGGATCGGGACGCTGCTCTCGACGTATCTGATCGGATACGTGACGGATCGTTACTCGTTCCAGCCGGTGATCGTGGCGGCCTCGGTGATCCCGTGCCTGGCGGTAGCGATCATGGCGCTTCTGGTGCGGGCGCGCAAGCAGCCCGATCCCGAGGGCTTGGTGCTGAATTTCTAGCGCCCGCGGCTCAGCACTCGCGGACGACCTGGAATCCCATCAGACGGCCCATCTGCTCGATGGGGCGCACGTAATCGCCCCAGACGACCACGCGGTGCAGACCGCCCGAGAAGTTTTCCAGGAACTTGCGGGCGTCGGCCACACGCGTGCGGAACTTGGTCCGGCAGCCATGGGGCGCGTCCACGTTGCCGATGACCTCGCCGGTGGAGACGCCGAATTTGGTTGGGGTAAGGAACTTGCCGCAGGTCACGGTGTCGCCCAGCGGAACCAGCACTTGCATGGAGACGCCCTTGTTGTCCTCCATGTGGGAACGAATGATGTAGGGCGCGGACGGGCCGCCGATGCCGTGCAAGGCGGTGGCGGAAACGCAGTGGGCGTGAATGATCTCGTTGCGGCTGGTGTCGAAGACGGGATCGGAGACGAAGCCGGGCTTGTTGGAGAAGGCGGTAAGCAGAAGTTGGGTCATGGTCGAGAGCAGGTCGGCTTCGCAGACGCCGTACATGCCGCAGTCGTTGAGCTTCGACCAGGCCACGCAGGGATAAGCAGGCAGATCGCCGCGGCGGAAGCCGCCCAGGCAATCCACGGTGATGGCGTTGGCCTGCTCGCGCCGCAGCAGGTCCTGGACGCCGAGGTAAAAGCGCAAAGAGTCTTCGATTTCCTGGCGCGTAGGTTCGACCACGCGCAAAGCGCCGCGGATGAACTCCTCGGCTGCCTTGCGGGCCTCGGCGGCGCTGGCTTTTTCGAAAGCGTCCCGCAGCTCGCGATAGCTGATGTAGCGGATCGTAGTGCCGTAGTGTTTGCTGAAGGCTTCGGCGAGGGCAGGGCGCTCGGGCGGCTTTTCGACCACGATCAGGACCTTGCTGTGCTTGAGGTGGTGGATGGTGTAGAAGATGCGCATGTAAGGGTCGAGATCGCCGAACTCGCTGGTGGAGAGCAGGTCGGCGCGCTTGCCGCTCTGCACCCAGCGGGCGACGTCTACGTAAGACCAGCCGGAGTAAGGACGGGCAAACAGCAACACGGGGACCTGGATTTGTTCCAGGGCGCGGAGCATGCCGCTGGTGCCGGAAGTCAGGTCAATGATGAGGACGGCATCCACGTCGCCCAGGTTCTTCACGCAAGCCTCGGCGTCGGCCGGCGTGCGCAGCAGTTGAGGCGGAGTGAAGCGGACGGCGCCAGGATGCTTGCGTTCCAGTTCGGCCATCTTTTCCTCGATTTCGGCCATGGCGCGGGGAACGTCGAGGTCAGGTCGAGGCCAGGTCGGCTGAGGAACCGCGAGGTAGATTTTTTTGACCGTGGCCGGCTCAGACCAGGGGCCGCGTTGCTGCGCCCAGCCGAAGCGGAGGGCGGCTGCGGAAACCAGGCGAGCAAATTGGCGTCGGGTGAGGCAGGTTGGGGTCGGCATACGCCCGGATTATATGGAGTCCGAAATTAAAATATCAACTCCGAAATTCTGTTTTGGATGGACGGGAAGCCGGGGGCTGTGCTATATGGGATCTGTACCTCCCCAATCGAGGATGCTGGCCATGAAGACAACAAAGATCATGCAAGGTCCGAGCCGGCGGCAATTCCTGGCGGCGTGCGCCGGATGCCCCGCCATGGCGATGTGCGCGTCGCAAGTGGCTGGGGGCGCGCCCCCCGTCAAAATTCCCCGGGAAAAAGA
>Ga0080004_1143052_pt1 | contig 59761 bp, 52 predicted proteins | sample WasSprMetagenome_FD_69207 | JGI IMG/M metagenome (GOLD analysis project Ga0080004, IMG submission 69207) | Sulfidic aquatic microbial communities from Washburn Spring, Yellowstone National Park, USA - WS (SPADES assembly) (version 2) | ecosystem: Environmental > Aquatic > Thermal springs > Hot...
AGCCTAAAATAAGTGAACTATGTAAAAAGCTTGCTTCAACTATAAGTGGCTCTGTTAACTTAAGCTTCAGTGAGTATCATCATTCTAATCTTTTATTAACTTCCTCTTGGTTAAACAAAATGAAATAAGTTAAGTCGTTTTTTTTTAATTAACACGTAGCTTCTTTCAACAAAACCTTAGTTTGAAGCTTTTCTATAACTTAGTTACTAAGTAAAGAGCATAGAGAACTAAAAAGAAAAGTTAGTTCTCTTCCTCTTGAAGTTTATTTCAAACATAAGAAAAAGGTAATCCTTGGCCTAGAAAAACCTTAAGTTAACAGAGCAGTAATTATAAGTGTATTAAAGGCTCGTTGCACATCAAGCAAGTAAAAAAATATTTTTAAGAGAGAGCTATCGTAAAAGGAAGCAAAACTTTAGGGCATGCACTGAGAAATATAACATAACAGTGAGGCTGATATTTCAGACACCATGACTTTCATGAATATTGGTTTTAGATCTTACCACAAAGCTTAAAAACTACTGAAAGTCATCCGTTATGTTGTTATGAAAGCTGTAATATTAGCTGCTGGAAATGGAGAACGCGCTTTGCCTTATAGCTTAACTAGACCCAAAACTATGTTCCCTATTGCAAATAAACCTATAATTTACCATACTATTTCTCAGCTGAAGGAGATTGGGATTAAAGACTTCGTAGTGGTAATAGGAAAACTTGGAGAAAGAATAGTGAACTACCTAGGAAATGGTGAAAAATTTGGAGTGAAAGTTAATTATGTAACCCAAGCTACACCTAATGGTACCTCAAAAGCTTTAGTTGCAGCGAACAATGAACTTAAAGAAGAAGATGAGCTTATCGTGATTTATGGAGATACGTTAACCACAAAAAGAACTTTTATAGACTTAATCAAGGCTTTCAGGAAAAGTGAAGCAATAGCAACTATCGCGATAAAGGAAGGAGATGCAACTCATAACTTTGGAACTAAAACAGAAGGAAACAGAGTTAGTTCTATAGTGTGGAGACCAAGGGGATTGAACTTTAGAGCTTACGGTATAATAGCAATGAAAAGTAAGTTTTTGGGTTATGTTGAAAGAAATCCAGGAGTTATGCTTAAGGTGCCAGTTGGAATTATGCCATCCCTTGAAGGTGAACTTTTTCAAAGTATAAATGACGCTATAGAAAACGGAGAGAGTGTAACTTTCTCAAGAGTAGAGGATTTCATAGTTGATGTTGATTATCCTTGGAACCTAATTGAAGCAAATGTAAGCATGCTTAAAAGTATGTCAGCTGAATTAACTAGTTCTCAGATTGCGCCTTCGGCGAAAATTTCTCAAAGTGCTCAGATCAACGGAAACGTTGTAGTTGGAGAAAATTCAAGAATAGGAGACTACGTTTACATAGAAGGGCCAGTATGGATAGGAAAGAATAGCAGCATCGACAGAGGCTCTATTATCTTAGGACCAAGTGTAATTGGAGATAATACCATAGTAAGCAACTACAGCTTAGTTCAAGGAGTCCTTGGTAACGAAGTTAGAGTTGAAAATGCTGCTGAAGTTTTTGGAATTGTATTTGATGGAGTTTATATAGTACACTACTCTGAGATAGCAGGAATAGTTGGAGAACGAACAGATATAGGAGCAGCAACTGTTTGTGGAACATTAAGGTTTGACGATGAAAAAACAATTGTAGAAGTTAAGGGAAAGAAGTTAGTTGGAGAAAACGTTGCTTTCATTGGAGACTACTGCAGAACTGGAGTTAATGCCATACTTATGCCAGGTATTAGAATAGGGCCCTACTCTATTGTAGGGCCTGGTGTTATACTCTATGAAGACTTAGAGCCTTACAAAATGGTCTTAGCAAAGCAAGAACTTGTGAAAAAAGACTGGGGACCAAACAAGTATGGGTGGTAGTAGTTAAGTCTCGAACTATACCAAAAGCGCTTAAGTTTAATTCAGATTTTAAAAAACTTAAATAGGAACCCAGCTCATTTAGTTACTTATGAGCTGGTATGGCTTGTATCCCCCTCAAGCTCTATTTTTAAGAAGGAAGTTTAAGAAGGTCCTATTAGATCCTCCAAACTTTAATCCTGGTTCCTGGTGTGGAGCAGGAAAGCTATGGATTGATGAGGAAAACAAAGAATACTGGTTGACGAGCAGACCAAGAGAGGGAGAAATAAGAAGAGGTTATGCTGTTGAAATTTATAGGGCAAACGACGGAGAGAACTACAACTTAGTAACATGGATTTCGAAAGAAGAGTTAAGTGAAACAATAAAGGCAAAAGTTCAAAGTATAGAAAATCAGCAACTCTTAAGAGATCCAAAAACAGGTCTTTACCACCTCTATCTTTCGTTAGATATTGCTCAAGAAAATTTAGCAGGTGAGGAAAGTAGGATCTTTAAAAGTAAATGGGAAACATTTCTTCTAACAGCTGATGATCCTTCTGGTCCATGGGAACCGAAAGGCTTCGTAATTAGGGGCGACGCAGAATATGATGACGGAGAAGCAAGAGATTCCACGATCGACATAGTAGACGGGCAATACTTTTGTTTGTACAAGGCAAGGAGAAATGAAACAAATGTGGTCCATACTGCACTTGCAGTAAGTAAGGATGGAAAAGAGTGGCAAAAACTTGGTATTCCAAAGGTAGACAACGAACAGCAACCAGACTACTTTTTGTTGAGTGGTTCCATAATTCCAGGTGCTACGGGTTTATTCTTTATTGGTACTAAAACGCTTGAAGTTGTTAAAGGTGCTGCATTAACAAAGCACTTTGTAGCTTACCGTATAGACTATAAAAATCTAAACTTAGAAACAGTCTTTTCAGCACCATGGAATTCACTTTCACGCTATGAACATAAGGAATACCCGATTCATACGTATTCTCAGGTTGTTTTTGATACAATAAGAAAAGACAGGTGGCTGATTTGGATCGAAGCTGTTGACCCAAACTACAGTAAAGAGCCTGGACTGAACTTAGAAGTAGACAGAGTACTTCTTTATACTTCAAAACTAAAGTGAGGTTGGTAAGTATGATAAAGTTCGGAATAATTGGAGCGGGAAGAAGAGGTTTAGACCACCTAAGGGTACTTAAAAACTTTGAAGAAGTTTCCATTCAAGCAATTTGCGAAAGTGATGAAAAAAGACTGCTAGAAGTATCAGAAGAATACAAGCTAAGGGGATACTTAAGCTTAGAAGACATGTTACACAAAGAAAGTTTAGACGCGGTTGTTATAAGTACGCCTGTTCCATTACATGTTTCTCAAACTTTACAATGCCTCAAGGCAGGAGTAAACGTAATGATGGAAAAACCAATTTCTCTTAATGTTATTGAAATAAAAAATCTGCTTGATGCCGCGAAAAGTTCTAACAAGGTAGTTGCGGTTGGTTTTCAGTTGAGGTATAGTAATCTCACTAATGTTGCGAAAGAAAGCATCGATGAAGAAACACTTTCAATGCTTGTTGGCCGTTGGTATTGGACCATACCTCCAATTCCATGGATTAGACTAAGAAACCAAGCAGGGGGTCAAGTAGTAGAGCAGGCAGTTCACCTTCTCGACTTGTTTAGGTACTTTGCAGGAGAAGTTGAAAAAGTTTATGCTGAGTACACCGAGCGTGGTAGGAACACAGAAGAGGACAAAAAGAACAACTTTGATAATTGGTCAAGCTATGCTGTAGCTCTAAAATTCAAGAATGGTGTAATTGGAAACCTGTATACTACTTATTCTCTTTATCCTGAAGTTTTCAGGAACTTTCCAAACGAGTGCTTAGCTTACATTGACTTAATTTGCAGAGAGAAACTCATAAGGTACTGCAATGACAAAGAAGTAAAGATCTTTAAGAAAAACGAAGAAACAAAAATATTCAACTCAACTCAGAACTCTACAGTTGAGATGTATAGAAGCTTCATAGAAGCAATAAAGGAAAACAATAAAAACCTAATACCTACTCGCTATGAAGATGCATATAAAAGCGCACTGTTGTCTCTTGCTGCAAACGAGTCTGCAAAAACAGGAAAGCCAATAAACCCTGAAACATTAATAAAGTGAGAACAATTAAAACAAGAGGGAGATCTTGTAAAATGAGCAAGTACAACGTAATTGTTGTAGTGCTGGATAGCTTTAGACAGGACCATATTAGTTTTTACAACAAAGGGAGACTGTCAACTTAAGGCCACCCACGATGCTATCCACCGCTCTGAATAGGAACCTCATGTTCCTATAATCTCCTAGGAGTGGATGAGAACCTAGGTTCTCATTTGGAAAAGCAAACGTTGAACTGTCTTATCCTTCTCTTTAGTTCAGAGAACCACTGTTCAGTTGAATTCCTTATCTAAAAAAGGAACCTAAGGCTTCTATCCTCTAGTTACTTGTAGTGCTACAACTTCTCCACTCTTTACTTCTCTAGCTGCCCAAAGATAGGCTTTCTTAGCAAAATTAAAGATTATAGTCTCATCTGCAGCTATAAATCCTCTTTTCTTTATTTCAACGTTAAGAAGAAGCTCACCAGCTTCTAAGTACCATTTCCTTATTGCTTCTCTACTTACTTTGTAACCTAATCCTTCTAAGAATTCCTTTACTTGAGCTAAGCTTAGTCCTAGAGTATAAGCTTTAACTCCAATTGCCTTTGCAAAAGGGTCAACTCTTCTCCTAGGAAAGATTTTTCTATCACTGAACAAAGAGTATAGCTGGCCTATGCTTACCTTCAATTTGTATGTCACCTAAGTATTGTTCGAGGGTAAGCATGGGCCTATAAGCCTTAAGTTGACAGTCTCCACGGATATACGAAAAACTTAAATAGTGGTCTATTTTACTAGTTCATATTCGAGTTAGAAGATGAAAGAATCCAAGACCGATGTAGTTCTTTCTGAAAAAAGTATGGACATACCTACTTATGTCGTAGGAGAACCTGAGCGAAATCCTCTCTTTTTTACTGGAAGAGCGTACCAAGGAGCTAGTGGTTATGTCTATCCTTATCCCATGATGGATAAGCTAACTGATATTCGTGAAACCAAGAAATATAAAGCCCTTATTTTAGAAAATAAGTATCTTCAAATTATAGTTCTTCCTGAAATAGGTGGACGAATACTTTCCGCAGTAGACAAAACGAATAATTATAACTTTTTTTATCGGCATCAAGTTATTAAACCTGCCCTTATAGGAATGTTAGGGGCGTGGATTTCTGGTGGATGTGAGTGGAATCTGCCACACCATCACAGAGCTACAACATTTATGCCAGTCGATTACACTTTACAAGAAAATTCAGATGGTAGCAAGACTATATGGGTAGGAGAAACTGAGCTTCACCATAGAATGAAGTGGATAATAGGTATGACTTTATATCCTAATAAATCTTACTTAGAAGTTATCGTCAAGCTTTTTAATCGGACACCGTTTGCTCATTCTTTTCTGTACTGGGCCAACCCTGCAGTGCATGCGGGTCCTGAGTACCAAGTGATATTCCCTCCTAGCACTCAATACGCTACATATCATGGGAAGATTCAATTTACTCATTGGCCAATTTCTCAAGAGGTCTATATGGGCGTAGACTATAGAGGTGTAGACATTAGTTGGTGGCGAAATCATCCAGCGCCAACATCTTTCTTCGCGTGGAATTACGAAGATGATTTCTTTGGAGGATATGACCACGGTAAAAGAGCTGGCGTAGTATATTTTGCTAATCATCACATCGCACCGGGTAAGAAGGTCTTTTTATGGGGAAATGGCCCAGAAGGGGAAATGTGGGACAAAATATTATCTGATGGAGAGGGACCATATCTCGAGTTAATGGCAGGTGCTTATTCAGACAATCAACCTGATTACTCATGGATTCAACCTTATGAAGTAAAAACTGTCAAACAGTATTGGTATCCAATTCGAGAAATAGGGGGTATAAAAAATGCAAATCTTGAAGCAGCAGTTAATCTTGAAGTAAAAAACAACAAAGTTGAAGTAGGAGTAATTACTACAACGGAACTAAAAGATGCAAAAATAGTACTGAAGGCAAAAGAAAAAACCATTTTTGAACAAAAAGTAGATATAAGTCCTGAAAAACCTTTCGTAAAAGAAGTGCCTTTTTCGCATGAAGTAGTAAAAGAAGAACTTAAGTTGTCCTTGTTTTCCTCATCTAATCAAGAGATAATCTCTTACCAGCCAATAAGAAAAGAAGAAGCTCCAATGCCAAAACCAGTAGAGCCACCTCAAAATCCAAAAGAAATCAAAACTGTTGAAGAATTATACCTTACAGGTCTTCGATTAGAGCAGTTTCATAATTCAGTACTCGAACCATATCCTTACTATGAAGAAGCACTAAGAAGAGATCCAGGAGACTACAGAGTAAATACTGCGCTTGGTATTCTCTATTGCAAACGTGGTCTGTTTAAGGAAGCAGAAGAAAGGCTAAGAGTTGCTCTTGAACGTGTAACTAAGAACTATACAACTCCCAAAGATGGAGAAGCTTACTACTATCTGATGGTAGCTTTAAAATTTCAGGGAAAATATGACGAGGCTTATGATATTGGTTATAAAGCAACATGGTATTCTGCTTGGAATACAGCTGCTCATTACTCTCTAGCGGAAATTGCTTGCATAATGGGAAGATATCCAGAAGCTCTAGAACATGTTGATAGTGCTCTAGCGACAAATGTTATGTGTACTAAAGCATTAAACTTAAGAGCAGCGATATTGCGAAAAATGGGGCGGCTTGAAGAGGCTGAGAAAACAGTTTCAGAAGTTCTCTCTATCGATCCTTTGGATTTTTGGGCAGAGAATGAATTGTACCTAATAAAACGCCAGAAAGGACTGAATGAAGAAGCAATTATAAAACTAGAAGCTTTAAAGAAAAAAATGAGAGAGAATGTACAATCTCATCTAGAATTGGCATTGGACTATGCTAATTGTGGTTTGTGGGATGAAGCTATCGAAGTACTTTCTAGACTTATAGAGTTGAACAAGAAGGGAATATCCAACTGTCCGATAATTTATTATTATCTTGGCTACTTTTTGATGAAAAGAGGGAGTATTGAAGAAGCACATAGATATTATGATCTTGGAAGCTCAATGCCTCCTACAGATTACTGTTTTCCGTTCCGTTTAGAAGAAATTGAAATACTTAAGTCTGCGGCTGAGTATAATCCAAGAGATTGGAAAATTCCATATTACCTTGGAAATATCTATCGGCATCTTGGCCGGTCTGATGAAGCCATAAAAGAATGGGAAAGATCAAAAGAACTCTATAGCGGGTTTTCTATTGTTCATAGAAATCTTGGATTAGAATATTTTTATGCAAAAAATGACTTACATAAAGCTATAAAATGCCTAGAAAATGCCATTGCCTGTAACAAGCAGGATCCAAGGCTTTACTATGAGTTAGATAAGCTTTATGAAATAGCAGGAGTAGAACCTGAAAAAAGGCTTATGCTCCTTAAGAATAACCATGAAGTTGTTTGCCAAAGAGATGATGCGCTTTCACGAGAAATACTTCTTTATGTTCAAATAGGCGATTACGATGAAGCAATAAATTTACTAAGAAATCATCATTTTCATGTGTGGGAAGGTGGTGGTGAGATTCATGATGTTTATGTTGATGCGTACTTATTACGAGGACTAACGAAGTTCAACAATAGAATGTTTAAAGAAGCATTAGAAGACTTCGTTTCAGCGCTAGAATATCCAGAAAACTTAGAGGTAGGACGACCGTATCGTGGTGGCCGATTTTCTCAAATCTTCTACTTTATTGGAGCTGCCAATGAACAACTGGGTCATGATAGAGAAGCTACAGAATTTTTCAAGAAATCAGTTTCTGAAAATGTTGAGTCTTGGTCAGATCTTCGCTATTATCAAGCATTATCTCTTCTAAAACTTGGCCAAAGAAAAGAGGCTGAAGAAATATTTAATGGATTAATCGAATTTGCAAACGAAAGATTAAAAACTGCAGTTTCTTTGGATTTCTTTGCGAAGTTTGGAGAAAAAGTGCATGAGCAAGTTTTAAGAGCAGAAGCCTACTACTTATTGGGTTTAGGATATTTAGGTAAAGGTGATAAAACGAGAGCTGAAGCTGAGTTTAAAAAAGTAATCGAGCTGAACCCCTATCATGTGTGGGCTAAAATATACCTCAAAGCTCTACGAGAAAATCCATTAAGTCTTTCTATTCTCATGCCAGTTGTCTCACCAGTTGAATAAAATAAAACGTAATAAAAAATTAAATTGATCTACAAAGTTTACTCATCCGCTTTTTTGACTCCTATTTTATTTCTAATGCGCATCCTTAGCCTAGAAAACCTTAAGTTAACAGAGCGAATGAGGAAGACTGTCAACTTAAGGCTTAAAGTTACACAACAAATAAAAGTTTAAGTACCTTTCTTATAAACTTAAAGTTATGGCTATTGTGGGCTACGATGAGAAGTCTTTCAAGGTAAACGAGAATCCTTTGTTTATATACAGTGGAGAAATCCACTACTTTAGAATTCCAAAAGATCTTTGGGAAGACCGTCTGATAAAAATAAAGAGAGCTTTCCTAAATTCTGTAAGTATATACTTCGCTTGGAACTGGCATGAACAGGAAGAAGGTAAGTTTGATTTTTCTGGTTGGAGAGATGTTGATACCTTTCTTAGCTTATGCGAAAGGAATGGACTTTATATAATTGCAAGGCCAGGACCATACATTTGCGCAGAGTGGGACTTTGGAGGCTTTCCAAACTGGTTAATTGGAAAAAACGTTATCTTAAGGTCGCTTGATGAAGAATTTATGAAATATGCTCTTCGCTACTACGATCATATAGCTCCATTCATAAGAAAGCATCTAGTAACAAACGAAGGAAAAGTAATTCTATTTCAAATTGAAAACGAATACTTCTGGGGAAACGTGCCATATTTACTTAAGCTTTACGAAGAAGCAAGAAAAAGAGGAATTGATGTGCCAATAGTTCATAACGTTGATAGGTACTTAAGAGGGACTCAAGTGATAGACGCAATTGATCTTTACCCTGATCCCTGGAGTATAGAATGGCCAGAAAAAGAAGCAGAAAGACTTTCAGAAGAACAGCCAGACAAACCAAAAGCAATTCTTGAGCTTGAAGGAGGATGGTTCTCGTCTTTTGGTGGAAAGTTTCCAACAGAAAGAGGAGACTTTCCTGCTGAGTGGACTGACGTTTTAGTTAAGTCTCTCATATTCAAAGGAATAAACGCAATAAACTTCTACATGATTCATGGTGGAACAAACTTTGGTTACTGGACTGGGAAAAATATAACTTCTTCATACGATTACCAGGCCGCGATAAGAGAATGGGGCGAACTTGGAGAAAGATATTGGAAAATTAGACTAATAGGTGCGCTTATAAACTCTTTCCAAGAACTTTTTGTTTCTTCAGACATTGACTATAGTTTGGCTAGCTGCAACGATAAAAGTTTGTATATATCTTCTAGAACTAGCAAGTATGGAAATCTTATTTTAATTAGAAATTTAGACGAAAAAGAAAAAGATTCAAAGATTAAAATAAAAGACTACGGAGAGAAATTTGTTAGAATAGGCAGAAAAACTGCACTAGTCTTACCTTATAAGCTGAAGCTACCCAACAATTGGATTTTAGAGTTTTCCACAGCTCAAGTCTTCTACTCCTACGAACTAAACGGCAGAACAGTCCTAATTCTTTATGGAAAAGAAGGAGAGGAACACGAGGCAACTCTTATACATCCTTTCTCTGATGAGAAAGAAGACATTAAGTTTAAAATCAAAGAAATAGATGAATTTAAGCTAATTCTTGACAAATTCTCAGATTTGCTTCTCATTACTTTAAACGAGAAACGTGCAGCTAGAACTTGGTTCATTGAGCACCTTGGTAAAAAGATAGCGATCATTTCCGGGTTTGATTTGTTACGAAGCTATGAAGATCAGGAGAACAAAGTTGTTGCTAGTATAGACTTCAAAAAGGGTGACGAGAACTTAGTAAAAATAATCATTCCATATGAACCAAAGTCTATAGTAGTAAATGGAAAAGAGGTTGAAAGTAGCTACGATGGCAAAACGTGGATTCTTTCGTTTAATTTGCCAAACCTTAAGTTTGAAGACATAAAGCTAAACTTATCAGAAGATTGGAAATACGAAGAAGAAAACGTTGAAAAAGTTAAAGCCTCAAAGAACTGGGTTAAAACAAAAGATCTTGTTGCTCCCGAATCCTTAGGAATGCTTAAGAATGGTCACATCTGGTACCTTGGAAGATTCTTCGTTGAAAATAAAGACAAGTACAAAGATGGCTTAACGTTACTTGTTCCAAGAGTTAATGACTACGCCTCAGTATTTTTCAACGGTCATTTCTTAGGTTACGTAAAGCATACCGGAAAGTTCAAGGTTAGCAACGAACTCATTAAAAGCGGAGAAAATGAGGTATCTTTGCTGATTGAAAGCACAGGGCATAGAAACGACGGTATACTTCCAGTAAGCAATGGACTTAATGAGCCGATCTTCATTGGCGGTGTAAGTGAAGAAAAGCTTCCACTATCAAAACCATTTTATAAAGTAGTAGACTACGAAGAGTTAGTAACTCAAAATCTTCCCATGGCTTTAGATTACTCTAAGTTCGTTAATAGACCGGAGGAATTAGCTCAACTAAGAAAGCATTTCGTTGACGGCTGGAAAGAGTTAAGCGAAGGAGAAGAAATTAATGCTGGTGGTATAACTTTAATAAAATACTTTGTTGATATTCCAAGCTCAAGAAGAGAGGTAGCCCTTAAAATTTCCTTTGGGGCAATTCATTGGGGACGAGTTTCAGTATTCGTTAACTCCAAACATATTTCTACGATACCTCTAGCAGAAGGAAGCGTTTCAATTCGTGTAACAGACCACTTAAGACAAGGAGAAAGAAATGAGTTTATGTTCTTGCTGGAAGGTGGAAGGCTTAGAATGACTGAAGCTCCATGTCTAGAGTTCTACGATTATGCGATAAAAAACGAGTGGAAGCTACACGAAGGCCTTCTTGGAGAAGAAAAAGGATGGCATCTTTACGAATTTGATGATTCTTCATGGAGAAATGGAAGCATAAGTGACATCGTAAGTAATTCAGGAATAATGTGGCTGAGGAAGGATTTCTCACTAGAAATACCAAAAGATACGATTTCTCCAATTGGCCTAAGAGTAAGCTCACTGGGTACCAAGTGTAAAATTTATTTGAACGGCATACTAGTAGGAAGGTATATGAAAATTGGGCCTCAAACAAACTTTTATTTACCCGAACCTTTCTTGAAGGAGAAAAACAACATAACGCTTGTAGTTGAAAATTACGAAAAATCTAACGAAAAAGAAGTTAATGTTCAACTGTTCCAGTACTTTGTAGCAAAAAAGGTAAACTTATCAATCAACTTTTAATTACTTTTCTTTATCCAAACTATTCCTCTTTCATCTACCTTAGTTTGTAAAAAGCCTTCTCTTGTTAAGTAACCTAAGATCGACTTAATGGTTACTCCACTTAAAACTAACGAAGATTCTGTAATGTTAACATTCGCTCCTTTTAACAGCTTGTAAGTTATCTCTTCTGCTGTTAGTCCACTAAAGTTTGATACTTTCTCTTTTATTTCCTCCATTAATTTAATATTTATGTCAAGTACGCCCAATGCTTCTTTGTACTTCATTACAGGTCCATGAGCTATTACAACAATAAAATCTTTTCTTATTATTTCTTTTAGCTTATTTAAAGAAGAGACTGCATCTTCATAGTTAAGGTAGTATGGTACTCCAACTGCAGATATTAACTTATCTCCAAAGAATGAGTCTCCTGTGTAAAGTACTCCATCACTTGTTAAAAAGCCAGCATGCCCTAAGCTATGACCTCTTAGATCTATTGTTTCAATTTCATCTATTTTACTTCCTAACTTAAATGAATTAAATTTTTCAGGTGCGTAGTCAACAAACCTATAAAGTATGTTACTTGGAGTACTTGAACTATAAGTTAGAGCCTTTCTAGTTTTTATGTCTACAAGGGAAGAAATCTCTTGCTCAGATATATAAGGCGCTACATCTTTGCTAAGTGTAGCTAAAGCTGCAACATGATCAGAGTGTGAGTGCGTCAATAAAACTTCAATTTTTTTCTCATTGAAATTCTGCATAACTTCGTTCATTATTATTTTTCCTCTTTCCAATTCAGATCCTGGGTCTATCACAAGTACCTTATCATAGCTTTCGTAAAGCAAGGTATTTGGACTGCCCTTAATCAAATAAGTCCTTTCTCTTATCTTTTGAAGCATTTTTCCTTAAGCTTCTATGCCTATTAATAAAGTTTCTTTTCGTTCATCGATTTCGCAGTACTTCTTCCTGTCTTATAGGACAATGTCTTCTATTTTGTTAATTTAAAGCCCAATGTTACTTTGGAACATCAGTCGAAGATGCACTTTGAGGTGCGATAAAACTAGCTTTACTCTCAAGTAAGTAGAGCTCAAACCTTGTTTAGAAAGAATGAAGAGTTTGGTTGTAGTATTATCTTGATAATCTTTTGCATGAGCAATAAAGGTAGGAAAAAGGTGTTAAGTTTCTTCTTTGAAGCTTCATCTTTGTCTATTACTTCATAACTTAAAATGGTTTAAATAGTAAGCTACTTCCTTAGAAAGAAAATTTATTAGATAAACTTTTGACAATAACACGCTGAAAATAGAACTTGGCAACGTAAAGGTGCTAAAGTATGAGTTATACTGTAATAATCGCAGAAAAACCTGATGCTGCAAGAAAGATAGCTGAATCTCTAGCTGATGGAAAACCAAGAGAATTTGAGACAAATGGCGTAAGGTACTATAAATTTACTGTAAACGGAAAAGAGCACGTTTGTATCCCCGCAGTTGGACATTTGTTTACTTTACTTCCTAAAGGAAGAGGCTGGACTTATCCAATTTTTGAATTTGAATGGGTCCCAACTTATCTTCGAAAAGAGAGTTCTTGGACTGAAAAATACCTAAGAAACTTTCAAGACTTGTCAAAAAATGCTTCAGAGCTTATAGGTGCTACTGATTTTGATATGGAAGGAGAAGTCATACTCTATAACATCTTAAAATACATATTCAAAACCAAAGATGCAAAGAGGATGAAGTTCAGTACTCTAACAAAAGAAGAGCTTGTAGACTCTTACAAGAACGCTTACGATCACATAATTTTTCCAATGGTTGAAAGTGGATTAACTAGGCATAACTTAGATGCACTTTGGGGCTTCAACTTAACTAGAGCCCTAACTTTGTCTTTAAGAAACAATGGTAGCAAGTTGTTCAATATACTTTCTACTGGAAGAGTACAAGGTCCTTGCTTAGCTTTAATATATGAAAGAGAACAGGAGATAAGAAACTTTAAGCCAATTCCGTACTGGCAGGCAAAGTTAATTCTAGAAATAAATGGAAAACTGTATACTGCAAACTATGAGAAAGAAAAACTTTGGAAAAGGGAAGAAGCTGAAAAGCTAAAAGAAAGCTGTAAATTAACAAAGGAAGCATTAGTCGAAGATATAAAGAAAAGGCAATACAAGCAATCTCCACCCGCACCATTCAACACAACAGATCTTCAATCAGAAGCTTTCAATCAGTTTAAGTTCTCACCTAGGCAAACTTTAGATATTGCAGAAGAACTTTACCAAAAGGGGTGGATAAGTTACCCTAGGTCTGCAAGTCAAAAATTGCCTAGAACTATAAATTATGAAAAAATTCTAAGGGCTGCGTCTACATTTCCACAGTATAGAGAATTTGTTGAAGAGATCCTAAAGAAAAAAACTATAAAGCCAGTAGAGGGAAAGAAAGATGATTCTGCGCATCCATCAGTTCATATTACTTCAGAGGCTCCAAATTTACAAGAACTTTCTCCTCAACAAAAGAAAGTTTATGATTTAGTTGCAAGAAGAACATTGGCAGCATTTGGAGACGAAGCAATAAGAGAAAGTACGAACGTTATTCTTAATGTTAACGGGAACAAGTTCATTCTTTCTGGAAAGGTAACTATTTCTCCAGGTTGGATGAAAATATATGAACCATATTTAAATGTCGAAGAACAATTATTACCTCAAATTAAAGTTGGAGATAAGTTAAAAATAGTTAAGCTTGAAATTGAAGAAAAACAAACTGAACCTCCACCAAGATATACACAAGGATCGATAATAAAGGAACTCGAAGCTAGAAACCTTGGAACAAGGTGCGTCGCAGAAAATACTGTAATCCCAGTGATAGTAGACAACAATTTTTATGAGGTTAGTGTTAAAGATTTATTTGAGAGCCTAAATAAAAATAATCTGAAGGGTGAAGAAGAGGTTAGGTACAACTCAAATGGATTGTCTTTTTCTGTTTACAAAAATAACCTAGTAACCTCTAAGTTTTACTTAGTAAGTAGAAGAAAACTAGAAAAAAATGAAAGGATGCTCGAAATTACTTTTGAAGACGGTAGCAAAGTACGCTTAACCGAAGAACATCCAGTACTTATCTATGAAAATAACAAACTAATTTACGTACCAGCAAAACAATTGTCGAAAGGAATGAGAGCTGTCTCTTCTTTCTTATTTTATGATAAGATTAGTAAAAAAATAGAGTGGAAAAATTTCGTTAAATTGTTAGATTCAAAGTCGAAATTGTACTGTTACGTAGACCTAAAAAAATGGAGAGTAAGTAAGGGTTTAACGCAAAAAGAGCTTGGAAAAATGTTAAACGTAAGACAATCCGTCATAGCTGGATGGGAAAGAAAAAGGCTAGTACCTGCTTATGTATGGTCAAAAATAGACTTACCGATACCAAAAACAATCTATTCTACTAACAAGGAAATCAGACTTCAAAATCCATTTCCTCTCGTAGTGTCTTCTCCTTTAGTTAGAATCTTGGCTCATTTAATCGGAGATGGTTCTTTAGATAGAAAAAGGTTAAGAAGAGAAAACTACTTTGACTTTAGATATACTAGTAATGACATTGACTTAATTAAACTGTTTATAAACGATATAGAAAGAATTTTTAAAATGAATAAAAAAATTAGGATAAAGATCGATAAGAGGTCCAAAAATAAGTTTTATGTACGATTACCTGCTGTAGTAGGAAGGATTCTAGGTACTCTATTTAATGGGCTAGTATCAAAAGATGTAAGTGTAGATAGGGGGCTTTACCCAGACTTTATTGGAGCCTTGTTTGACGATGAAGGTCATGCTTGTAAAAACGAAACAAAAATATTCATTTCAAATTCTAATTTATATATAATAAAGAACATCGTAAAGTACTTAAGAGCTTTAGGATTTAGACCATACGTGAGGAAAGAACCAGAAAAATTTAGAAAGAAAAATTGGAACGACCGGTACAAAGTATACCTCTATGGGAGAAATGTGGCTAAGTTTTTAGAAATTGTTCCTTTTTTCCATGCCAAGAAAAAAGATAGGGTTATTGAAAATTTATCGCGAACATACAAGTATAGAAATATTCCTCACTTATTATCAGAAAAGAAAGTGCTTTCAGTCTTACCCGAAGAAGGAATGGAGTTAAAGAAGATAGTTAAGACTACAGGGATGCCTTTTAATACAGTGGTTACATGTATTAAAAACCTAAGAAAAAATGGGTACGTTGGAGTAAGGATAAAAGGAGTTTCAGAAAGACCGAGAAAGAAAATACTATATTTTCCACTTAAGGAGTGTAGTAAGACTTTTTATTCGTTGTTAGGAGAAAAAGTTATTTCTCCAACTCTTTTAACTAAAACTATAAAAAAAGTAAAAGAAATAAAATATAATGGGTACGTTTACGACATAACAAACCCAATCACTTCTAATTTTGTTCTCAAAAATGGTGTAGTTGTACACAACTCGACTCGCGCAGAGGTTTTGCAAACACTTTACGACAGACACTACATAGAAGGAAAATCTATAAAGATTACTCCATTAGGAGAAGCTGTTGTTAAAGTCCTAAAAGAATTTTCTCCAAGTATACTCTCCGAAGAGCTAACAAGACATTTTGAGCAAGAGATGGACCTCGTTTTTAACGGTAGGAAAACAAAGGAAGAGGTTATAGAAGAAGCAAAACAAGTGTTAACTCCAATTCTATCTAACTTTAAGGCAAACCAAGAAAAAGTTGGAACAGCGTTAAGTTCTGCGCTAAAGAATTTCCTTGACGATGAAAATACTTTGGGAGAATGCCCAAGCTGCAAGTCTGGAAAGTTAGTGATAAGAAAGAATAAAAATGGAAATCGTTTCGTTGGATGTAGTAACTATCCTTCGTGTAAGGTAACGTATCCCCTGCCGCATGCCTCAAAGATAGTTAAGACTGGTAAGATATGCAAACTTTGTGGAACGCCGATAGTTAAGGTCATTAGAAAAGGTAAGAGAACTTTCGAAATGTGCTTGGACCCAAATTGTCCAAGCAAAAAAGAATGGGCTTCAAATAAGAACAATGTTAGTTTTCATGCTAAACAAAATAGTTCTAAAAGTGAATAAAGAAAACTTTTTATTGTCCTATTTTGTAAGTATTCGTACAATGATAAAAGAAAATATCTTTAGAGCTTACGACATAAGAGGTATTTATCCTTCTGAAATAAATGAAAATGTTTCTGAACTCATTGGAAAGGGATTTGGAACTTTCATTGGTGGTCCTGGAAAAAAACTAGCTGTTGGAAGAGATGTAAGGTTAAGTAGCGAAAGTCTGTCTACTTCGCTTATAAATGGTTTAACAAGCGTTGGCGTTGATGTCCTAGATCTAGGCGTAGTACCAACACCGATAGTTTACTTCGCGATAAGTCACTGGAACTTAGATGGGGGCGTCGTTGTTAGTGCAAGTCACAACCCTCCAGAGTGGAATGGGTTTAAGCTTTGCAGAGAAAAGGCAAGGCTCGTAGGCTCTGGCCTAGGGCTTGAAGAAGTTAAGAAGTTAATACAAAATAAAAACTTTAAGTTATCAAAAAAAGGAAACGTAGTTAATCGAAGAGACGATATCTTAAGAGAGTACAAAGCGTTCATATTTAACAAAGTTACGTTGAAAAGAAGCTTTAAAGTAGGAATAGACCCTGGGAATGGGTCTTGCTCTTGTATAGCAAAAGAAATCTTGGAAAAGTTTGGGTTAAACATAAAGGCAATAAACGATACTCCCGATGGGAAATTTCCTTCTCGTTCCCCTGAACCAACCGAAGAATCTGTCTCAGCTTTAAAGGAACTCGTTGTAAAAGAAAACTTGGATTTTGGTGTTGCGTTTGACGGAGACTGTGATAGAGCGCTTTTCGTGGACGAGAAAGGCAATACTTTAAGAGGAGATATCGTTTTAGCATTATTTATAAGATACTTCTTGAAATGTGGAGAAAAAGTAGTCTATGAAGTTAGTTGCACAACTGCAGTTGAAGATGAAATAAAATCTAAAGGTGGCATTCCAATACTAACAAGAGTAGGGCATTCATTTATACTTGATAAAATGATAAGTGAAAAGGCTAAGTTTGGAGGCGAAATTTCGAGTCATCTTTATTTCGGGGATATTTATGGGCTGGACGACGCAATATTTTCAGTATTAAAAGTTGCTGAACTTTTGTCTCTGAGAGAAGCGTCTCTTTCTCAATTAGTTAACGAGCTCCCAAAGTATGAAACGTACAGAGAAAACTTTGAAATTCCAGACGAGTATAAGTTTAAGGTAATTGAAGGCATTAAAGAAAAACTTCAAAAAGAAGGGTACAATGTTATAACGATAGACGGAGCAAAAGTAGTTGAAAAAGAAGGTTGGTTTATATTGAGAGCTTCAAATACTTTACCTCAAATTAAGTTAACCGTTGAGGCAAGAAACAAGGAATCTCTTCAAGAACTTACCAAGTTTGCAACTGAAATCCTTTTTGAAGTTTACAAAAATATAAAAAATAGCTATTAGACTTGTCTTTGCTATTCTTTGTTACGTCTAGACCTTTAGTTTCTTTCTAACCTTGTTTCATGAAATTTTTTTATACTCGTACAATAGCCTTCTGGTATGCAAAAGTTTGAGTTTACAAAGGAAGAGATAGTTCAAGACCTAAGAAAATTGGGAATAGAAGAAGGCGATACAGTTCTTGTCCATAGCTCCTTAAGTAGCATTGGCTACGTACCAGGGGGAGCAGAGACAGTAGTAGATGCCCTTCTCAAGAGCGTCGGAGAAAATGGCACAATTATTGCTCCAACTATAACTGGTCAGATATTCGATTCTCCTGAAAATCCTCCAAATTTTTCATTCGATAAGCCATGCTGGACTGGCACAATACCTGAAACACTTAGAAAAAGAAAAGAAGCATACAGAAGTAAACATCCAACTCACTCTGTTGCTGCGATAGGAAAGTTTGCAAAGAGCATAACAGAAGGTCATGAAAATTCTAAAACTCCCTGTGGCGAAGGAACACCTTACCTTAAAGTTCCAGATCTAGGTGGAAAAATTCTGTTTCTAGGAGCAACATTAGAAAGCAATACAACGTTCCATTCCGTAGAAGAACTTGCAAGGCTTTACTACCACTTACAGCCGGAGCCATCTTTATGTAAAGTTGAAGTAAATGGACAGCAAATTGAAAGAAGATATTTTTTGCATGCGTATGGAACTCCAAGGAGTTTTGGTGAGAAGGAGAAAGAACTTGTAGACAATAAAATAGCAAAAACTGGCTATGTTGGTAGAGCAAGAAGTATATTAGTTGATGCCAAAGCTATGATCAAGTTTACTCTTGAGAAAATTAAGGAAAATAGATTGTACTTAGTAAAGGTAGACCATGTTGACTTATGGAGCATTTCATCCAGTCTTAGACTAATCCAAGAAGGTAAATTTAACTCCATTAAGATAAACTTATATGTTCCAAAAGGTACTACTATAAGATTCTCTGGCAACAATATCTCTATCAAAGGAATAAAGATGAACATGTTTAACCTTAACCTTTTAAGTTGCATGCTAGAAGTCCAGGCAAATGTAGTAAATGATTTAGACTTAAATGGTGGTTACAATTATTGGTTAGAATTTAAGAAAGTAGAAGGCGGCACTAGAGTAGACATTCTAGAATTCAAAGATTCAGCATCCTTCTTTAATTTCTGAAGGAAATACTTAAGTATTAAAGCTTCTCGTAGTGCGCAAATAATGGTGGTGTATAGTTGAGTACGAACAACGAAACAAAAATAAGAAGCGCGTACTATGGAATCGTCTTATTCGGCGTTGTAAGTTTATTTGGAGATATAGTTTATGAGGGCGCAAGAAGTGCTGTTCCTGAGTACATGAAAATAATGGGTGCATCTGCTACGTTTGTTGGATTAATAATTGGCTTTGGAGAATTTTTAGCATATGCAATTAGACTTCCGGCTGGTTCCTTTGTAGACATTTTTGGTTTGTACTGGCTGACTACGTTTATTGGTTATGCATCGTTGTTTTCTATACCTCTTCTAGCAATAGCACCTTCGTTAGCATGGGTAGCTTTATTCGTTTTTCTAGAGAGGTTTGGAAAGGGGGTAAGAAATCCTTCAAGAGATGCTCTTCTAAGTGTTGTGAGTAAGGATGTAGGGAGTGGAAAAGCCTTTGGAATTCATGAATTTTTAGACCAAATTGGTGCCGTTACTGGCCCTACAATTGTTGCTGCCATCTTATTTTTCACTAATAACTCTTTTAGAACTGCGTTTGCTTCTTTGTCACCTTTCGTAGTCTTATGTTTATTGGCACTATTCTTTGCATACACCTTTACAAAGGAAAGAACTAAAGCAATAGAGAGCAGAAAAGAAAAAATAAACATGCGGGAAGAATTTTCAAAGATTCCAAAACATTTTTGGTTGTATTCTATTTCAGCATTTTTAAGTACTGTTGGTTTTGTCCATTTTGCTTTGCTGTCTTATAGGCTACAAGGCTTAGTTCCCGATTGGTTAGTTGCCTTTTCATTTTCTCTAGCAATGGCCGTTGATGCTATCTTTGCTTTGCTTCTCGGATTTCTTTTCGATAAGTACAAACTTAAAGTTTTCTACTTTATATTTATGGCAAACTCATTGCCCGCCATCTTAGCAATACTTCCAAATCCTATACTTCTAATATTAGCAGTAGCATCGTTTGGAATAGGGATGGGTGCTCAAGAATCAATATATAGGTCTGTAGTAGCAGATTTAACTCCTATTCATCTAAGGGGTACTGCATATGGAATTTTTAATACGCTTTATGGACTAGCCTGGACGATTGGAGGCGCTGCTGCTGGCATTTTTTACGATTTTAATCATCCTGAGATGGTAGCAATTTTCTCAATCATTATGGAACTCGTAGCTTTCTATTTTACTCTTAAAGTTGAGAAATTTTTAAATCGATGATCCTTGCAAATCCCTAACATTTTTATAAATTATATCTTGCTACTTATCTAATAGTTACTTATATCTTCTTCTTTTTTCAATTAATCTATATGCTTTCGCATGAAGTTTTGGCGTTCAGTCTACTTTTACAGTGTTATGTCCCGGCATCACCCACTGGTTCGAAAACGTACATGCTTCCCATTACTCTATGAACTACTACGCAGGAACATTCCACAGCCTTAGTCTTACCTTTCTAGAAAAAGCTTAAAACATAAATAATACTTTGTTGTAGCAATGTCAAACGTGGAAGAGCTCTTAAGATTTAAGGATAAGGACACTGTTTTCTCTAATGTTCTTGTAGCAGATGAAATCGAGTTAGGACTGAAAAGAATCTATGCTGGAGAATGGTTCTTACTTGATCCTGCGCTCGAATTCTCAAGTTTTAAAATAAACGATAAGAAAGTTGACTTCATTGTTGAAGATAGAATCTGGAACTTGAGCGGCGTGTCTATTCTAGCAACTTCTGAGAACGTTAAGCTTTCTTCTTTAACTTCTTCTACACATAGTTCAATAACTTTTACTTCTAGCATTGAAAGTTCTGCAGAAGCTAAGATTAGCATTTTACTTAAGTCTGTAGTTTCTGATCCTGTGAAACAATGGGACCCCGAAGTAAGAGAGAGATTCAGAAACGAAGTTAAAATAAGTTGTAAGGAAGATAAAAATTCTGTTTTATTTAACTACAACAACGATCGTTTCTTATCCATTAAAATCTTTCCAGAAGATACAAAAGTAATGATAAGACAAACCCAAACCAATGTATTTGAAGTGCAATTTTTCCTTGAAAGTATGCTTGCTTCTAAAGAAAAGTTTAATGTTAAAATAACCTATTCTTTTTATGAAAACAGTAAGTTCTTAGATGAAGACAGAGGATGGGATGTAGCTAAAAGTTTAGCTAATGTTCCAAAAATTTCTTCTAAGAACGAAGACTTAAGGAGACTTTACTATTTTGCTTGGGTCTCTTTGCTTAGTAATAGAGTAACGCTGAAAAATCATAAAGCCTTACCCTATAGTTTCACAATGCCCTCTAAGGTTGGCTATAGGCATCAATGGCTTTGGGATTCAGCGTTTCATTCAATAGTTTTATCAAACTATGATATAAGGCTAGCAAAAGAAGAGTTAATGAATTTATTTGTGAATCAAAAAGATGATGGGAGAATACCACATGAGATATTCTTGACGAAAGAGATTTGCAAGAGCATTTGGGGTGTTAATGATTATTCTCCATGGACCACTCAACCTCCTGTTGTAGCTGTTGCAGTAGATAGAATAATATGTAAAGAAAAAGACAAAAAGTTTATTGAAATTGCCTTAAGTAGTTTAATTAAGTACGATGAGTGGTTTAGAAAGTTTAGAGATGAGGATAAAGATGGGCTAATAGCATACCACGATCCTCTTGAAAGTGGCTGGGATAACGGTAAGAGGTGGGATGCTTATGTTAAGAAAGAAAAGAAGTACATTTCTGAAGGGATGCTTCCAATAGAAGCAGTCGACTTAAATTCGCTAATTTTTGTACAAAGAAAAGTTATAAGCAACTTAGCAAGACTACTAGGCCACGAGAAGCTTTCCAAAGAGTACGAAGGCTTGTCTATTCAACTAAAGGAAAAAATAGCTAACATTATGTGGGATGATTCTACGAAGTTCTTCTTCGACGTAGAAGACAAAACTCACAAAAAGACTATGGTAAAAACACCTGCAGCTTTCTTAACGTTGTTTGCCAAGGTTGCAACTAAAGAACAAGCAAACTACTTAGTTGAACATTTAGTTAACGAGAAAGAGTTTAAGAGAAAATTACCTCTGCCAACTTTGTCTGCCGACGATCCTGACTACAACCCTAAAAACTTTTGGAGAGGGCCAACTTGGATAAACTTAGTTTGGTTCACTTACAATGGTTTACTAAACTATGGTTTTAAAGATGTCGCTAAGGACCTAGCAGACTCTGTTATTGAGGCTATGGCTAGAAACACTACATGCAACGAATACTACGATAGCGAAACTGGAGAACCACTAGGTGTTAGATACTTTGGCTGGTCAACGCTTATTACTGATATAATTCTAAAAGAAAGTGAGCAGTAAAGTTAGAGTATGTTCATGGACCACAAAATGCCGCCAAGAAGATGCTTCCTAAACCATTCCTCATTCCATATTTCTTTAAAGTGGCCAAAAGCTGTATAGAAAACCCTGCCTTTACCATATTCATGGCACCAGCTTAGTGCGTAGTCGTTATCTACTCTGTTTCCTCTACTTAAGTCTACGGAAGATGTATCTAAGCTTATTAGTACATGAGTTTTGTTTCTGCTCCAATTTTTAAAAGTATAGACTTCTTCCTTTACTTTAAAACTCTTTGGCAAATGTTTAGTAGCTGGATGGTTGTTGTCTTCAACTTTTGCTACTATCTCTTGCGTCCAAGGATGTCCATTAAAGTATCCTCCAAGCATCTCTCCATACTCCGGAAACTTGTAGAAAGTATCGGTTGCATTATGAACTCCAACAAACCCACCGCCTTCTTTAACAAATCTTATTAAAGCGACTTTTTGCTCTTCTTTCATTGGCAATTCTCCAGTAGTTGCAAAGAGTAAAGCTGAAATTGTTTTTAAGTTTTCTTCGTTAATCAGTGAGCAATCTTCTGTTGCAACAACTTCAAATTCTTTTGACTCTGCTCCTAATTCCTCAATAGTTTTAACTGCTACTGGAAGGTAGTCGTGCTTAAATCCTGCTGAATGTGTTAGCATTAGTATCTTTCTTTTGTTCATGAATAAAATAGTTAATTGAGGGAATAAAAACTTTTGCTAATGTAGCTAGGGTTTATATACTTGAACCTTTTCTCCATCTTTAATCCTTTTCAGGACGTTGTAATCGTCTACAACTTTTCCAAAAACATTAACCGGACTATATGCTAGGATTTTGTCTCCCTTTGAAACAGGAGTTGGTCCAAAGAAGATACACATTGCCCTTCCAGGTGGCCAATAAGCTACATCTCCTTTTTCCACTTCAACTTTCGATACTTCTTCGCTCAGCTCTACAGGAATTTCAAAATAAATTTCGTCTCCCCATCTGTTAGCTTCAGAGGTAAATGGTAACGCCTTTAAGATTGCTTCTGCTGTTCTTTGGTTGGGTTGTTTCTTTATTTCAATTTTTATTGGTTCGATGCTTTCAAACTTTATTAAAATTATCTCACTCATTTTTATACTATTCAAAAACTTAAATTAATAAAGCTTTCTTTCTTGGGCACGAATCGACTTAGCTAACTTAATCTTCGCGAAGATGTTCATTATCTAGAATCAAAATACTCTGAGATAAGCTGAATTAGCATTAAGGTTGTTATAGATCAAAAGAAAGATTTAAATAGATAGTGGTACTTATAAGCTTCATAAAAACTAAATAAGTGAAATTAAATGAGTTCAAAGTCGGTTGAAGAAAGGATTTCTTTTCTTGAAGGAAAGGTTGATAGTAGCTTAGAGCAGATAAACAAGAGGCTTGAGGGATTAGAAAGAAAGATCGAGGTTTTAGATAAGAAAATGGACGATAGACTTTTAGCTTTAGATAAGAAGGTAGATGAAAGATTTCTAACGTTAGATAAGAAAATCGATAGCCAATTTAGATGGATAATTGGAGAAATATTAGCGATAATAATATCGTGGCTAGTTCCAATAGTACTAAAGATATACTTTCCATAAAGTTCAAAGACTTTTGACACTACAGGCGTAAAGGTATGTAAATGGCTTTTTAACATAAGTATAGACGAAACACCGACTTAAATCACTATAAAAGAACTGAGAAATTGAAGGTACATGTAGACTTTCTTCATTTATATTACAACTACTCGGATCTTAACGGATAAGTTTGTTAAAACATAATCAGTTACTCTATCTGAAATTCTAAAGCTTCAACTATGGATGGCCTGTTATAGAAAGATTCGTATGCAAGTTATCTTGTCTAGTACTACTAGCAGGAAGACTTTCTGTCTCGTACTGTTTCTATTGTCTCTTAACATTCGCTTTAGTTAAAAGCGGCAAGTAAATGAAAGACAGAGAAAAAAGCACTAAAGTCTTCTTGATTTAGTGGCTCAAAACTTAAAAACTTAGACGTTATGATCTCCTACTATGAGCAAAGAAAGTTTAACAAAGCTAGTTATTTTCATTCTCTTGCTCATTTTGCTGCTATTTGTTGCTACTTTTAACTTAGCTACTAACAAAGAGGTAGTAGTTTATGTTTATTCAGATAAACTAGTTTATGCTCCTTCAAGCTTGGCATTCGTAAATCTCACGTTACTTAGTTCATTAAGTTCAGATAATTTCTATGTTGAAGCCTACGTAGATCAAAAATTGATAACCTCTTTTAACTTAAGAATTGAAAACTATAAAGGGACAAAGCTTCTTAATTTTAGCTTGCCAAACAAAGAAGGTGAAGTTGTAGTTTCTTTCGTAGTTAAGAATTTTGTGTTTGTACTTAAAAGAAAAGACGTAAAAATATTAGTTGCGAATTCAAAAGATAGGAAGCCACTTATTCTTCTCTTAGTTTGGCATGAGCATCAAGCTCCAAACATTCTTCCAAATGGGAAATATTTTGGTGAATGGGCCTTCTATCATACCTTTTCTAGTGAACTGTCTCCAACATTTGACGGAGGTCCTTATATGTATCATGCTTACGAACTAATAAAGCATAAAGAAATAAAAGTCATTGAGCATTTGTCTCCATCCTTACTTTATCAATGGAATTCTTCCTTAGCTAATGGTTACACTTTAGAAAATGATGCTTACGTTTCTCCAAACAGCTCAAAGATAGAAAAAGTAAAATGGACTTTAGATACTTTCAAGTTACTGGCTAAAGAAGGAAGAGTAGATGTTCTCACGAGCGTTTTCGCTCACACGATTATCGGATTCTTGCTAGACAATTATAATATGTCGGATGTAATTGGCAATGAACTAAAAATTGGAAAGAGCATAACAGAAAGCACAATTGGTATATTTCCCACTGGAGTTTGGACACCGGAAATGGCATTTTCAATGAAAAACATAAACATTTACAACAGTACCAACCTTTACTATACTTTTCTTGATTCTAGGTATCATTTCTTGAAAGCAGAAGGTAATAAGAGTAGTATTTATGAGCCCTATGTATTAAGAGATAAAGATGGGAGGCAGATAGTGGTTTTCTTTAGAGATCAGGAAGTAAGCGACCAAATCGGTTTTCAAAACAACTTTTTAAGCAAAGAAGATGCTGATAGCTTTGCAAGAGACTTGGTAATAAAAATTCTTGAGAAAGCATGGTTAAGCAACGAGACTTATAAATCCTACAGAGTTTTCACGATAGCTTTAGATGGTGAAAATTGGATGATATTTTCTAAGACTCCTCCAAATGCAGCTTTGTTTTTAGATTACTTCTATGGCTACTTGGAGCAGGCTCAAAGAGACAAAGCTTTGATGACTTGTACTGCTAAGGAAGCATTAACTTTTCTTAAGCCAACTAGAGTTCTTTATTTTGTTCCAACAAATTCATGGCTTGGTTCTTTTGATAAGTGGACTACTGAAAAAGCTCAAACAAGTCAATGGAAACAAGTTGAACTCTTGTATAAAAAGTTAGAGGCATACAAACAAGTACATGGCGAAGACTATAACTTTAAGCGTGCAATGTTTGCTTTTTACAATGCTTTAGACAGTGACTATTGGTGGGCCGAATTTTATTCTCCTCAGGTTATAGATAGTTGGTTAAGTTATGCAAAGCTTTGTTTGAATGAGACAAAAGGTTAATTAGAAATGAAGTACAAGATATTTCTAATTTCAATAGGAGACGTCCAGGAAACTATCTTAAACGAAATTTCTAGTGGCTTACAAGAAGTCTTTGGAACAATTTCTGTATCAATTTTACCTCGTAGTGTTTCACTTCCAAAGAGTTCGTTTAATTCTTACAGGCAACAGTACAATTCTTCTGTTATCCTAGATCATTTACAAAAATTGTTTAACTTCCCTACTCAAACTAAGGTTTTAGGAATAGCAAACGTAGACCTTTATGTTCCTGAACTAAACTTCGTTTTCGGAGAAGCATTACTTGGTGGTAATGTAGCAGTGATTTCGTTAAAGCGTCTTTTCCCAGAGTTTTATGGACATAGCCCAAATCATGAGCTCTTTGTTTCAAGAGCCATTAAGGAAGCTGTGCATGAATTAGGCCACAGCTTTGGTCTAAGTCACTGTGAAAACAAGAGATGCGTTATGCACTTTAGTAATTCAATACTTGACACCGACGCAAAGGAAAAGTATTTTTGCTCTCAATGCAAGAGTAAGTTGTATCTTCTCGGAGTAAACGTTGCGCAAAGCTAATAAAATTTCTTAAGTTAGTTTTGTCTGGAATGATGAAAGAGGTGATCTGTGAGCAACAATGAGCGAACTTCTTTCTGACCGCTGTTTCCACGAGTATGATAAACCTTGACGTTAAAATTAAAAGCTTTTTAATGTTCATTTTTGGTATTTCTAGCGCTTCCATTTAACTCAAAAGTTTTTTAGAATCGTACTTTGTTTCTTCGTTTGAACTAAGATTTTAAGAGATGGCTACCTTTTGTTAGTTCTCCTCTTTGCTAACTAAAATTAAACTTTGCATAAGAATCTACTGTTTTAAAGATTTTACTATCTGAAACAAAAGATACCTTTCTACTACTTATAAGCTTCGCTCCTAGGTCCTATAAAGTGAATAGTGATTTTTCTTTCAATCCAATTTACTTCATATACGATTCTTAGATTCCCAATTCTTATGCGATAAGTGTTTTCATAGCCTTTAAGCTTTGCAACATCGAGCCTCCTAAATGGTAAGGGGTCGTTACTTAAAGTTAGTAAGACTTCCTTAATCTTATTTTTCCTCTCCTTACTTAGTGTTTTCAAGAATTTTAGTGTTCTCTTTTTAGCTTCTAATTTGAACATAATTAATCCAAAGACTTTATTAGTTCATTTTCGCTTACTATTTCATCACTACTCTCGATCGCCTCTTTTTCATCACTTAGAGGCTCTTCAAGCGGTATAAGTTTCTCCACTAACTCCTTATATAGCAACCTTATTTCTTTTAGTTCTTCTTTGATTTCTCTTAAAGAAGCTTCAACTTCCGACATACAATTAAGTAATCAAATGTGAGAATTTAAGTATTTCTTTCTGCCCATTAACACAAGAGTGAGGTTAATTTTTAAGTATTTTTTAAACATTGGGAGCAAAAAATAAAAAGGAATAAAAAAATCTGTTGATCTTGAAGAGTTTTGGTGGTATCGAATTTTTTTAGTTTTTATCCTTTTGCGAGCGAGACTTAAGTTAGTTTTGTCTGGAATGATGAAAGAGGTGATCTGTGAGCAACAATGAGCGAACTTCTTTCTGACCGCTGTTTCCACGAGTATGATAAACCTTTTGAAATAAACAGCACAAAAAAGAAGAAAATAGGCATAAAAATGCAAAAGCTTTTGGCTTCTTTGTATACTGAGAACTGCATTTTTGTAGAGTTTTTTCTCAAGTTAAGTTTAAATACGCTGGATATTTTATCCAGCAATTATGACGATCGTTGCAATTAAGGAGGAACTGCTAACAGAAGATAAGCTCTTCTCTTTAATCGAAGACTATCTAGAAAAAAATGATCTCAGCAGGCACAATGCAAACCTAATCTACTCTTTGCCTTCCATGTCTGGAATACTATCTGGCTTTGTTCAAAAAGAGTACTACCTGAGAAAGATACTCTCAGAAGAAGAGCGAATGTTGCACGAAGAAGGATGGTGGTACCATCATCAAATGAGTCAACTTAGCCCATACTGTGCTGGCTTTTCAGCAGTTGATATAATGAAGTATGGTCTTCAGTCGTTAAATAACTTTTCAATAAAGTCAAGACCTCCTAGGCACCTTAGAACTTTCTTAGATCAAAGTGCAAACTTTATTCTAAAGATTAGTCAAGAAGTTTCAGGTGCTGTTGCGCTAAATGACTTAACTTCTGTTGCTGCTGCTTATGTTTGGTATGAAAGAGAAAGGTTACACAAGAACTTAACTTACGATGATATCAAAAATGCTTTCCAGTCCTTCGTTTACAACGTGAACTTAGACTTTAGGAGTGGCAACTCTCCATTTACAAACGTAACGATAACCATAGGAGGTCCTGCACCTGCATTGATGAACGAGCCAGTTACGATTGGTCAGGGGAAATTTAACCTTAACCTAGTAACTTTTGGACAACTTCCGAAAGAAACTTATGATGAAGTTAACCAAGCCTTCTTTGAAGTTATGGCTGAAGGTGATGCTGAAGGAAAGCCATGGACCTTTCCATTGATCACTTTGTATGTAACTGACGATTTCGACTGGGATTCAAATTCCTTCAATAAGTTACTTGAACTTATGGATAGCTTTGGTGGAATATACTTAGAAAACTACATAAGTAAGCCATTTAGTGATGAAAAGTGGAAATCAAAAGTTGATAACTTAGAAGCAAGAGATCCAAAGCTTCAAAGGTCATTTTGTTGCAGATTTCAAGTTGACTTAAAAGAACTAACTAGAGTTCCACATACTGGTTCAATATTTGGAAATGTTTCCGGAGTTGGTTCCGTTGGAGTTATTTCATTAAACTTTAACCGGCTCGCGTATTTACACAAAGGTGACTTGGATTCTTTGCTTGATCACTTGGATTTATTGCTTGATTATGCAAGAAGTGCATTGAACAAAAAGAGGAAATTCATTTTGGAAAATAAGGACCTTTATCCAACTTTCTTCTATTATGTTGATAACTCGTTGCAAACTTACTTTAATACGATCTCACTTGGTGGAGGACACGAAGGCCTTATAAACTTTGGGATAAAAGATGGAATCTTAAGTGAAGAAGGCTTAAAAATTGCTAAGATGGTTGCAAGGCATATACTGGATAAATTAAAAGAGTTTCAAGACAAAGATGGAATTGCCTGGAATTTTGAGTATGCTCCAATGGAAACTGCAGCAGGTTACTTGGCAAGAAAGGACATAGAGTTTGTTAAGAGTTTATCTTCAGGAAACAATGGGTTTAAGATGTTTAAAGACATAGTTGAAGAAAAAGTAAGCAGGTGGAAAAACATTCCAAAAATATTTGTTTCAGCTTCAGAAGATCGACCGATATTAACCTCTGGTTTCCAGCCTCCATTTAGTTGCAAGAATATTTCAAAGCTAGTTTACGTTTCGGCTCAAACGCAAAATTATGCTACTGGAGGCTCTGTTCTTCATCTTTTCCTAGGAGAAAAACTCAGCATAGAGGCAAAGAAAAGAATGGTTAGATCAATATTCTCAAATTATCCAGTAAAGTACATTACTCTAACTCCAACTTTAACAGTGTGCAATGACTGTAAGCACAAATTTGTAGGAGAGCATTTAGTTTGCCCAAATTGTGGAAGCGAAAATACTACAATTTACTCAAGAGTAATCGGATACTTTAGGCCAATTGCAAGAAAAGTTAAGAAGAAAGATTCTAAGCTTGGCCTTTACGAAGGAGAAGAAAACATTTGGCAAGATTCAAGGAGGGCTGATTGGGTTACCAGAGGAATTCTTACCGAAGATGAAATAAATTCCTTTGTAAGGGACTTTTAATGAGCTTGTCTAACTTACCAAAGTTAGCCGGAATTCTAACTTCAGGAATAGACCACCCTGGTCATATTTCTTTAAACATATACCTTCCTTATTGCAACTTCAATTGCAGGCAGTGTCACAACTACAAGATAGCAAGAGGTGTGTTTGAAGAAGTTCCTTATGAGCAATTGCTTTGGGAATTAGAAAACAACTTTGTTGTTGACATGGTAATAATTACAGGCGGTGAACCAACACTTCATGGAGAAAAACTCCTAAATTTAGTAAAGTTGATTAGGGAAAAAAGAAAGGATTTGCTCGTAAGAATAGACTCGAATGGCTCAAAACCAGAAGTTATTAAACTTGTTTCGAATTATGTTGATGGTTTTGCAATAGATATAAAGGCTCCACCTTTTGAAAAAGAAAAATATGAGTTTACGATTAGAACAAAATTTAACATTGATGCTTTCTTAGCATCTGTAAAAATTGCGGCTGAACTTCCATACACAATTTTTAGAACAGTAAAGTATCCTTGGTTAACTGAAGAAGACTTAGAAAAAATAAGAGACTTCGTAAAAGCGTATGGAGGAGGAAAGCCGTACTACGTTAATCCTTTTGTTGAAGTAGTTGAGGAAAGCGAAAGTTAAGTTAATAAAAGCCCCCTACTAAAAACCTTGGGCTAAGCCATGAAGGATAAACTAGTTCCCCTTGTAAAATCCCCAACGACAAAGAATCTAAGAGAAGGAAAAGGTTTTAGTGTTGGTGAGCTAAGGCAAGCAGGTGTCTCGTTCGAACTTGCAAAGAAGCTAGGAATTAGAATCGACAGGCGAAGGAAGTCTGTTAGAGAAGAAAACGTAAAAACTCTTAAGGCTGCTAAGGAAGCATATGCTAAAGCTGAAACAGCATGATCTCCATTGGTGTAGACCTGGCAGGCTCTACTCGAAGACCAACTGGGTTATGTTCGTTAAACGACAAACTTGTAGCGAAATATTCCACAGTTTATGAGGACTCAGAAATAATAAAGTTTATAGAAGACGTTAAACCAAACGTAGTTGCAATAGACGCTCCCCTCTCGTTACCAAAGGGAAGAAAATCCATAAATGATAGAACTGGTCCTCACCTGAGAAAATGCGATGAAGAGCTACTAAAACTAAAGATAAAGTTCTTTCCAATTACACTTGGACCCATGAGAAAGCTCACAGAAAGAGGAATTAGACTAGCTAACGAACTAAAAGCAATAGGGTTCAAAGTCATTGAAGTTTATCCCGGTGCTGCTCAGGATATTCTCTCAATTAGTAGAAAAAGTGACTTAAATTCACTAAGAAAAGGTCTTAGTAAACTTAAGATAAAAGGAGAAATTGAAAAGGCCAATGAACACGAGCTAGATGCTATTACTGCGGCTTTAGTTGGGCTAATGTTTTTAGAGTCAAAAGCAGTTGCTTTAGGTGATCCAGAAGAAGGCTTACTTTATATTCCAAGAACTTCTTAAAGGCTCTTCTCATACTTTTTACCCTTATTTTTTAACTTATTTTACGACACAAAATTTTTCCAACTCTTTGCAATCTATTATATTTCTTAAATTAATCTATTTCGAAATATCGTTCTTCATGTTTTTTGTTCAAGAGGTGCTTACTTTCTTAATTTCTCTTCTCTGCCTTTAATCACCCTTCCACGACTTTCTTTTAAAAATAGTTAAGGCTTGAGCGAAAGAATAAAATAGCTAAGGCTTTTCAATTTCATTAGCGCAATAGGAGAAGGAAAGTATTAAGATGGACTTAAGCTACGTTGTCCACCCGTTGATTAGAGAAGGTACCGTAGAAGATAGACTTTATCAAAGAAACATAGTTAGTGTGGCAACAAAGGAAAACACTTTAGTCATTCTTCCAACTGCTCTAGGGAAAACCGTTATTGCTGCGCTTGTAGCTGTTGAAGTTTTGTTAAACAACAAATCAAAGAAAATCCTAATGATGGCACCAACAAGGCCATTAGTGCTTCAGCATGAAGAAACCTTCAAGAAAATCATAAACTTACCTGAAAATCATTTTATTGCCATGACTGGAAAAACTACTCAGGAAAAAAGATCAAAGATATGGAACTCAAATTCCAAATTTTACTTCGCTACCCCCCAAATCGTGAAGAATGACGTTGCTACGGGGATACTAAACTTAAAAGATTTTGCTCTCCTTATTTTTGATGAAAGTCATAGAGCTGTTAAAGACTATGCATATACTGAAGTTGCAAAACAATATGCAAAGCAATGCGATTATCCCTTAATCCTTGCTCTAACTGCTTCTCCGGGCTCAAGCCAAGAAAGGATAAAAATGGTTTGTGATTCATTACTGATCGAAAGAATAGAATACAAGACAGAAGATGATCCAGATGTAAAGCCTTATATCAATCCAATAAACATTGAAGTAAAGCAAGTTAGTTTACCTACAGAATATCAGCTAATAAGCGCACTTATAAAGGGGATGCTAAGTGAAAAGCTAAAATGGCTAAAAGAAAACAACTTTCTAAAAGTTGCTGTAAGTAGAGCTACAAAGAAAGACCTAATCGAACTTGGAGAAGAACTTAGAAAGCTCCTAGCTTCCAATTCAAGCTTAGGCATAGTATATCAAGCACTAGCTTATCAGTCTGCCACTCTAACTTTGTTTCACATGCTTGAGATACTTGAAACTCAGGGGATGTATACTCTAAGACCATTCCTTATAAGGGTTGAAAGTGATGATAAGAAGAGTCATAACTTAATAATGAAGGATGCTCGTTATGCAGAAATAGTAAAGCTTGTTTTTTCTGACCCTCCAATAGAACATCCTAAGGTTGAGCTTCTGAAGAAGGTTATCGAAGAGCAACTCACGAAGAATAAAAACTCAAGAATATTGATATTTACCCAATATCGCGATACCGTAACTCACTTAGTTGAGGTTCTAAAGAAAGTTAATGGTGTAAGAGTGGAGCGTTTTGTTGGGCAGGCCTCAAAAGTTGGAGATGAAGGTCTGCCTCAAGAGAGGCAAGTGGAAATAATTGAAGATTTCAGAAAAGGAAATTTAAACGTTCTAATATCGACTTCTGTTGGTGAAGAAGGTCTTGACATTCCTGAAGTTGACCTTGTAGTGTTCTATGAGCCAATTCCATCTGAAATTAGGTATATTCAAAGAAGGGGAAGAACAGGAAGGAAAAGTCCTGGAAAAGTTATAGTTCTTTCTACAAGTGGTACTGCAGATGTTGCGTATTTCTTCTCTTCCTATAAAAAGGTAAAGAAAATGAAAAAAATAATAGAGCAGCTTAATTTAACTTTGCAAAGATCAAAAAGGAATAAGCTTAGCTACTTCATTGATAAGATGACTCAGGAAGATATTCTTGCACTTCAAAATTCTAACTTAAAACGAGAAGAGATGAAAGAAAGCATTGAAGAATCTGAAATTGAAGATGACACAAATAAAAAGCAACTTTCTACCGCGAAGAAGTTAATCTACAGAGAAGTTCTAAGATCTGGAACTAGTGGAATCAACATTGATAAAATTAAAGATAAGCTCGAAGAAGAAGGTTTGAACAAAGAAGTAGCAGAAAAAGTTGTTAAGTCCCTTAACAAAAGCGGAATTCTAAAAAGGCACAATGACGTTGTAAAGGTTCCATATAAAAATATACCTAATGCGAAGCTTTTTAACATAGAAGTAGAAAAAGTTTTAGAAGGGCATGCCATTGTTATCGTAAACGATAAGTGGTACGCTAAGCTTTATGCAGAAGATTATGAAGGTCCGAGATACTTGATTAAAAAAGGTTCCTCTTTCAAAGCTCTTGGAGAACTTTATAGAAGTAATAATTCTCTCTGCGTCAAGGTAAGGCATGTAGTGCAAGAAAACAACAGTTGAGTTTACTAAAGAAAAAACACAAACTCCTTATTTAATTGGCTCAATATTTTGGCTTGTTGTTGGCTTCCCTTTTCTTGATGTGATCCTTGCAACTTTACTCCTTTCTTGTAATTCTACTATGTTTAAAGCTCCCGCATAACCCATGGCTGCTTTTACCCCTGAAACAAACTCACTTATTACCGAAGCAACTTCTCCTCTATATGGAACCCAAATTTCTGTGCCTTCTGGAATTTCTTTCGAAAATGTTGCATACCTATCTAACGCCATTCTTTTTTGTCTAGCTGATTGACTTCCCATTCCTCTATGCAACTTGAAGTATCTCCCGTTTATTATTGTCATTGGACTAGGACTTTCTTTACAGCTTGCAAAAATGTATCCCAACATTGCGCAAGAAGCTCCAAAGGCAATGGCTAAGGCAACATCGCCAGGAGTTCTAACTCCTCCATCTGCAATTATTGGTATTCTAACACCAATTTCTTCTAATGCATCTGCTGCTTGGGCTACTGCAAAAAGCGTAGGTGCTCCTGCTCTAGTAACTTCTGTTGTTATACAAACTGATCCACTTCCCATTCCAACCCTTAATCCTGCAACCCTATCGATTCTAGATACTGAATCTAAAACTCCTTCCTTTGTTCCAAGGTTTCCAATTACAATATCAACTTCTACTTCCTTTACTAACTTCTTAGTTGCTTCAATTACATTTTCGTTATGAAAGTGTGCAACATCTATAACTAAAGCATCTGCGTACTTCGATAGGAGCTTTGCTCTTTCAATATCAAACGGAGATACAGCAGCAGCAACTCTAAGTCTCCCTTCATCGTCTCTCGTCGCTTCTCTGTACTCTCCTCTTAGCGCCACATCTTTGTAGGTTATTAGTCCTACTAATCTTCGTTCTTTATCTACAACCGGTAGTTTCTCTACTTTGTGTTTCTTCATAAGTTCAATAGCTTCTTCCGGAGTAATGCTTGGTTCCGCTACAACAACATCTTTCGTCATGGCTTCACTAACTTTTATCGAAGGATCAGTGAATCTAACATCTCTTCCCGTTATTATGCCAACAAGTTTACTACCTTCAACTACTGGTAAGCCTGAAATTTTATATTTTCTCATAATTTCTGCTGCTTCTCCGACTTTAGCTTCCTTGCTTATCGTTATAACTTCCTTGATTATGAATGATTCTGACCTTTTCACAGTCTTTATCAGTTCGAGCTCTTCATCAGCAGAGCAATTTCTATGAATGACTCCAATCCCCCCGTGTCTAGCGAGAGCTATTGCCATTTCAGCTTCAGTCACGGTGTCCATGGGCGAAGAAACAAGCGGTATGTTTATTGGAATGTTACTTGAGAACTTAGTCTTTAGATCAATTTCTTTTGGTTCTACTTTCGACAATCTAGGAAGTAGAATTACGTCATCAAAGTTGTACACGATTTCTGCTTCCTCAAATTTTCTTTGGAACTTCACCATATTCTACTATTCTTAGAAGCAAATATAAGTTTTTCTTCTTCAATCATTTTGCTCCGTTAACTTAAGTCTTGAAGAGCGTAGCAGTCCTTTTTAGTCATAAGAAAGAATAAACATAAAAAGACAAGACCTTTGTAATTAAATACGAAGGAGTGATTTGAGGGCGTTAACTAGTTCTAATGGTGGCTTCTTAAATTTCAACTGCCAAGCTAGAGCATTTGCTACTCTTTTCTTCAATCTTTTGTTATTTTTTGATGTAAAACTAATTAAAAATGAGTGAAATTCAAATATTTGTGGGTACAAGTGGTTGGTATTACTCGTGGAATCCAGAACTTTCATTCGAGTGGTATGCTAAGAACTCAGGATTAAACGCTATAGAGCTTAATAGTTCCTTCTATCGTTTCCCATTCCCAAACCAAGTAAAGTCTTGGGCACTAAAAACACAAGAAATAAACCCAGAACTAAGATGGAGTGTAAAAGTTAACAGATTCATTACTCATGTTTTTAAGTTTAGTGAAAAAGCGCTTTCTACGTGGAAGAAATTTGAAACTTTGTTTGAACCACTAAATGAAAGCATAGATTTTTACCTTTTTCAACTTCCACCTAATTTAAGACCAAGCTACGCTTCAAAGCTAGAAAAGTTCATCAGAAAAACCAACTTAAAAGAGCGGTTTGCTTTGGAGGTTAGGAATCTGGAGTGGTTTAGTGGTAAATGGATTAAGTGGGCTAAAGATCTAGAGATTACATGGGTTAGCATTGATGCTCCAGACTATACAAACTTTCCACGGGAAATATATTGTACTAGTGGAATGGTTTACGAAAGAATGCATGGCAGATCTGAGTGGTATTCTCACGATTATACTAGGAAGGAACTTACAGAGGTTGCGAGGAGAATCGTAAGAACAAAACCAAAAAAAGCCTTCATCTTATTTAACAATAACCATGCAATGCTAACGAATGGAAGACTTATAAGAAATATATTAAAAGAGTTAACTGCTAAAAATAATGCTTGATAACAGAAGTTTATGGAGGAATGTCTTTGAAAGCAGTTTAAAACAGATTGGACTTAAATTGATCATTTTAAGGGTTGTAATACATCGCGATAGAAGCTCTACAAAAAGCACTTCAGACATAGGAAGATAAAACGCTCAAAAAGGATTATTACAAAACTCTCAGTTCGTAGCTTTCTCAAAGGCTAAGTAGCCTAGAACTCAACGTTTCATTTCCAAATCTTTTTATCTTTGATGAAGACTTCAGATTAATTAAAAAGATGAAGTATGCATCTTCTACTTTTTCGCAAATTTCCAGCAGTATTATTCATGAGAATGACAAAAGAAGTTAAAAAACAATTAATTTATTTGTTTAAAAGTGCATAAAGTTTATATAGTATTGTTACTAATAGTACTGAAGAAGCAAAAATGGACGAAGTAGATGTTAAAATAGTTGAGCTATTACGACAAGATGGAAAGAAAACTCTAAGAGAACTGAAAGAAGCATTAGGCATAAGTGAACCCGCTATTCAAAAAAGGATAAACAAGCTTGTAAAAGAAGGCGTCATTAAAAGGTATACAATAGAGGTAGACGAAAAGAAAGTTGGTTATGGTGTTTCATCTTTTCTAGGAATAGACATTGAGCCAGAAGCGCTTGTTGATGTTCAGGCAAAAGTAAAAGAATTCTCTGAAATAAAAGAACTTTATCTAACAACGGGGGATCATTCACTAATGGCTTATGTGGAGTGCAAGGATCAAAATGAGTTTTCCGAGCTTATTTCAAAGAAGCTTATTCCAATTAACGGTGTGCGAAAAGTCTATCCTTCAATAATATTAGAAAGAGTAAAATAGGCCAGAAAGAATAATTGTTTCTAGTTGAGTGTACGTGAGCGAAGAAGTATCTAAACCAAAAATTGAGTTTTTTCAGCTAGTTCACCTTAAAAAAGTTTTAGAAATAGAGAACGAAAGTTTTAACAATCCTTACGATGAAACAATCTTTAAAGCCTTTTTTCTAAGGCATCCTGAGAATTTTTTGGTTGCAACATTAAACGATGAAGTTGTTGGCTACGTAATGTTTGATGAACTCTATAGCTCTGGAATAATAATCTCGATAGCTGTTTCTCAAAAATTCAGAAGAAGAGGAATTGGAAGTTTACTTCTTACTAAAGCTTTAGAAAAATTAAAAGAACTTGGAGCAAAAGAAGTTCTATTACAAGTTGAAGTAACGAATAATTCTGCAATCAATTTTTACAGGAAATTTGGGTTTACGGTCGAGGACCTAGTGCCTAATTACTATGGTAAAGGAAGAGACGCTTACCTGATGAAGCTTAAGCTATTGTAATGCATAGAAAGTTTTTGAGGAAACAAAGTTTAAAAAGACGATTCTTAATCAAAAAACCTTATGTGCAGAATGGTTGGTGTTATATCAAATCAGAAAATATCGGCTTCAAAGTTTCTCCTAGATTCACATTGTTCTCTCCTAGAACAGGCAAAACTTGGTAAACAAGGTGATGGATGGGGCATTGGTTACTACACAGAAAAGGGACTTAGTGTTGTAAAAAGTGAAAAAGCTATCTATGACGAAATTGACCGTTTTACAAGTATCGCTAGAAGTATAAGCTCTAATTTGTTTGTTGCTCATGTTAGAAAGGCAAGTAATCCAAGGAAGCTTCCAAGGGAGGTCCTAATTTCAGAAAAGAACTCACAGCCATTCTTTTATAAGTCCTATTTGTTTGTTCATAATGGTTCTATAGAAATACCCGATCAAGTTCAAGAAAGTTTAGGTAGTTACAAAGACTTTATCCAAGGGCAAAACGATAGTGAAGTTTTATTTTGGCTAGTTATGAAGCTAATCAATGAAAAAGAAAGTATAGTTGATGCATTAAAGAATCTTGAAGCGGAGTTGTGGAAAATTTACGAAAAGTCTGATACTGATACAAAGTTTCCATTTTCTGCATTAAATTTGATACTAAGCGATGGGAAAAACATTTACGTGCTTAATAGGTTCTTGTATGAACCAAAAGTTAATTCCTCTTTCTGTTTTAAGGAAACACCCTATTTTGTTATGACGTACAATTTAGAAAAAGATTTATTGGTAGTCTCTTCTGAAAAGATTTACGAAGGAGAATGGAAAGTTATAGGAGATAAAAAAATTCTTTTAGCTAAAGTATTCGACCAAAAGCCAGAAGTTGAAATTTTTGATGCATAAAATGCTAATGAAATGACATCGCCGCCAAAACAGGTAGATTTTGAAAAAGTAGTAGAGCACTACTCAAAGAGGGAAGTTAAAGAAGAGATATTTTCGTTTTCGAAAAACAGGTGGATCGCCGTTCATTGTCAAAGAAAAGACAAGAAGAACAGAAACCTAATGTTTAGGTACAAAAAGGATGGGCATCCACTAGCCATAGGTGATCCAGATGACATTGAAGCTATAATGAAAAGCTTAAAAATATTTTTTCCAAGAACTTTTTATTCAAGTGTGCTTCGTTTCAACAGAGTTTTGCTCGAAGAAGATGTAAAAGACTTAAGCAATGCTATTGCTGCAATGCCAACTTGGGATATCGACCTTGAAAAAGATGATTGGAGGCTAGCTATCTTTGCAGCTAAACTAATATTAAAAGCACTTGAATCAGAAAATGTTTCTAAATCTGTGATGTTCAAGTGGAGTGGCGAAGGAATGCATATACACATAAACGACAATGCGTTTTCTCCAGAAATTTATAAAAAGATTCATCCTCTTGACTTAGCCTATTCAGTTACTGAGTACATAATAAGAAAAATTAGGAAGGATCTACCAATAGGTGTTAGAGTTGACAATGAAATTGATCCACAAAGGGTTTTTACAGCTCCTTTGTCTCTACATAGGAACTTAGATAGGGTCGCTGTAGTAATAGAAAGAAATTCGCTCGATTCCTTTAATTTATCTTGGGTCGACATAGACGGCTACATCCATTTTAGTGGTTGGAAAGATTTTGAGAAGGGAGAAGCAGACGATTTAGCAAAGAAAGCATTCTTAGAGATTGGTGGTTATCCTTCTTCACATAAAGTTACTCCTAAAAGAGATTTGGGTGAAGACATAAGCGATAAAATTAGAGATATAGAGAAAAAGTTGAAAGACGAAGGCTATCTTTGATTTAAATAAAAATTTAAATCCTAAAGGATAACTGTTTCTACAAATTTTCCATTTTCTACGTCAAATAGTCCGTTTCTTGTTATTCTAATCTTTGGAATATTCACATCAGATAATGTCGAAATTACAAGTAAACTTTTTTCATTTTTGCACCCAATCTTAGACAAGTTTTTATACAACGCTTCAGTCTCGAAGAATAGTTGCTTTGTAACTTCAAAACTCATGAATCCTGCTAGAGGTAGAGGAAGCGAATACAACTTACGTCCATCCTCTACTATAGAAATACCTCCATTTATCTTAGTTAGAATATTAATCGCTTCGAGCATATCCTTCGCATTGGTACCTATCGCTATTATTTCATTAGATCCAAGATTCAAAGTTAGAGCCATTGCTCCCTTTTTAAGTCCAATTCCTTTTACGAATGCATTTTGTACGTATTCTCCCTTTCTGTCAACAAGTGATAAATGTAGGATGTCGTTCATAATGTCGCACATAACTTTGCCCTTTACTACTGAAAGTGCGACCATCTCTTCTTCTGTATAGATATTTTTGTTGTTTACTTTTATTGCTCTCACTTTGACATTATTTCCTGAAGTGGTATTAACTTGAAGAAGTTCAGAATTTAAACTCTTAGGGTAGATTATAGTCTCTGTTAAATATTTTGGATAACTTGAAATCTTAGAGCTAATGCGAAATTCATTGTTTGAAAAAATAATATTTCCGTCTACTATTGTTGCATAGACCTCAAACTTAGTTAAGTCTTTTAACACGACAATGTCTGCTAATTTTCCAGGAGCAATCGATCCAATCTCATTTTCTATTCCAAATAACCTAGCAGGATTTACTGTTAAAAATTTAATAGCTTTAATTGGGTCGATTCCTAGATTAACGATATAACTCAGTAAATTACTTAAGTGTTTCCCCTTTGATAGTTCTCTTATGTCTAATAGCCCAGTACTAAGTACAATTCCATCTGTAGGTACTTTATTTTTGATGACCATTTCTATAATTTCTTTTAATTTCCAACGGTCAAGTAAACTTAAAACGAGGTAGCCCCCATTTCTAAGAACCTTCATTGCACTTTTTTCACTTCGTATGTAGGTAAAAAATCTCAGTCCTAAGTTTGAAAAAGCGTCAATTAACTTTTCATCCAATGGTGCAATTCCACCAACTGGTTTTCCTGACAGTATCGAATCAGAGATATATTGGTTAATGACGTTCTTGAAGTCTAATTCACATAAACTTTTTGAAAATCCAAGAACTCCAAGGACTTTTTTGTTTAGCAGAAATTCAACGAAAGTTTCGTGGTCTGGCAATATAGCTGATAATTTTTCATCAGCTATCAAAGGAACCATATAATAAAACCTAACTGGAGTGTTTGATAATTCTTCTTCAAAGAATTTTATTCCTTCCTTTTTAAAAAGTCTGTACAATGGAGCAGGAAAAAGTATTATTGTTGTAACTCCTCCACTTAAAGCATACCTTGCATAGGTGGCTGGTGTCTGCATAGAAGATTCAAGTATTAAGAACGAGTCTATAAAACCAGGAACAACAAATTTTTCTTTTACGTCTAGTACTTTTGTTTCTTTTCCTAGAAGACTTGAACAGTCTCCTACCTTTACTATCTTATCGTTGTAGATTGCAATGTCAGCATTTTCTATGACTTCTTCTGTATAAACGTTTAAAACTTTGCCTCCCTTTATAATTAAAGTTGCCTTACTTTTCCCCTCTACAAGGTCATAAAGCTCATTTAGTCCTTTGTAGTCTCTTAGCATTCTCTTTCTTTAACTAGAAAAAAGAACTTTTTTAACTTTGCGACAAAAACTTTAGTTGTACTTTTAAGCTAAAATAAAGGAATGGTGAGCGGTGTAAAGTAAATTTTTGCAATAAGTAGAATAATAAGGCTAACTAATGGAACTGAAACGTTATCATCCAAGAATTCTATTCTTTCAACAAGCGCACTAACAACTGCAGCAATGATTCCAGCTAAACCCATTTTTGCTCCAATTATGGTGTCTAGTATAAGCATTCCCATTGTACCTTCCCATGCTTTCGTTCGTTTGTTGTACATTAAATTCCTTATAATTCCTGTAATTCCGTCTCCCCAAGACATAAAGAGAACTGGTATTACTCCAAGCCAAAAGGTCTTATCTATATACCAAGTTAAAAGAATAACTATACCCCAAACTATTGTAAAATCCACTTCATAAGCATTTTCTGGATCTTGAAACCAGTACATTAGTTTGTTAATTTTATGTGGTACGTATGTCATTAGTGCAAATCCAAAAGCTAGTAAAGCTGGTAAAAAGGGTTCTTTGGCGATGAAAGGTAATAAAGCCGCTGTAAGACCACCTGCTAAGAAGTGAATAACTTTCCTTGAAAAGTACATAGAAGAATGTTCTGATCTTCCTTTTCTTAAGGCAAACTTGTAAACTTCTTTAGACAGTACAAGAATCACGAAAAGATTCCAGATGACTAGGACTGCAACTATTGGAAGGTCTGCTATTATGTCTTCACTCGAGATTCCTATTATCTCCATACCCTTTCAATTTACGCTTACATATAAATCTCTTTCGGACTTTTTACTAAAGTTGCTTTTATTCTTCTCGTCTATCGTCTAGACCTATTCTTTTACTATACACGCAACTCCTATTTTTTTCTCATAACCAAAAATTCTAGAGACTATACTACATTTGGTGAACATCAAACTTATTGCAGTTCCTCTTATTTTGTCAGCGTTATCGTAAATACTGTAAAAGTTTGCTTGCCCTTTACCTATAACAATGTCTGACTTCCTTATTAGATCAACAACTTCTTTATTACTTTGTTCAAATATTATTCCAAGCGTATCGGAGCCTGACTCCACTACTTTTGAAAATTTTTCAATATCTGAAAATTTCTTTACATCTTCTAAAGTAGCATCGCTCGTCATTGGACCGCTCCTGCTTACTACAGTTATGTTGTTGTTTTTTGAAATTTCTTTTATTAGCATCGAATCAAGTGGAAGCTCGCCCACGTTGTCTAGAAGGTAAACTATATCTTTTCCTCCTTCCATAAGGAGCGAGGCTATTTTTTTACCGTCGTCAACTTTTAGCTTCTCTTTAAATAAGCTCCAAAACTGTGCTTCCAGCTCTTCAACCTTATTTTTGTATCCAACTCCTATTGTCCTTATATCAAGAATGTTTGATACCGCTGAAGCTTTAATTAAAGTTCGAAGTCTTTCTCTTTTTTCTAGCTTATCTAATCCTCTCGAAATTCTTCTAGCTATTTTTCTTCCAGCTTTTAGTGAAACTTTCTTTGCACTGTAAAATGGATCTTTTGTATTTGTTACATTTTTAAGAATTCTGTGGGCTTCTGTAATTAATACGGAAGGTTCTTGTTTTTCATCGTACTTTTCTAAAATCATCTTTAGTACTTTTAATAAAACTTCTTTTCTTTTACCTTCTGGTAAGCTTGCTGTAGCTTTGTAAATGTCATCTATAACACAATAAATACATGTTGTATATGTTCTCATACTTAAAGTATGAAGACTGCCGCAGCTAGTACAGCTGTCCAAAGCCCATCTTTATTTCCAATTGCTGATTGAGTAATGTTAGTAGTTCTAACTTTTTTACCACTTATCTTCCAAATCTCTTTTTGTTCATCCCAGCTCTTCTCTGGATCAAATGGTACACCCAGAGTTGAAGCTAACATAAATGCTGCAAGGTCTTCTGCATAGTCTCCTGCTTTCTTTTCTGTTTGTCCAAAAGAGTGGTGTTCGCTCAGGTAACCGTAGGTTTCATCATCTAAGGGTATTGCAGCGCCTACACTAGCTGCTATTAACCTATTTGGTTCATTTGTTTCATTTCTTGCCATAACGACGAAAATCATTTGGCCTGGTTTTAATTTCTTTAGTCCTTCTTCTCTTGAGATTATCTTACATCCTGGTGGAATTATACTCGAAACTGGAACTAAATTGAAGGCCGCTATTCCTGCATCTCTTAACGCGAGCTCAAATGCTGCGAGTTTCTCTTTATGTACTCCGACGCCTTTTGTAAAGAACATTTCTTTAGCAACAAGGTCATTTGTATCCATTTTTGCGCATTTGTAATAATGAGTACAAAATAAAGTTTTCGCCCTCTTAGTTTCTTGAGATACGTGTTTTTAGCCTTTAAAAGCTATATGCTTAGAGAATAGGTTTATTTGACTAAGCCTTAACTTCAGATGAAGCTTCTTCGCCTATGTCCGGTAGGCTTAGTGGCGAGGAAGCAAAGATTGGAGAATCTCTTAACTTTATTGTGAGAGTATCAACATTTCTTAGTCTTACGTCTATCTTTTTTGAACTCATAGGATTTTACGACTTATCCTAAAGCGGTTCTATAATACTATGCTACAAAGGCTTAAATTTTAGTCGTGTTTGCTTCAAAGTATGTTTAGAAATAGAGAAGAAGCCGGTCGGTTACTTTCAGAGAAGCTTAAGCCTATAGTAAAGGACAAAGAGAATACAATCTTGCTTGCAATACCTCGCGGAGGCGTAGTTGTTGCTAAAGAAGTTGCAGTAGCGCTAAGAATTCCGCTTGACGTCATAACACCTAGAAAGATAGGTGCTCCGTTCAATCCTGAGTTAGCTTTGGGTGCTGTAAGCCCAGATGGTCAAGTTTATATAAACGATGAAGTTGTTGACTTAGTTGGTGCAAGTAAAAGTTACATTGAAGAAGAAATAAAGCGACAGATGTTAGAAGCGAAAAGAAGGATGTTTCTATATAGAAAAGAAAAACCCCTTTCAGTTGCTAAAAAGGAAGTTATAGTTATCGATGATGGCGTAGCTACTGGTGCCACCATGATTGTAGCAGTTAGGTCTGTTAGAGCCAAAGGTGCTAAAAAGGTAGTAGTAGCAGCTCCCGTGATTTCGCCCGAAGCATATGACCTACTTACTAAAGAATCGGATGAAGTTGTTAGCTTGTTGATGCCTTCTTCGTTTTATGCCGTAGGTGAATTTTATGAAGACTTTCGCCAAGTATCTGATGAAGAAGTATCGGAGATTTTAAATTCTATTTATCTATGATTTTGAGTTCTATCTTCAGTTACATTTGAGTAAAAAGCCTCAATCGATTAAGTATACGAGTCTTAAACCAGATGTTTCGAGCTCAAAAGAATTTTGAGAACAAAAATTTACATCATAAATAAAGGCTTTACATGGGGAATTAACACTGTGATGTTCTTGAACAATAGATAGGTGGTAGCGTAAAACCAAACAATTGAACCTTATACAAAAACATACTCTAGAAACGGCAGAAACTATATGTGAAATCTAGCCAAAGAAAAAGTTGTTGTCAGAGAGAACACTACTTAGGTTATGGCCTAAATTTACTAATTCAAAAAGCTTTATTAACCTTATTTTCTAAGAAAAGAGTCAAATGTTTGTATCTGTAAGAGATTTCACAGTTGTTTGGGTTGGGTATAAAAGCTTAGAAGAAGGATTAAAGGAGTTAGGAATAAATAAATATGAAATGCATGTTAACAGAAAACTAAGTCGAGATACTTATACTGATATGGGACAAGAGGTTAAACTTGGTTTTGATCTTAAAACTGCTGAAGAAAGGAAGAATTTCGTAAGTTTTTCTGAAAGCACAGGAATAAAACCCTGTGCCATCTTACTCGAAAACGATTTTTCAAATGATAACTTAGAAGAAGAAATAAGCTACATAACGGAAGCAACTCAGCTCGCAGATGATATTGGAGTTAAAGTAATTCGTATAAATCCTCATATGAGGCTAAAAAAGGGTAAACCAATTGATTTTTATAGTAAGCAGTTTGTTGAAATATTAAAATCTATAATAGACGAAACAAGTGGTAGTAATGTAATTTATGCTGTAGAGAATCATGGCTACATTGGGAACAATGAACAATTCTTAGATTACGTCTTTAAGGAAGTAAACAGCTCTCGGTTTGGTTTAACTTTAGATACTGGTAATTTTTACTGGTATGGGTATCCTCTAAGTAAGGTTCACCAGCTTATTGAAAAGTACGCCCGTTTTGTGAGACACACTCATCTAAAGAGTCTAAAGTACCCTGAAACTAAAAAAGAAACTCAAAGAAAACCCGGAGAAGGCTTTCCAGAAGTTGGAGTACCTTTATATGAGGGCGACATTGATTTTAAAAAGGTTATTCGTCTTCTAAAAGAAGTAAACTATGACGGTGATTTAACTATAGAGGACGAGTCTCTAGGCAACTATGATCAAAAGGAAAGAAAGGAGATACTAAAAAAAGATGTAGAATTTATCAAAAGCCTAATTTCTAAGTAAAAGTCTGAGATATATCCTTAACTAGAATTATAACCTTAAGAACGTAGAGTTCTAGAATAAAAGTTCTTGAAAGCAAAGAATCGCTGAAATTCCTTAATCAACAGATGAAACTAGAGACTCAAAGCTCAAATTTAAATGTTTCAACTCATGTGCTAGTGGAACTCATAAGCAAAGCAGAGAACACTCAGATGAATTCTTAAAGGAAAGTGAGAAACTTATAACCTAAATCAAAAAGAGTATATCATTGAGGTTCGATTGTAGATGGGGGCTTATCAACTATAGCATAAGTTACCCAAGTAACATTAGGTATTTCATTTGTTATTCTTTTCGAGATAGAGTCCAGAAGTTCATAAGGTACTCTTGACCATGAGGCTGTCATCGCATCAATAGAGTCAACTATCCTTACTGTAACTATGTATCCATAACTCCTCTCATCTCCCTTTATGCCTGTAGCTCTATCGTCTCCAACTATTGCAAATGCCTGCCATACTCTGTCGTACAATTTTGCTTTAACCAATTCTTCTTCAACAATTTTGTTTGCCTTTCTACAGATCTCTAGTTTTTCTTCCGTTACTTCTCCAATTATTCTAACTGCTAAACCAGGTCCTGGAAATGGATGTTTCTTTATTAGCTCATCAGGCAATCCTAAAGACTCAGCTAATCTTCTAACTTCATCCTTGTAAAGAAATTTTAATGGCTCTATTAGTTTAAACTTCATTTTTTCTGGTAGTCCCCCTACGTTATGATGAGACTTTATCTTTGAAGCTGGTCCCGAAACAGCAGCACTTTCAATTACATCAGGGTAAAGTGTTCCTTGAACTAAATACTCAAAGTCTCCAAGTTTTTTTGCTTCTTCTTCAAAAACTCTGATGAACTCTTCTCCTATTATCTTCCTTTTTTGCTCTGGGTCTTTTATCGTCCTTAGTTTTTCTAAAAACCTCCTACTTGCATTTACAAAATGTACTTTTGAGCCAAAAATCTTTTTTAACATTAACAACGTGCTTTCTACTTCATTTTCTCTTAAGAGTCCAGTATCTATGAACAGTACCACTAGATTGTCTCCAATTGCCTCTTGCACTAAGAAAGCTGCAGTTGTTGAATCAACTCCACCACTTACAGCACATATTGCTTTGGAATCCTTAACTTCCTTTTTTATGGAGCTTATCATTTCTTTTGCATAATCCTTCACGGACCAACTTTTTTCGCATTTGCATACTTCAAACAAGAACTTACTAAATATTTCCCTTCCATATTGAGTGTGAAAAACCTCAGGATGAAATTGAACTGTGAATATTGGCAGTTCTTCATGCTCAAGTGCAGCGAATTTGCAGTTTTTCGTGCTTGCCACTACTTTAAAACCATGTGGTAAAGTTTTTACTTCGTCAGAATGGCTCATCCAAACTATAAAGTTGTTGGGTAAGTCCTTCAACAGTTTCCCATTATTGGTATTTATTAGTACTGTCTTTCCAAATTCTGCTGATTTTGCTTTTCCAACTTCAGCACCAAAAATAAAACTTATCAGCTGATGTCCATAGCATATTCCTAAAACTGGAATGTTTATGTTTGCAATGTTAATCTTTGGTTTTGGAGAACTTGGCAAGTACACGCTTGCTGGACCTCCAGAAAGTACAATTGCTTTAGCTCCTTCTAGCTTATCGTAATCAGCATCATACGGAACAATTTCGCTGTAAACTCCGAGTTCTCTTATCCTTCTTACTATTAGGTGCGCATACTGCGACCCAAAATCCATTACCGCTACCCAACTTTTCGTTTGGTTTTCTTTCATAATGGTTTCTCTTTCTTTTTTGTTAGCTTTATAAAGATATTTTTTAAGAAGTGTTAAAAAGAAGGATGCTCTACATACTCTACACAACAGGAAAATGTAACTTAAAATGCGAGTACTGTGGAGGAAGCTTTAAAGAGGATGAAGTTCCTTGGGAAGTTCGATATAAACTTGTTGATCTAAAGAAATTAGTGGAACGTGACAAGGATGCTACAGTTGCGTTCTACGGTGGAGAGCCTCTTATGAACCCAAAGTTTATAATCGAAGTAATGAAAAACGTAAAAGTTAAAAGATTTGTTATTCAAACAAATGGAACTTTAGTGCACGCTCTTCCGGAAAAATATTGGAAAATGTTTGATGCTATTCTAATTTCAGTTGATGGTATCGAAGAGCTTAATGATAAGTACAGGGGAAAAGGAACCTACAAGCTTGCAATTTCTGCCGCAAGCTATCTGAGAAAAATAGGTTTTAGTGGCGATTTAATTGCAAGGATGACAATTACGGAAGACTCCGACATATTTAGAGATGTTATGCACTTACTAGAAATTAATTTGTTTGATCATGTTCATTGGCAACTAAATTTTGTCTGGAGTGATATTTGGCCTCGCCTCAATGAATGGATTGAACAAAGCTACAAAATAGGGCTGAGGCGGCTTTTTGATGTTTGGCTTAATGGACTAAGAAATAAGAAAGTGTACGGAATAGCTCCGTTTCAGGGAATATTTAAACGAATACTAGAAGGTGGAGTGGCTCCTCCATGTGGAGCAGGGGTTGACTCTGTGTCAATCAATACTAACGGAGAAGTACTCGCATGCCCAATTGCGGTACGAGAGAATTGGGCTAAAGTTGGAAACATTAAAAACAATAACGCACTCAATTTAAAAAGTATGATTGCTGAGCCATGTATCTCTTGTGAGTACTTCAAAGTTTGTGGAGGACGTTGCTTATATGCCTATAAAGAGAGATTTTGGGGTGAATATGGCTTCAAAGTTACTTGTGATGTTACTAAGTTTACAATAGATCTAGTAAAAAATAATTTGCACGAAATACTAAGCAGCATAGAAGGCTCAGGAATAAAAATCGACGAAGTTAAGTATCCAAGCTTTAACAACACGGTAGAGATAATTCCATAAGATCTGTTGTGTTACTTGTCATCGTTAGTAATTTCAAAATAGATAGACTAAATAGTCATGATAAAGTTGTAATGCATTACGATGAAGTCGTTACAAAAGGTACTTCAGATGCGGATGGGCGCACTCTAAAAGGAGTATTGTAAAAACTTTAGATAGAGAATCTTTCTTCAAGTTAGAGCTCTTTGAAGAGCTTATGAAGGCTCGAAGTGGGTTTACCCTAATGAGAAGAAAGCTAGTAAATCACAAACTATGTAAGTCGAAAGACTACGTAACTTAGAACCCGCCTATAAGCAGTTGTATGAAAATTTCAAAGGTTCATAAAGTAAAATTTAAAAGCTATCCTTTATTGATTAGGAAGAAATAAAAATGAGAAAAGAATTAGCAAAAGTTAAGATAGATGCTGGACTTCATGAAAGATTTGAAACACCAACTCGTTTCTTACTTCCAAAATCAAGCTTTTTGTCAGAAAATTCATCAAAAGTTTACTTAGAAATTAAAAAAGAATTAGTTCCAATACAGCTAAAAGAGAGCAAAGATTCCTTTGAAGCTTTTACCATCCTTCCTCAAATGAAAGTTCAAGAAATTTTAGAAGGAAGAATTGTGTTGTGTGATGTTGAGGAAAACGAAGAACAGTTTTCTCACAGTTCCAATGGTGGTGTGTTAACGGTAAGCTATGGAAGGAATCTGATAGTAAGCTATAACTATGGAAGATGGTTAAAGAAACCCTACTTCTATCCAGTAGTTAGCACAAATGGTGTCAGAGTTACTGAAGATGGTCCAAAAGATCACATACATCATAGGTCGTTGTGGGTTGCTCATGGTGATGTAAATGGGTTTGATTTTTGGAGTGAGTTTGAGAGTAGTGGTAAAATTGAAGCCAAAGATGTTAAAGTAATAAGTTCTGGAAAAGTGTTCTTTGAGTTAAGTAGCAAAAATCTTTGGGTTGAAAGATCAGGAGGAGTTGAGTTGTATGAAGATAGGACTTTAAAAGTTTGGAAACTTAGCAAGGATTTGCTTTTAGATTTTAGTATAATCCTCTTTAACGATGAAAAAGATACAAAATTTGGTGATACGAAGGAAGGTGGGATTTTATCTGTAAGAGTTAACGAAAAAATCAAAGTGCAAAATGGAGGTAGGATTGAAAATTCCTTTGGAGGTATAAATGAAGAAGAAACATGGGGTAAAAGGGCAGCATGGTGCAACTATAGTGGTAATGTTGATGGAAATGCTGTAGGTGTAGCGATTTTTGATCATCTTGAAAACTTCAGATTTCCTACCTACTGGCACGTTAGAAACTATGGTTTAATGACAGCAAATATGTTTGGCGTTTCATTCTTTACGAGCTCTCCTAATATGAGAGGTGATTATCTACTGCCGAAAGGAGAAGTACTAAAGTTTAACTACAGGGTTCTCGTCCATGAGGGTAAAGATCCAAGCTACATAAGGTCGAAGTACATAGACTTCATTTATCCGCCAAAAGTTGAAGTCCTAGTATAGAACACGTTTCCTGTTTTTAGCTTATATCAATCCAAGAATAAACCCAACCACTACTCCAGCTATGAAAGTTAAAGATGGAATAAATGGTGCTAGAGCACTAATTATTATATTTTTTATTTCTTGCGAAAGTTCTTGGATTTTTCCTAGGTTAAGCGAAACCACTCCAATGTAGCTTAGAATAAATATGATTATTGAAATAATTATGAGCTTCTTAATTACCTTTGCAAAGATGTAGCCAACTACAACACCTGCAACAAACATTATTAAAACTATTAAAAGAAGTTCGCTATTTGTGCCCAAAAATTGGCTAAGTTCCATCCTTCTATATTTTTAAAAACACTCCTATATAAGTCTTACCTAGATATTATCATAAAAAGAAAAAAAGAAAAAAGTAGACTTACTTTATAAGAAACTTAGAAGCTTCTGAAGCCTTTATCGCTTTCTTCTTTAGAAGGAATTCTGCAAGAGCCGCTCTTATGATCTTAGATTTTGTTATCTTTGCCTTCTTGCTGTATGCGTCGAGTCTTGCATATAGTTCTGTTGTCAAGTATATTAGTGTCTTAGATCTTTTTGCCGCTTTTGGCATTCTTCTCACCTCGTTATGAAAAGCTTAAAGTTGCCATATATAAATTTTTCTTATATTTTATATTTATAAATATTTTCTCGTTTTTGCTTGGTTTTACTTTAGATATTTACTATTTTTTCATTGTTAATAAATTTATAGCTTATTTGTTAGATGCTCAAATACGCTTCAATAAATACCAAAAATCCATTTTAAACAGAAATAGTCACAGATATGCTTAGTTCTGTCCTTTACTTTTGTATTGTTCTTCCTATTACCTTGAAGAACTAATTACGAAGAAATTCATAATATGGACTAACCGAAGCTGTTCACAACTTACAAACTTCTCATAAGCATCGTAGTAGATTATTTGCTCGAGAATATAAGACCATCTTTTGACTTATTCTTACGAATGAACTCTTTAAGTTCATCATCCATAGTATAGTTCAGTTTTACGTCTAATAGGCTTATGAAGTAACAAACATCTAAATTCTGCAGAACCTTTAATATAACGTGGGTTAAATGAACATCATAAATCAAAAAAGAAAAGTTTATCAACTTCTTTGTACGTAACTTAGCCTAAGGTGAAACAAAAGATGAAAGTCAACAAAAGCAACTTAGAGAAGTTAAAAACAGAATACTCTGGTTACATTGAGGGTGAAAAGGTAGATAAATTCTTTGAAGACTTTGAAATAAAGTTTGCAGCTGGACATTGGGCTGCAGGAGACTTCTTAGATAGGTTTGCTACAAAAGGGTACAACAGCAATGATCCAGAGTTTAAGAGCGACATAGTTTCTCAACTTAAGAGAGTTAAGAAGGCTGGAATCAAAGGTGTGGAGTTTCACGATAACATATTCATAGACTCAAACTATAAGTTAAATGAAGACATAGTAGAAGAAGTAAGAGCTACTGTAAAGGAGCTAAACTTAGTTCCTACAAACATGAACATAAACTTGTGGACAGATCCAAAGTGGAAGCTTGGAGGTTTAACGAACCCTTCCAAGAAAGTAAGGGAAGAGGCTTTACAGATTGCATTTCAAGCAATTGAGATTGCAAAAAAAGTTGGCTGTAGAAGTGTTGCTCTTTGGCCAGGAGCAGATGGTTGGGACTACAACTTTGAAGTTAACTATGGCAAGCAACTTGAGCACTTCATAGAAGGTTGTGAGAAGATAAGCAAGGAGGCAAAGAATTCTGGACTAATTTTTGGAGTTGAAGCTAAGCTTCATGAACCAAGGGAAGGTAACATGATAATTCCAACTACGCATCTTAGTGCATTCGTTGCAAAAACTGTAAACGAAAGAGTTGGCAGCAAAAACATGGGAGTTTGCATAGACTATGGGCATGAACAAATGTATGCAGTAGAACCTGCAGCTACAGTTTATGCATTAAAGTTGCTCGATGTCCCTCTAGTTAACTTCCATATAAACACCGCAAAGCTTCATAGCAACGATGAAGATAGAATATTTGGAACTGGTGACATCTGGAGAATGGTTGACTTTATATACGCTGCAATAGATACTAACTACGATGGATGGTTTGGAGAAGATCAGTTCACATACAGAATGGATCCAGTGAAGGCAATGTACTTATCGAAGGAAATATTTGCAAACTTGGCAAAGAAGGCTCTATTAATTTATGCTAACAAAGATGAGCTTGAAAAAGTTAGAGAAACTGGAGACCAAGCTGAAGTAGTAAACCTAGTTAAGAAGATAGTGTTGAGTAGCTAAAGAAATTTCTTTTTTTTATTTTTTACATTTTAGATTAAAATCTAGTGAATTTCATAACTTAGCCCCCTCAGCGCTTTTTTAGAATGCTGTATAATAAAGAAACGGATTAAAAGATTGGCTACACTAATAGCGTTGTAATTCATATAATAAGACTTCTAACAAATCGGTATTGCTCAGGTAGCATTTTTTCCTAGGAAGTACAAAGCTTAAATAAGGAGCAAAAAGCTAGAAGTTGTTAAAATGCTAGATGTAATCCTAAAATTTTTACTAGTAGTTATTACTTCTTTATTCATTGGTACATTGTCTTCGTTGCTTGGAGTTGGTGGTGGTTTTTTAATGGTTCCGATGATGATATACCTTCTTGATTTATCTCCAAAAATAGCAACAGGAACAAGCTTATTTGTAATCTTTTTATCTTCAATGTTTACAAGCTTCGCCTACATACGGCAAAAAAGAATAGACTTCATAATCGTAGCAATATGCTCTATTTTTTCGATTCCCGCTTCAATTTACGGTTCTTATCTTGCTTTCATTCTTTCTTCTACAATTATAAGAAAAGCGTTTGGAGCATACTTAGTTTTCATTTCAATCTTCATGAACATTAGCAACAAGTTAACTAAATTTAAGTACAAAGATCCACTAGAAGTTAGACGGAACATAAATTCTGAAGTTGGTACTTTCTCTTATAGCATAAAAGTAATTTTAACGGCAGTGAGCTCCATATTTGCCGGCTTGGCTTCTGCATTGTTTGGAATAGGTGGAGGAACAGTTATAGTTCCAATTCTTTCTTCTTTGTCTTACGTACCTATTCACATAGCTACGGCTTCTTCAGCTTCTGTAATCTTTTTTACGTCTTTAGCTGGCTCAGTAATGAGGCTTCATTTTAACCAAATTGATTTTTTAACAGCTTTATCCTTACTTCTTGGGATGCTTCCAGGAACTCAAATTGGTGCTAAAATTTCAAAGAGAATTAGTTCGAAGAATCTTTCTCTAATTTTTAGTATATTCGTACTTATACTCGGTGTTTATATGGTGATAACGTGACAATGAAGTTTAATTCGCTTATGATTGCTTCAAATAGGTTAAATTTACTTTACTTACTTCGTGATTCTGGATTTGAAGTTAGAATGCACGCATACGAGTATCTTGTAGCATACAATAGTAGGTTCCTTTGTCTTATTCTTCTTTTTCCTATAGATAATAAAGCAACAATAAAAGTATTCAGTTGGATTCCAGACAACAGTTTGTTAATTGACAAAATTGTATCTATAATTAAAAAAGTTGAAAAAGATGTAAAAATAGAAGTAAAGTAAGCATATTAAAGTATGAGTAGCAAAGTGCCACTTGGTTTCATAAATGTGCACTGAGCGTGTAGTTCTTTAACTAAAAAGTTCTAAGTTAACAGAGCAGAATATAGTTGCAGTATTGTTTAAATACCCGTTTTAGATGCTTTTTCCCCGCGCTATCATATGGATATGAACAATAATTCGAAAAAATTCTATACCCTTAGAATTTTACCAAACGGTGTTTTAGCTACTGTAAACGTTGGAGAAACAATACTTGAGGCTCTTTTAAGGAATGGCATTCTGATTGAAAGCGTTTGTGGAGGAAAAGGCATTTGTGGAAAATGCGCTATAAGAGTATTAGATGGACTTCTATCCGAACCAACTTTACAAGAAAGAAAGTGGCAAAAAGCCATAGGTTCAAACATTAGGTTAGCATGCCAAACTAAGCTACTTTCTGATGCTACTATAGAGTTAAGTGAAATATCTGCGACAAAAAATGTAAAAATACTAACGCTTGGAAAGAGAATTCAAACTAACTTAAGTCCTTCTACAGTAAGAAAGGCTATATTTCTAACTAAGCCAAGCTTGGAAGATCAAAAAGCTGACCTTGAAAGAGTGCTAAGTGAGTTAAATACTACTAAGTTTGACCCACTTGTTTTAGAGAAAATATCAAAGACTGTTTGGAGCTCTAATTTTAATGTTGATGCTATACTGTTTGAGGATGAACTGTTAGACGTTGTTTCTCACTCAAATGATTCTCACTTATATGGTGTTTCTTTTGATATTGGAACAACAACGGTTGTTGGATACTTATATGACCTGTCAAATGGTGAGTTGTTGTCTGTAAAGTCTTCTTTTAATGAGCAGATAAAATTCGGTGAAGACGTGATAAGTAGAGTTGAATATGCGAGCAGAAGCTACGAAAACTTGAAGAATGTTAGAGAAGCAATCATTTCTACGATGAACAAAATTATAAAGGAGCTATTAGAAGAGGCGAAAATTGACGCATCTCAAGTTTATGACGTTGTTTGCTCTGGGAATACTATTATGACTGCATTTCTGCTTGGAAACGATAGTTTTTATTCTTCTCGAGCTCCTTATATTCCTCCGTTTACTTCACAAGTTAAGATTAAGGCTAGAGACTTAAAGATAGAAATAAGTCCTTCAGGGTACATAAGAACATTACCTTGCGTTAGTGCTTACATTGGTGGCGACGTTGTTGCCGATATTTTGGTTTCTGAACTTTTTAAGTACGAAGATCCCGTTGCTTTGATTGATCTTGGAACTAATGGAGAAGTGGTAATTAAAAATCAAAATGGAATTTTCGCGGCATCTTGTGCTGCCGGTCCTTCGCTTGAAGGATACAGTATAAGACATGGTATGCGTGCTATGGATGGTGCGATAGAATCTATCACTATAAGCGAAGATGGCAACGAAGTATTTTTCAAAACCGTAGGAAACAAAAAGCCTATTGGAATATGTGGCTCTGGCATTGTTGAGGCTCTAGCTTGGTTGCGAATTAGAGGCATAGTAAGCAAAACTGGAAAACTACTGGAAAACTTCGCTAGAGTAAAGAAAGAAGATAATGAACTTCAATTCATTTTGGTTGATGAAAAAAGATCTGGAACAGGAAAAAACATAGTTATAACACAGAACGACATTAGAAAAATACAGCTTGCAAAGGCAGCTGTGCTTTCAACTTTTCTCATATTGTCTCGAATAAGTAAAACCAAAGTAGAGGATATTAAAAAATTGTTTGTGGCGGGAGCATTTGGAAACTACATAGACCCATTCTATGCTATGGTGATTGGCCTTTTGCCTGAAGTTCAAAAGGAAAAGATTGTTCAAATCGGTAATGGTTCTGGAATGGGTGCGAGCTCTTTACTTCTTTCTAAAGAACTTTGGAAAGAATCAATAGAAGTTGCAAGAAAAATTAAAGTAGTGGAGCTGAACTTAATACCTTCATTTAGACAGGAATTTATAAACGCGACGTTTATTCCTCATAAGGATGAAACCCTATTTCAAGGTACTCTTAAGTCAATTTCGTCCTTTGGGGAGGAAGAATAAACATTCTATGACTCTCAACAAAAAGCTTAACTTATCTAGACCAAAACGATTTTTATTCTTGTTTTTGTTCTTTACTTGATGAGTCATGATTCCTGTTTTAAAAGTTAGTGGCAACAGTATAGCAGAAGCTTGGGAAAACTCTTTAGTTGAGCTTTGGAAAAATGGTATTAGAATAAGAACAGAATACGACAAACCTAATGATCCTCCAAGTATAGATGCAACGATGATAATAGTTGTCCTTGAACCTCTTTCTGAACCAAGGATACACTTATCAATTCCAGCAAGCTTTAAGGACTTGTGGAAGTACAGAAGAGAAGTTGTTAACGGAGTTCATGACCACTGGATAGACCCTAAGAGCGGAAAGTGGACTTATACTTATCACCAAAGGTTATTTAAATATCCTTCGTGCAACGAGTTCGTAAATCAAATAGACTACATTGTAGATAAGCTTTCTAAAGTCCCTTATACTAGAAGAGCACAAGCAATAACTTGGGATCCAAAGCTAGACCCAAAAACGAACGACCCTCCATGTTTGCAGAGGATATGGCTTCGCTGTACAGAAGATGGCAGTACGCTAAAGCTAAATATGAATGCCCACTGGCGATCTAGAGATGCTTACAAAGCTGCCTTTATGAATATGTTTGCTCTTACTGAGCTACAAAGGGAAATCGCTCAAATGATCTCCAACAAAATTAATAAAGAAGTTACAGTTGGGCAATATGTGGACATTTCAGATTCCTACCATATTTACGGCTCCTATATTGAAGACTTCAGCAACAGATTTTTAAAGGCACTAGAGCAAAGGGATTTCTATTCTAAGGACTTAAGAAAAACCAGGACTATAACAAGCGATAATCCTATAGTTAAAAAAGACTTTGCAGAAGCAGACGCAGAACTGGAAAAAGAAAAACAAGATCAGAAGTAGTCTTTCAGTCTATACTCGCTTATCTTTTGTTCATAAATTTGGAGCGCTTGCTCCACTTTTTTATGAGGTTCTTTGCTTATCTCTTCTAACTTATTTTTCATAATTTCTAAGAATCTTTTCTCACTTCTGTTGAGTTTAAGTTTTTCTTCCTTCATCATCAACTCTACGAGTCTTACTCCTGCAAAGATTGTTCTTAGTAACGTGTCCTCTTCACTAACTATTGTCTTTCCAATTTCTAAGGCAATATCTGGCGAAAGAACGTAAGCTTGCGGGTCCGAGTACTTATCAGACTCTATTAGGATTTCTTTTAAGCAATCTTGGTTTCCACTTTCTATTGCTTTGTTCATTAGCTTAGTGTCGTAATAAAGAATCTCTAAAAAAACTTCTGGTCCATAGCCTCCAAAAAGTCTTACATTTTCAACTTGCTCGTTTGACCACAGGTCACAGGTTGCTGCAGCTATGTTGCCAACAAGACTTGAATGTGCAACTGCTGAACTCTTTCCTTCCATCGACATTGGGTAGCCTGTAATGGCTTTAATTATTACGTTCTCATAGGCGCAATCCTTACCAGGACCTACTGCTCCCTCTTCGTAGGCAACTAAGCTTCTACTCGCAGACATACTTCTAACAACTGCTGCAAGAGTGTGCGGTATATTATTACTTTTTATACCACCTGCTAGTCTCATTGCAGTGTTTCCAAAAGCACATGCACTATCTCCTCCTGCTATTACATTGTTGCGCTTCGCTATCTTAACGATTTCTTTCCACAATCTTTTCATATCGAGTGCTGATAACAACCCAAGAGAAGTTACAATTCCTAGAATATCCTGCCTTATTATAGCGTAGTTAAAAAGTTCCTTTCCTCCTTCAGATTCAATTGACAAAACATCCGCTCCATTTTTTGAAACCTCCTCAAAGGTTTCTAACATTTTACTGAAACTTTCTTCATCATGCTTTACTTTTCTAAAGTCTCTCATGTCTGCAACGGTTACTCTAAGTCCTAAGTTTATATTGTATTCTTTTGCGTAATTCTCCATAATGTCTTTCTGTATTCTAACTATTTCTCCTGCTAGTTTTGGATCTCCCGTTTCAACATAAGTTAATTCTGTTTCCAGTTGTAGGTCTCTTACTCCAAGGTCAACAGCTCTGTTCAGTATTTCTTTTGTTATATTTGTATATTCCTCCTTAAGGCTTTCCTTTATTCTTGGAAAATACTTTATTTCGGGGACAACCTTACCCCTTCCAATTTCCAAGTTGATGCCATACTTAAGTGGAAACTTAGAAAAACCATACTTTATTTCTTCTAAGCTTAAGTTTGTTCTACTGAACTTCATGACTTATTCCTTCTAATTTTTTGCTTTATTCTTCTCTTCCATCCAAGCTTTGCATATTCTTACTCCCTGTACTGCATCCGCGCCATAGCCATCTGCTCCTATACTCTTAGCAAACTCCTCAGTAACTGGTGCTCCTCCTACGATAACTTTTACTTTACTTCTAAGCCCAGCTTCCTTCAATGCTTCTATTACGTTCTTCATCTCCACCATCGTTACTGTTAGTAAAGCTGACATTGCTACTATGTCAGGGTTTTCTTTCTTTACAGCTTCTACAAACTTCTCCGGTGGCACGTCTGCTCCTAGGTCTACAACTTCAAACCCAGCAGCTTCAAGCATTATTGCAACTATGTTCTTCCCTATGTCATGTAGGTCTCCTCTCACAGTTCCTATAACAACTTTACCCAACTTCTTAACTTCAGTTCCTTTTAAGTAAGGCTCAAGTATCTTAGTTATTTCTTTTCCTATTTCACCAGCAACTATAAGTTCAGACAAGAAATACTCTGAAGCTTCAAACTTCTTCCCCACTATGTCCATACCTTCAGCTATGCTCTTTGAAATTATTTCTTGGGGCTTTACTCCAGATTCTAAAGCTTTTAAAGTGTACTCTCTTGACTTATCAAAATCTAAGTTAACTATGCTATCTCTAATTGCATCTAGAAGGTTTTCTTTGCTCATTTTTTGTTCTCTTCATATTAATACAATGAATATTTAAGCCTTTGAAGTAAAGCAGGGTATATTAAAGTATGAGCAGTTAAAAAGATCATTTTGATTTCATAAATATGAGTTGAGCTTGTAGCTCCTTAGCTAAAAGTCCTAAGTTAAAAGAGTGTTCTTGCATTTCCGAAAAGTTTAAATAATTATTTACGATAAATTTTATGAATAATAAAAATGAATTCAAGAGAAAGAGTGCTAGTAGCTTTAAGACACGAGGAACCAGATAGGGTTCCAATTGACTTAGGCTCTATGCCTTCAACTGGAATAATGGCGATAGCTTACGCAAAACTAAAGAAGTATTTAGGAATCAATAAAGGAGTGATAAGAGTTTATGATACTGGGCAACAACTTGCTGAACCAGAGAAGGAAATCTTAGAGTATTTTAATGTTGATGTTATTACACTAACAAGAACTCTTGAACCATGTGGGCCAAGTAAAGAGAGATGGAAACCTTGGAAGTTACCAGATGGAACAAGTTGTGAAGTTCCAGAGTCGTTTAATCCTGAACCAGATGGGGCTGGAGGATGGGTGATTAAAGACAATCAAGGAAGAATCGTTTCTAAGATGTCAAAAGATAGTTTATTTTTTGATAGTGTTTATCATCCGTTTGAAAAAGTTGAAGACTTAAAAGAAATAGAAAACTACGATTGGGATTCCTTTAAAATAAAGGAAGACTATACTAAATACTTAAGAGAAAAAGCAGAATATTTAACTAAAAATACTAACTACGCAATTCATTTCTTCGGATTTGGAAGCTTACATGAATGGGGACAAGGTCTAAGAGGATGGTCAAATTGGCTTATGGATTTAACTATGAAAAGAAGAATTGCTAATGTACTATTAGAAAAGATGTTTGAAGTCTTAATGTACAACTTAAAACTTTACGTTGAAGAATTAAAGGACTATGTACAAATAATAGGATTTGGAGGGGAAGACTTAGGAACTCAAACTGGTCCTCAGATTCCTCCAAAAATATACAGAGAGATGTTAAAGCCATATCATAGCGAGTTATTTCATTATATAAAGAGACATTCTAAGCTTTATGTTTTCCTTCATTCTTGTGGCTCAATATATGAGCTTATTCCAGACCTTATAGATGCTGGAGTTGACATACTAAATCCTGTTCAAATTTCAGCAAGAAATATGGAACCTTGGAAACTTAAGAAAGAGTTTGGGAAACAAGTTACTTTCTGGG
>Ga0080004_1146800_pt1 | contig 59669 bp, 56 predicted proteins | sample WasSprMetagenome_FD_69207 | JGI IMG/M metagenome (GOLD analysis project Ga0080004, IMG submission 69207) | Sulfidic aquatic microbial communities from Washburn Spring, Yellowstone National Park, USA - WS (SPADES assembly) (version 2) | ecosystem: Environmental > Aquatic > Thermal springs > Hot...
TGCCACTAGCCTGGGCTTGGCGAACGACCCTGTAAGCATCCTCCGAGAGGATGTGTTGATCCACCTGGGAGACAGCGAATGACCGCCGTTTCCGCTCCTGTATGGAGCGCGAAACCCCAGTTTGGTTTGGCAGGGCGGTTTCTATGTGAGGGATCCTGACCGCGTTTGGGTGCTCCGTCTACAAGTCCAGGCACATGACCCAACCAACACTATCTACATCAATGACCAGTTGATAGGGTATCTGCCCACCAAAGATTGGCACTATACGTGGGTAACTGCCGAAATACCCATTCCCGCTGGTTCTCTTCGGAAAGGCTATAATACGGTGCGCATAGAGAGCGGCATGGTGGAACCTCATACGCTCAGCCCAGTCTTCTTCTGGGACGAGGTCGTGTTTCGAGATATCACCTTGGTCCCTACCTCTTGCCAACGGTAGTCGTATTCTTCCACGAGGAAAGCCAACCCGTTGTCAGCTCCCAACCCTTTTCTTGGGGCCGCGAAAATGCTCTTCTTTTTATTAGCTCAAGGGACCGTTCGGGTGTATAATGTATTGCACTTACCGCATATGCCCTATAGAAGGGAAGCATGACCCAGCCGTTTGACCCGCGCCGGCATCGCGCCCAGACCGAGCGCCGGCTCATCATCGCCGGCATTCTCATCCTGTTCGTGATCGGCGGCGGGGCCTGGCTCAGTGGGATGCTCTGCATGGGGCCGGCGTGCTCCTGCTCCTGCTGTTGTGGGGCGTCCTGACCCTGCTGGACAGGCTGAGCAGAGATCATGACGAAGCATAGCAACAAAGTACATGCCGGCGGGCCTGCGCAGGATAGGGTGACCCAGCCATCGCCGGCAACTTCATCAGAGAGGTAAGCGTATGAAAAAGCCACTGCTGGAAATCCAGGACCTGCACGTCTCAGTGGAAGATAAGGAAATCCTCCATGGGATTGACCTGGTTGTCCCGGAAGGGGAGACCCATATCCTTTTCGGCCCCAACGGTTCGGGCAAGACAACCCTGCTGAACACCATCATGGGGCTTTCGGGCTATCGCGTGACGCAGGGCCGCATCCTGTTCGACGGCCAGGACATCACCCATCTGCCTCCCTATGAGCGGGCGCGGCTGGGCATCGGCATGGCGTTCCAACGGCCTCCCACCCTGCACGGCGTGCGCCTGCGGGACATGGTGCGGCTGGCCGCCGGCAACGGCGACAACCTGGACATCGAGGGCCTGGCCCGCCGGCTCAACCTGACGGAGCATCTCGACCGCGATGTCAACGCCGGCTTCTCCGGCGGCGAGATCAAGCGCTCCGAACTGCTCCAGCTCAAAGCCCAGTCGCCGCGCCTGGTCATGCTGGATGAGCCGGAATCCGGCGTGGACCTGGAGAACATCCAGCTCATCGGCCAGATCATCGCCGAGCTCCTGCAGAAGACCACCCATCACCACTACGAGCGCCGTGTCTCCGGCCTCATCATCACCCATACCGGCTTCATCCTGGACTACGTCGAGGCCGACCGCGGGCATGTGCTGTGCAATGGGGTCATCCAGTGTTCCGGCAACCCGCGGGAAATCCTGCAGAACATCCGACACCATGGTTATGAGGAGTGCGTGACATGTCGCGTGGTACAGAGGATATAAAGGAGAAGGCGCGCCGGGCGCTGGAAAAGCCGGCGCCCATCGGGCCGGACGTGGACCTGCGGCGCTACCGCGATGAAGCCGGCGAGCGTCCGCCGGTCGAGGACCTGAGCAAACTGCCGGAGCCCCAGCGTCAGCGCATGACCAAAGCCGGCATCGACGTCACGGAGCGCCAGCGCGCCGGCTCCCTCATCGTCATGGATCACTCCGTGGTGCACCGCCGGCAGAACATCCAGGACCTGGAGATCCTGGACATCCGGCAGGCACTGCAGAGTTATCCCGATATCCGCGACTTCTGGTGGAAGGCGGTGCCGGTGGACGCCGATAAGTTCACCGCCACGGCGGAGCTGGACCTGGACACAGGCTATTTCATCCGGGCGCGCGCCGGCGCCCGCTCGACCTTCCCGCTCCAGGCCTGCCTCTTCATCGGGCAGGACGGCCTGGCACAGAAGGTGCACAACCTCATCATCGCCGAAGAGGGGGCCGAACTGCATATCATCACCGGCTGTGCGGTGGACCTTAACGTCCGCACCGCCCTGCACGTGGGCATCACGGAGATATACGTCAAGAAAGGCGCCACAGTGACGTTCACCATGATCCACAATTGGGGGGAGAATGTGGAGGTGCGGCCCCGCACCAGCATCATGGTGGAGGAAGGGGGCACCTTCATCTCCAACTACGTGCTGATGGAGCCGGTACAGAGCATCCAAACCTATCCGACGGCCTACCTGGTCGGGAAGGGGGCTGTGGCGCGCTTCAGCAGTGTCATCGTCGGCCTGCCGGGGTCACATATTGACGTTGGCTCGCGCGTGGTCTTGCAGGCGCCGGAGACACGGGCCGAGATTATCTCCCGCTCCATATCCGCCGGCGGACATATCATCGCCCGCGGCCATCTGCTGGGAGAGGCGCCGCGCGTCAAGGCCCATCTCGAGTGCCGCGGCCTGATGCTCCGCGACGACGGCATCATCTCCGCCATCCCCGAGCTGAGCACCCGCTTCGCCGACGTGGATATGTCCCATGAGGCGGCGGTGGGGCGCATCGCCCAGGAGGAGATCGAATACCTGATGGCGCGCGGCATCAGCAAAGAGGACGCGGTGGCCATCATCGTGCGGGGCTTCCTGAACGTGAAGATCGAGGGCCTGCCGGCGGAGCTCCAGGCGGACCTGGACCGTGTTATCCAGACCGCCGACCTGTCCGGCCTGTAACGCCGAGAAAGTCAGGTGACAGTCACCTCCAAGGTGACTGTCACCTAATAAAGAGGAGCGATTTATGTACCGGGTCGTGCTGGTGGACTATGATGAGGACCTGTTCAGCCCGCGCGGCGGCGAGGCGGAACTGCTGGCGAGCGCCGGCATCGCCTGGGAAGCCGGCCGCTGGCGCACTGAGGAGGAGGTCGTCGCCCACGCGCAGGACGCCGATGTCGTGATCATCCAATCCCTGCGCAAACTGCTGAACGCCCGCACCATCCCCCAACTGCGCCGCTGTAAGGGCATCATTAGCGCCGGCATCGGCTATGACACGGTGGACGTGGAAACCGCCACCGCGCACGGCATCCTGGTGGCCAATGTGCCGGAGTACTGCCTGGAGGACGTGGCCGAGCATGCCCTGACCTTGCTGTTGGCGGCACTGCGCGGCGTGGTCGGGCAGGACCGCTCCATGCGCCGCGGGGAATGGTCGCGCCAGTGCGCCCTCCGCACCCGCCGGCTGCGCGGCCTGACCCTGGGGCTGGTCGGTTTCGGCCGCATCGCCCGCGCCCTGGTGGAGAAATCCGCCGGCCTGGGCCTGCGCTATCTCGCCTATGACCCGTACGTCCAGCCCGAGACCGCCGCGGCGTATTCGGTCTCCCTGGTGGACCTGGAGACGCTTCTGCGCCAATCCGACCTGATCTCCATCCATGTGCCGCTGAATGCCGAGACCTGGCATCTCATCGGGGAGCGGGAGCTGGGGATGGTCAAGCCGGGGGCGGTGCTGGTCAACACCAGCCGCGGCCCGGTGGTGGACGAACAGGCGCTGATCTGCGCCCTGCAGGACGGCCGGCTGGGAGCCGCCGGCCTCGACGTCTTTGAGGAAGAGCCACTGCCGGTGGACAGCCCCCTGCGGCAAATGGAAAATGTGGTGCTCACGCCGCACACCGCCGCCTATTCCGAGGACGCGGCAGTGGAGCTGTACCGCCAGGCCTGCCAGGAGGCGATAGACATCATCGCCGGCCGCATCCCCAAGGGCGCGGTGAACGCCCATCGCCTGGGAAAAAGCGGGTGACAGTCACCGCAGGGGTGACTGTCACCGGATGGCTACTTCCACAGCTCGAAGCGCCGGCTGCGCACCGCTTCGGTAAGCTGTTGCTGGAACGTCTCGAAGGGGACGCTGCCCAGGTCTTCACCGCTCCGCAGGCGCACAGCCACCGCGCCGGCCTCCATCTCGCGATCCCCCACCACCAGCATATAGGGGACCTTTTGGAGCTGGGCCTGGCGAATCTTGGCGCTCATGCGCTCGCTGGAATCGTCCACCTGGGCGCGCAGGCCGGCCTGGCGCAGTAGCTCTGCCCGGGCATGGCAGTAGGCGTTGTGGCGGTCGGCAATCGGGATGAAGATGGCCTGCACCGGGGCGAGCCACGGCGGGAAGGCGCCGGCATAGTGCTCCAGCAGTCCGCCGATGAAGCGTTCCATGGAGCCCAGCACCGCGCGGTGCAGGATGATGACGCGATGTTCCTTGCCGTCCTCGCCGATGTAATTAACATCGAAGCGCTCGGGCAGGTTCAGGTCCAACTGCAGGGTCGGCCCCTGCCATTCCCGTCCCAGCGCATCCCAGAGCTTGATATCGATCTTCGGGCCGTAGAAGACGCCGCCGCCCTCGTCCACCTCGTACTCCTTGTCCCGCTGTTCCAGCGCGGCGCGCAGTTTCTCCGTGGCGAACTCCCACTGCTCATCCGTGCCGATGTATTTCTCCGGCCGGGTGGAGAGATAGGCCTTGTAGCGGTAGCCGAAGGTGGACATCATGAACTCGATCAGGTCCAGGACACCGCCGATCTCATCCTGGAGCTGGTCCGGCCGGCAGAAGATATGGGCATCGTCCTGGGTAAAACCGCGCACCCGCAGGAGGCCGTGTAAAACACCGGAGCGCTCGAAGCGATAGACGGTGCCCAGTTCGGCATAGCGGATGGGCAGGTCGCGGTAGGAGCGCAACTGGCTCTTGAAGATTTTGATATGGCCGGGGCAGTTCATGGGCTTGACGCGATACGGCCGGCCCTCGATCTCCATGGGCGCGTACATCATGTCCGCATAGGCTTCCAGGTGGCCGCTGATTTCATAGATGCGTTCGCTGGCGATGTGCGGCGTGTAGACCAGGCTGTAGCCCCGCTTCAGGTGTTCGTTGCGCCAGAAGGTCTCGATCTCATGGCGGATGATGGCGCCGTTGGGATGCCAGAGCACCAGCCCCGGGCCGATGTCCAGGTCAATGGAGTAGATGTCCAGTTGTTTGCCCAGCCGGCGGTGGTCGCGCCGCTCAATCTCCTCCAGCCGCTGGAGGTAGGCATCCAGCTCTTCCTTCGAGAGCCAGGCGGTGCCGTAAATGCGCTGGAGCTGGGGGTTGCGCTCATCCCCGCGCCAGTAGGCGCCGGCGGTCTTCAGGAGCTTGAAGCCGTCTATGGGGATGTCGCTGGTCTTCTCCACGTGCGGCCCCTTGCACAAGTCGGTGAAGTTGTGGTGGCGGTAGATGGTGATCTCCTGCGCCGGCGCCTGCACCACCTCGCCGTCCTCGTTCTCGCGGCCGGAGACCAGCCCCTCGATCAGCTCCAGCTTATACGGCTGGTCCTTGAAAATCTCCCGCGCCTCCTCCGGCGTGACGACCTTGCGCTCGAAAGGATAGCCCCCCTTGATGATCTCGCGCATGCGCTGTTCGATGATCTCCAGGTCCTCGGGCGTGAGTGGGCGCGGCAGGTCGAAGTCATAGTAGAAACCGTCGGCGATGGCCGGCCCGATGCCGATCTTGGCACCCGGGAAGAGCTCGAGCACGGCCTCGGCCATGACATGGGCGGCGGAGTGTCGGATGCGGTGCAGTCTCTCGTCCTGATGGTCGTTCATATGATCACCCCCTGTATGCGAGATGGACGTTCTGCATAAATGTAACGGGCCCTCCACCCCATTGGGGCGAGAGGGCCCGCGGTTCCACCCAATTTCGATGCCGGCTGTCCGCCAGCATCCTCATGCGGCCGATAACGGGGCCAGCCGGAACGCCTTACTTGGGCGAAGCCCGTTGGGGCGTCTGCTCGCGGGTGGTTTTCCGCCGGCACTGCCGGAAGGGCTTGCAGTCCAGGGCCCCTCCTCCCTGTGGGCGGTGGGCCGGCGTACTCGTCCCGGTCATCGCGTGTAAAATATACGGCCCGCGGCCGGCGCCACGGGCGCTGTACAAAGGTGGGCGGTATAGGGCTCGAACCTACGACCTCCACGATGTCAACGTGGCGCTCTAGCCTGCTGAGCTAACCGCCCATGCTGGCTATTATTATAATCGCGTTTGGGGAAATATGCAAATCGGGATGAAACAGCGGGTTTAACTCCCCCCGAAGAAGAGGGCGTAGAGGGAATATAGCCGGCACATCTGGTTCAGAGGCCCCATCTGCATGGGCTATTGGCAGGGCGCATCAAGGGTTTTCAGGCCCATCCTATCACGGAATCGCGACCCCGAGTAGGCGCACAGGGTAAAGAGGGATCAAGGGAAGCGCAGACTCACCGCTTCCTCAGCGATCCGTGTCGCGGCCTCCTCCAGCGCCCGGCGATAGCGAAAGTCCTGGCGCACGAACAGCGCTGAGATGTCATCCTCATAGACCAGTACCCAGCCCGGTTTGCAACGCAACAGGTTATACGTGGCATCCACTTTGCGCACCAGCGCCATATCGGTCGGATATTGTTCCAGCAGAGTATCCCATTCCCCCTGTCCGGTCATAAAGCGGATGTTCATTTGGTACACTTCTTCCGGGTAGACCGTCTCCCTTCTGCCATCCATGGACACTTTAACCGCCGGCCCCAAATGCCAGATGGCATATTCCCCCCAATTAAAATGTACCGCCAGGTTTCCCTCGGGAACGTTTTGGCGAATCAGCATCACTGCGCGAATGGGATACGGGTTCTCATCCGCCCGAATCGAGATGAAGGTGATCTTAGGAATGGAAAGCGCGGCGCTGGCCACGGCCAAGCCAACGGCTGAGCCGATGACGACGTATTGGAACAGCCGGCTGGTCTGCCCGGGGCGCAGGCTGTGGGCACTTCGCCAACGCTCCCACATGTCGTTCACGTGCTCGCCGGCGATGAGCACCGCGGCCCCCGCGAACAGCGGTATGTGTCGCACAGCGAGGAAGGGCGTCAGGGCCATGATAGCGAAAATGCCCATCTGCGGAGCAGAGCGGGGCCGCCGGCTGAGATGCACGCCGGCCAGTGTGACAGCCAGGCAAATCAGATAGGCGAGCCCCGGACCAGTGGAGAGTTGCAAGGGCTGCCAGTCCAATATTTCCGGGCGCGGCACCGTGGCGGTGCGGAGCAGAAATGCGAGCAGGCCCGGGCCATACGGTGTGATCCAGGTAGCGGCCAGGCTTCCCAGCAAAGGAATGACCAGATGCAGGCCGGCGCGCAACCGATGCGAGAAAGGGACCTCCCGCTGTACGCCGATCTGGAACAGTCGGATGATGGCCCATATAGCGGCAACGCCCAGGCCGGCGAGGATGCCGCCGTGGGTGTTGATCCAGAACCAGAAGATCGGCACCAACCACCAGAGCATCCGGGGGCCCCGCTCTTCCGCTTCTTGCAACACCGTAATGGTGAGGATGAAATAGAGGAGCGTGAAAATCTGGGGACGCATCTGTATCAGGTGTCCCTGCATGCCGAACATGGCGATCACGACCAGGCTGGCGGTGATGACAGTCGCGCTACCCCGCCGGCGCAAGTGCCACGCAATCACTGCCAACGTGATGGCGCCAATGGCCAATCGGAGCAGGTTCAACCCGAGCGCTCCGCAAAGGCTGTAGGCCCATCCCATGGCCAATTCCGCCAGCACCTCGTGATTGATCCAGGTCACGCCGGCGGTCAGATACGAGTAGGGGTCGCTCCGGGCAATGTTTCTAGCCTGCAGGGCGTCCAGGCCAAAGCGCACGTGGCCCCACAGATCGGGATCGATCTCGGTCTGGACAAATCTATAGAGATACGCGGAGGCCACCAATAAGCCATTGGAGATACGCCACCAGAGGGGTTCCAGAGCGGGACGAGCGGCCGGCTGGGGCTGTTTCAGATTGACTGTCCATGAATGCGCCATGATCTTGCCTCTCCTGGGTGCTCGATGCAAGAAGCTTGCATACCGAAATGCTTCCTTCAGGTTAGCATCTCATATTTTACGGCTTGATGCAGGGGCCGTCAATGACAATGCCGGCGCGTCTCCAATTTGACGAGTTTCGGCATTCGGGATATAATAAAATACAGAATATGCGGGTGTGACGCAGCGGTAGCGTACCTGCTTCCCAAGCAGGCTGTCGAGGGTTCGAATCCCTTCACCCGCTCCATGACCGAAGCCCTCCGCGCGCGGAGGGCTTCTTTTTGTCCCGTATCACTTGACGAGCCGGCCAACCCGAGGTATAATTTGTGCAATCCTGCACGAACGCACCCGCAGGGAGGTGTCGGATGGCCGGGTCCGTGCTTCTGCCAAAACCGTGTCTCATGCGCCTGCCCCATTACTACCGCCGGCTCCTGCAGGCCATGCATGAAGGCCAGAGCATTATCTCCTCCGAAGAACTGGGCGAAGAAGCCGGCGTGCCGGCGGCCCAGGCCCGCAAAGACCTGAGCTACCTGGGAGAATTCGGCCGGCCGGGCGTCGGCTACGACGTCTACGAACTGGCCGCCCATCTGGAGAAAGTCCTCGGCCTCAACGAACCCAAAAAGGCCATCCTCATCGGCGTGGGGAACCTGGGGCGCGCCCTGGCATCCTACCCAGGCTTCGCCCGCTACCGCCTGCAGATTGCCGCCGCCTTCGACGTTGACCCCTCGAAAATCGGACAGCGCATCGGCAGTATCCCTGTGCTCCCATTGGAGGAGCTGGAGACGTTCATCCGCCAGAAGGACGTGCGCATGGCCATCCTGGCGGTGCCGGCCCCACAGGCCCAATCCATCGCGGACCGCCTGTCCGCCGCCGGCATCCGCCTTATCTGGAATTTCGCTCCAGTATCCCTGCGCGTCCCCGAAGGGGTGAAGGTGTTCAACGAAGACCTGGCCGCCAGATTGGCGACCCTCTCATTCTACCTCGTCCAGCACTCATCGTAGCCATCTCTTCTTCAGGAGGAACCCGATGATCTCTCGCCGCAGTTTTCTGAAACAAGTGGGTCTGGCGGCCGGCGGAGCCCTGCTGGCCGGCAGTGGTCTGTCCATGCTCCCGGGGTGTTCAGCGGGGAAGAAGCTGGAGAAGCTGGCCATCCAGGCGCCGGCCTCTCCCCCATCCATCGCGCTGGCCAAGCTGGTGCATGACAACGCCTTCGCCGGCCTGGCCGACAGCTCCGAATTTCTGCTGTGGAAGACGGCAGATGAGATGCGCGCCCGCATCACCAGCGGCCAGGCACAAATCTCCGGCCTGCCGGTGAATGTGGCCGCGGCGCTCTACAACAAAGGGCTGGGCGTCCAGCTCGCCAACGTGTACATCTGGGGCATCCTGTACCTGGTCAGCGCGGATGAAAACATCAAGAGCTGGGAGGATCTGCGCGGCCAGGAAGTGCTGATCCCCTTCCAGGGGGATCTGCCGGACCTGATGACCCAGCTTCTCCTGCAGTATCGGGGCATGGCCCTGGGCAAGGATATCACCGCGCGCTATGTCACTGCCGCGCCGGAGGCGGCCAACCTGCTGGCCGCCGGCCAGGCCAAACATGCCGTGCTCTCCGAGCCTTCCGCTACCCTGGCCCTGCTCAAGGCCAAGAGCGCCGGCATCACCCTGCATCGCGCCATTGACTATCAGGCGGACTGGGCGGCCATGACCGGACAGCCCCCGCGCCTGCCCATGGCCGGCGTCGCCGTGCTCCCCAGCCTGACCAAGGAACATCCGCAGGTCATCACGCGCCTGCAGAGCGCGCATGCGGAGGCCGTCGCCTGGGTGCGCGATCATCCCAAAGAGGCCGCTGCCCTGGGCACGCAGTACATCCCGGAGATGCCGGCACAGGCCATGGAGGCTTCGCTCCCCCACATCGTCTTCGAATGGGTTTCCGCCAAAGACGCCCGCAAGGAGATCGAGTTCTTCTTCAACGAGCTGGCGAAGCTGTCGCCGGCGATCTACGGGGGCAAGCTACCGGGCGATGACTTCTATATCACCGGTTGAGCGAGTATGGCGCTATGCCCTGGGTGTCGCGGCGCTGCTGGCCATATGGAGCGCGCTGGCGGCCTATTACCCAACGGTGCTGGTGCCCTCCCCGCTGGAAACCGCCCAGGCCCTGGCGGAACTGGCGTCCAGCGGCGAGCTGTTCCGACAGGCCGGCGTCTCCCTGGCCCGCATCCTGATCGCCTTCGGCATCAGCGTGCTGGTGGGCGGGACCGCCGGCCTGCTGGTGGGATTCCGGCCGCGCTGGCATCCGCTGATTCAGCCGGCGGTCAGCCTGGCCATGAGCGCTCCCCCCATCTCCTGGCTGGTGCTGGCCCTGGTCTGGTTCGGCACCGGCTCGGTGACCCCCATTTTCACCAGCGTGGTGGTCAGCGCGCCGGTGGTCTTCGCCAACGTATATGAAGGAATGCGCGCCCTGGACCCAGATTTGCTGGCCATGGCCCGCGCCTACGGCGCCCGCGGCCGCACCCTGTTCGAAGATGTCTATCTGCCGGCCCTGACGCCCCACCTCTTCGCCGGCCTGCAGGTCGCCGCCAGCCTCTCGGTGCGCGTCGGCATCATGGGGGAACTGCTCGGAAGCGACGCCGGCGTGGGGTATGCCCTGGCCCTCTCCCGCATTTACCTCGAGACGCCGCGCGTCTTCGCCTGGGTGCTGGTCACGGTAACCCTGCTGGCACTGCTGGAGGCCGGCCTGGTGCGGACCCTTCAGCGCCGCGCCGAAGCCTGGAAGCGGGCGCGATGAGGAGGGAATATGATGGCGCCGGCGGATGATCCTGTCCTGACCATGCGGAACGTCTCCAAGTCCTTCCCAGGCCGGCCGGTCCTGAAGGACTGGAACCTGGATGTGGGGGAGGGGGAGATCCTCTGCATCTTGGGGCCGTCCGGCTGTGGGAAAACCACCTTGCTCAACCTCATCGCCGGCCTGCTGGTGCCCGACGCCGGCGAGATACGCCGGCCGGCGCGCCTGGGCTACGTCTTTCAGGAGCCGCGGCTCCTGCCGTGGCGCACAGTCCGCGAGAACATCGCCTTCGGGCTAAAAGCGCGCGGCGTGCGGGAGGAGGAGCGCCGGCAGGTGGCGGGCCGGCTCATCGGGCATATGGGCCTGGAGCCATTCGCCGACCATTACCCGCACCAGCTCAGCGGGGGTATGCGCCAGCGGGTGGCGCTGGCGCGCGCCTTGGCGGTGGACCCGGAACTGCTCCTGCTGGACGAACCCTTCAAATCCCTGGATGTGCTCCTGCGCCTGGAGCTGGTGCGCCTGCTGGTGGAGGAATGGCGCATCTCCCCGCGTCCCATCATCTTCGTCACACATGAGGTGCAGGAGGCGGCGCTGGTGGCGCATCGCGTTCTCATTATGCGGGGGTCGCCGGCCCAGGTTGCCGGCACCTTTACCCTGGCGCGCTCGCCGGCGGAGCGCCGGCCGGAGGACCCGGACGTGGTGCATTTCGCCGCACAGTTGTACCAGGAACTGCTGGCCGCCGCACAGACGCGCCCCTGAACGCAGTGCGGCCTTCCGATATATTCGGAAGGCCGCACCCTGCATCGCATGCCCCGCAAGCGTTCTTTGCCGCTACTCTTTCGGCCGCAGATAAATGAACCAGTACACCAGACCCACCAGGCCGGCGCCGCCGATGATGTTCCCGATGGTCACCGGCAGGAGGTTGCGCAGGAAGAAGTTGGCCCAGGTGAGGTTGGCGAAATCGGCCGCGCTCTTGCCAATGGAGCTGAGGAACGCGGCGTTGCTCTTGATGAACAGCCCGATGGGGATGAAGTACATATTGGCGATGCTGTGCTCAAAGCCGGCGGCCACAAAGGCGCTGATGGGGAAGATGATGGCCAGGATTTTGTCGGTGGTGGAGCGGCCGCTGAAGGTGAGCCAGACAGCGAGACACACCAGGGCATTGCACATCACGCCCAGGGCGATCGCCTGGATGAAGTCCAGACTGCACTTGGCGTTGGCGGTGTTCAGGGCCACCAATCCCACCGCTCCCTTGCCGAAGGTGTACTGTTTGGTGAGGTACATGATGGCGGCGGTGAGGATGGAGCCGACGAAGTTACCGATATACACGACGACCCAGTTGCGCAGGAGCTGGAGCAGTGTGACTTTGCCGTTGACCCAGGCCATGATGATGAGGTTGTTGCCGGTGAAGAGCTCCGCGCCGGCCACGACCACCAGGATAAGGCCGTGGCAGAAGACCAGGCCGCTGAGCAGTCGCACGACACCGTAGGGCAGGACATCGCCGGCGCCGGCGGCGACCGTGGTGGCGAAGATGGCGCCGCAGGCGATGAATGCGCCGGCCAGCACCGCCAGGGCGAACATCACCGAGGCATTCATGCTGGCTTTGCGCACACCGATGGCTTCGGCACGGCCGGCCATCTCGGGCGGCAGGAACGCGTCGAAACGGAACGTTTCTGTGGACATGGGACCTTCCTCCATCCAGCCAAGATGTGTGGGTTGTTACGAGCACAGCCGGGCCGTCCAGTGCCTGGAGAGTCCGCGCGGCATGGATATGATAGATATCTCTGGAGCCTCGACCGCTTTGGTGAGGACACCGGCCGCGTCTTCACCAGGTTCCCACTGCGCGCCCAATGGTCGACAGCTAATATACTCCAAATCCCAAAGATTGTCAACATGCCGGATGGACTGTGATACATGTCACGAAACCTAGCGATGTACTGCATTTTTGCGGTGTGGGCTTCGCCGTGGCGGCCGCGGCTTCCCAACGCAATCCCCTGCGTTGCACAGGAGAGCCACTTGTGGTATAGTACAGCCGACCTGGGACGAAAGGAGGGCCGGCCTATGTAAGGTACATCCGCATGGCAGTGGGGAAGCGACAGCGCATGGACTCATCTGCATCCACGCAGGTGAGTTGACGAGGGGGAGGTTCCCTGGCGCGAGCCGGGGCTAATCCGCCAGCCGGCGGAGAAAATCGAAGGATCAGCGGATGCCTCCAGGGACGGCCACGTCCCTCATGCTTCCCCTCCTGAGCGTGACGAAAGCCCTTCCACAACGCCCGCGGGCGACCGCTGGGACAAAGGGATGGGCAGTGGCGAGCAACCCCATACCCGATTCACACCATCACACAGGAGGGATTCCAGCATGTGCGGGATCGTCGGATACGTTGGACCGCGCCAGGCCGCGCCCATCATCCTGGAGGGCCTGCGCCGGCTCGAATACCGCGGCTACGACTCGGCCGGCCTGGCCGTCATTCAGGACGGGCGCATCGAACTGCGCCGCAACGTCGGCAAACTGTCCGCCCTGGCGGAAAACCTGGAGCGCAACCCCGTCCACGGCTACATCGGCATCGGCCACACCCGCTGGGCCACCCACGGCAAGCCCAGCGAATACAACGCCCATCCCCACCAGGACTGCACGGGGGAAATCGTCGTCATCCACAACGGCATCGTGGAGAACTTCCTCGAACTGCGCCGGCGCCTGCTGGCCAAGGGCCATACCTTCCGCTCCGAAACCGATACCGAGGTGATGGCCCACTTGGTGGAGGAGTACATGGCCGGCGGCGCCAGCCTGCTGGAAGCGGTGCGCCGTATGCTGGGCGATATCCGGGGCGCGCACGGCATCGTGGTCATGTCCACGCGGGCGCCCGGACAACTGGTCGCGGCGCGCATGGGCAATGCCGGCGGCGTGACACTTGGCATCGGCGAGGGGGAGATGTTCATCGCCTCTGACCTGCCGGCCATCCTGGAGCATACCCGCCGCATGGTCTTCCTGGAGGACCGCCAGCTTGCCCTGGTATGGGCGGACGGCTTCGAGTGCTACACCGCCGACGGCCGGCGCGTCACCCCACAGGTGCATGAAATCCCCTGGGACCCCGTCTCCGCCGCTAAGGGCGAGTACAAGCACTTTATGCAGAAAGAGATTTACGAGCAGGCCCGCTCCATCACCGACACCATCCGCGGCCGCGTCGACTTTGAGAAGGGCGAGGTCTATCTGGCGGATGTGCATATCAATGCCGAGAACGTGTGGGACATCCACAAAGTGGTCATCGTAGCCTGCGGCACCTCGTATTACGCCGGCCTGGTGGGCAAATTCCTGCTGGAATCGCTGGCACGCCTGCCGGTGGAGGTGGACTACAGCTCCGAATTCCGCTACCGCGATCCGCTGATTGACCAGCATACCCTGACCATCGCCATCACGCAGTCGGGGGAGACGGTGGACACCCTGGCCGCCATGGAGGAAGCGCGGCGCAAGGGCGCCCGTCTGCTCTCCATCGTCAACATGATCGGCAGTCAGGCCCAGCGCATCGCCGACGACGTGATCACCATGCAGGCCGGCCCGGAGATCGGCGTGGCATCCACCAAAGCCTTCACCGCTTCCCTGGTGGACCTGTATCTGCTGGGCATCCTGCTGGGCACCCTGCGCGGCACCCTGCCGGCCGAGCGCCGCATGGAACTGGTGGACGAGCTGGCGCGCCTGCCGGAAAAGGTGGGGCGCGTGCTGGGGGACGGCAACGCCTACGAGGAACTGGCGCGCCTCTTCTTCCAGCGCCAGAACTTCCTCTACCTAGGACGAGGCATCAACTATCCCGTCGCGCTGGAGGGGGCGCTCAAGCTCAAGGAAATCAGCTACATCCACGCCGAGGGCTATCCCGCCGGCGAGATGAAACACGGCCCCATCGCCCTGATTGACAAGAACATGCCGGTGGTGGCCATCGCCGTGCGCGATCACGTCTACGACAAAATGATCAGCCAGGTGGAGCAGGTCAAGGCGCGCGATGGCGTGGTCATCGCCTTGGCCACCCAGGGGGACGATGCCATCGCGGAGAAGGCGGATCACGTGCTCTACATCCCGCCGGCATCCCCCTTGCTGACACCCGTGCTGGCCGTCATCCCGCTCCAGCTCTTCGCCTATCATGTGGCGGTGCGGCGCGGCGCCGACGTGGACCAGCCGCGCAACCTGGCCAAGAGTGTGACGGTCGAATAAAGCAGGCCTCCCGCGACGCCGGCCCGCCGGCAGGGTTTTATCCCACGGCGGGCCGGCATTCTTCCTAATCCGCCGGCCCTGGGAGCGGTAGACATGTCCCGAGCAAAGGTCTCTCACGCCGAGCTTGTATTGGACTGGCTGGAAGAGCTGGCGCTGATTGCAGTGGCCAACCTCTGCCTGGTGCTGAGCGCCCAGGCGGCGGTGCGCCTGCCTTTCACGCCGGTGCCCATCACCGCGCAGACGCTGGCGGTGCTGATGGCCGGCGCCCTGCTGGGCCGCCGGCGCGGCACCCTGGCGGTGCTGGCCTATCTGGCCGAAGGGGCGGCGGGACTGCCGGTTTTCGCCGGCGGCGCGGGGGGCTTGCCCTATATGCTGGGGCCGACCAGCGGATATCTGGCCGGCTTCCTGCTCGCCGCGTACATCACCGGCGGGCTGAAAGACCGCGGCTGGGAGCGCCGGCCCCTGTCCGCCCTGGCGATGCTGGCGCTGGGCAACCTGGCCATTTACCTGCCCGGCCTGCTCTGGCTGTCGCGCTTTGTCGGCCCGGAAAAGGCACTGGCCCTCGGCTTCTTCCCCTTCCTCATCGGCGATGCCCTGAAGCTGGCGCTGGGAGCGCCGGCCCTCCTGCTGGCGCGGCGCCGGCGCTGAAAGGCTTCCATGCGCATCCTGTTCCTGGCGCCGTTCGGGCTGGGCGTGCGGGCCACGACCTCCGCCCGGGCCCTGCCGCTGGCCGGCGCGCTGGCACAGCGCGGCCATGAGGTCATGCTGCTCATCCCGCCCTGGGACACGCCAGGGGATTCCGGGCGCACGTATCAGGACGCCGGCGTGACCGTGCATCACCTGCGGGTGCACGACCTGATGTGCCCCCGCTTTTCCCTGCGCCTGGCGGGGCGCGTCTGCCGGCAGATCGCCGCCTATCAGCCCGATATCCTGCATATCTTCAAGCCGGTGGGATACGGCGGCGCGGCGGGGATGTGGATCACGGCGCACCGCCGCCGGCCGGCCGTCATCTACGACCTGGACGATTGGGAGGGGCGCGCCGGCTGGGCCGGCCGCATTAGCCGCTGGCCGGGGGAAGCATTCCTGCGCGAGTTCCAGGAGCGCTGGGCGCTGAGGCACGCCGACGGGCTGACAGCCGCCAGCCGGCTCTTGGTCTCCCGCGCTCTCGAAGCCAGCCGCCTTCCAGATGAAATCCTGTACCTTCCCAACGGATGCCCGCAAGATATTCCCCAACCCTTCACGCCGGCCTGGCAAGAGCGAAGGGCGCGGGCGCGCCAACGCTGGGCACTGCCGGCGGATGCCCTGGTCGCCTTATGGAGCACGCGCTTTCATGAAGTGGAGCTTGCCCGCGCCGCGCGGCTCTTGTCGTCGCTGTGCAGGGCCGTGCCGGCCCTGACCCTGCTGGCCGCCGGCGCCGGCCTGGCCGGCGAAGAGCGAAGATGGCAGGAGCTGGCACAGGCAGACCCGCATCTGCGCCGGCAGAGCCGCTGCCTGGGGCAACTGCCGCCGGCGGAGTGGCAGGACATTGTCATCGCCAGCGACCTGGGCCTTTTCCCGCAGGACGACCATCTCATCAACCGGGCGCGCTGTCCGGCCAGACTGCCCCATATGATGGCCGCCGGCCTGCCCATCGTCGCGGAGGAGGTCGGGGAGGCCGGCGCGTACATCTCCCATGGCGAGAGCGGCTGGCTGGTGCCGGCGGGGGATGAGCAGGCGTTCGTCGCGACAGCCTGCAGTGCGCTGGAGGATGAAGCGGCGCGGGTCCAGATCGGGGAAAGGGCCGCGGCGCATGCGCGGGAGCGCTTTGCCTGGAGCCGGCTGGCGGAAGAGCTGGAACAGTTCTACGAGCGGATTTGGCGCCAGCACATTTCGCGCTACAATGTCCGTATCGCTCAGCGCTGAAGGAACACATCAAATGCCTGCAAGATTGCGGAATTGGCTGTTCCAGTGGGGGCCGGCGATCGCCTGGATGGGGGCCATCTTCTTCGTCTCCGCCCAATCCAGCCTGCCGCAGGCGCCGGATACCCTGCTGGACCTGATATTGAAAAAGGGACTGCATATGATCGCCTACGGGGTGCTGGCCGGCCTGTTCTGGCGCGCCCTGAACGGCCGCCCTGCGCTCCCGCGAGCCGGCATGAGCTGGCTCCTGGCGGTGCTCTACGCCGCCACCGACGAGTATCACCAGACCTTTGTGCCCGGCCGGCACGGCCGGCCCATGGACCTGCTATTTGACGGGGTGGGGGCGCTGATCGCGCTGTGGCTCCTCTGGCGCTGGGAGCGCCGGCGCATCAAGCCGGCGGAACCCGGCCCCGGCGCGCGGCCGGAGGTAATCCCTCATTCCGCCGACCCATCCATCTCCGACTGAAAGCCTTCCAGGGAATCTTCCGGCAGGGGGCCGGCGGCCTCGATGATAATCTCCCCGAACAGCTCCTCCTGATAGACGCGGATGGCCTGCCGCTTGAGCAGTTCCAGCACCGCCAGGAGGGTGACCACGATCTCGACGCGCGAGGCGGCTTCGTTCAGCAGGGAGCGGAAGGTGAAGGGCTGGCCGGCGCGCGCCCGTTCCAGGATATGGCGGGCGCGCTGGGCAACGGTCACGGTGAAGGGCCGCACCACATGATCCACCGGAGGCGCCGGCGGCGCCACTGCCAGGGCCTGCCGCACCGCCGCCACCAGATCCGCCAGGGTGATGCCGCCGAGGTCAATACTCCCCTGCGACTTGGGGATGGATGCCACCCGCACGTAGGAGCGCAGGCCCTTTTGCTCGCGCTCTCCCAACTGGCGCGCCACCTCTTTGAAGCGCTTGTACTCGCGGAGCTGGCGGGCAAGCTGTTCGCCGGGGTCCTCTTCCTCTTCTTCCGGCGGCGCCGGCGGCTTGGGCAGTAGAGCGCGCGACTTGATCCAGATCAACTGCGCGGCGATGACCAGGAAATCTGCCAGGTGATCGGCGTTGACCCGCTCCATTTGCTCGATGTACTGCAGGTACTGGTCGGTGATCTGCACCAGCGAGATGGCAGTGATGTCCAGCTCCTCCCGCTCGATGAGGTGCAGGAGCAGGTCCAGCGGCCCTTCGAAGACAGGGAGCGAGATGGTATACTCCCGGGGCGAAGGATGCGAATCGGGGTGGCCGGCCGCCGGCGCTTCTACATGCATCATAGGCCCACGCTCAGGAAACGCAGGTCCTGTTCCACCATGCGCTCGAAAAGCTGGCGCAGGCGGTCCGGGTCGCTCTCCGAGATGCGCTCCACGATACAGCCGGCCTCTTGCAGGTGAGCCTCCACCGCCGGCGGAAATTTGCTCTCATCCCCCACGATGGTCACATATTCCGCCTGGCTGGCGGTCTCAATGGAGAAGCCGCAGATGGGCTGGAAGCGGGCGATATAGCGGCGGGCGGCCTCCCACGCCGGCTCATCCCACCGGCCGGCCTCCTGCCAGAAGAGCAGATAATGCCCGATGGCGCGCTGACGCCGGCGGCCGGCCGCGGCCTGCAGTTCCTCGACCCGCCGCAACAGCTCTTCGCGCCAGCGGACACCCTCATTCCATTGCGAGCCGGGGCATTCCACATCCACCAGCTCGCCGTGCCCGACGATGCCGCCGGCGCGGGCGTGCAGGCCGAAGCGCCCGCAGAGATAGGCGCACAATGCCGCGGCGGCATCGAGCTGGGCCGAGGTCGGTAGGGCATCGTCCAGGAAGCGGCCGGCCAGACAGACCCCCACGCTGGTCTCATTGCCCACCCGGGTATGAAAGGCGATGGTTTCCAGCGGATTGGTCTGGATAATCGCGCCCTCTGCGGTGATGAAATAATGGTAGCCGATGGCCGGCCAGCCGCGCTGGCGCACCTGGAACCCGGCGATGGTCTCCGGCCCGATCTCGGCCGGCAGGGCGCTGTGATGGATGACCAGCCGCTCGATATCCGCCAGCGAACGCCGCTCGTAGCTTTCGGAAGGACTGCGGGGCAGTATCTCACTGCGGTCCTCGATGGCCGGCGCCTCGACGAACGGCGGGGCGGGCAGGGCGCTTCTCAGCCGGCGCACTTCCTCGCGCAGCCACGCCAGCTCCGCCTGAAGCCCCTCGGCAGTCGATGCAGAAGGCCCTCCGTCCATCTCGCCGGCGAGATAGCGTGCGTCTCGATCGTCCATCATCATCCGTTTGCTCCTCCCTCTTCACAGCCCGCAGTCCCAATTATAACGGATTGTCCCCACTTTGTCCACGTCGGGCGGCCGGCGGAGCGCCGGCCGGAGGGCAGGGCGCCGCATTGTGCCGCCGGCGCTCCCGTGCTATAATACACATCGGACCACCCGACACCACCGCACATGAGGAGCTGGCCATGGACTGCATCTTCTGCGAGATCGCGGCCGGCCGGGCGCCGGCCAGCGTTGTCTATCAGGACGACGAAGTCATGGCGTTCATGGACATCATCCCCGTACTGCCGGGGCATCTCCTGATCATCCCCAAGGCCCATTACCGCAATATTTTCGACGCGCCGCCGGAGGTGGCCGGCAAACTGCTGGAGACGGCGGCGCGCCTGGCGCCGGCTGTGCGCCAGGCCACCGGCTGTGCCGGCCTGAACTGCCACGTCGCCAATGAGGCGGCCGCCGGCCAGGAGGTTTGGCACCTGCATCTGCATCTCCTGCCCCGCTATCCCGGCGATGGCTTTGGCTTTCGGTTCCCATCCGGGTACGGCCGGCGGGCCTCGCGCCCGGAACTGGACGAAATGGCGGAACGCATTCGCCAGGCCCTGCATGCCCTGGCATAGCCCGTTGTCTGCTCGCGCCAAAAAGGAGGGAGCATATGAAGGTTGTGGTGTTGGGAGGAGCCGGTGATATGGGCAGTGCGGCTGTCTGGGACCTGGCCGCACAGCCCCAGGTGGAGCGCATCACCATCGCGGATTACAACTTCGAGGGCGCTCAACGCCTGGCGCAGTTGGTCGGGGATAAGGCCCAGGCGCTGTGGGTGGACGCCAACGACCATGACCTGCTGGTGCAGGTCATCGCCGGCCACGACGCGGCCGCCGGCGCCATCGGACCGTTCTACAAGTACGAGGCCAAGATGGCCCGCGCTGCCATCGAGGCCGGCGTCCCTTATGTCAGCCTGTGCGATGACTATGACGCCGCCCAGGCAGTGCTGGAGCTGGACCCCCTGGCCAAGGGAAAGGGAGTGACCGTCATCACCGGCCTGGGCTGGACGCCGGGGTTATCGAACGTGCTGGCCCGCCGCGCCGCCGACCAGCTCGATGAGGTGGACGAGATCCATGTGGCCTGGGCCGGCAGTGCCTCGGACAGCGAGGGCTACGCCGTCATCCTGCACACCATTCACATTTTCACCGGCATGGTGCCCTCGTTCCAGAACGGCGAGCTGGTGAGCGTGCCGGCCGGCTCCGGCCGCGAGCTGGTGCGCTTCCCCGACCCGGTGGGCGACATCTACGTGTACCACCTGGGCCATCCGGAGCCAGTGACCCTGCCGCGCTTTCTGCCGGGCGTGAAGACGGTCACCCTGAAGGGCGGGCTATCGGAAGATGAGCTGAACCGCCTGGCGATGTTCCTGAACCGCATCGGCCTGACCCGCACGCCGGCGCGCAAGGATGCCCTGGGCAAGGTCATCAAAATGGCCCTGCCGCTCCTTTCCCGCATTGGCGCGCCGGAAGAACCCTGTTCGGCGATTCGCGTGGATGTCCACGGCCGCAAGAACGGCAAGCCCCAGCTCATCTCGTACGGCGCCGCCGACCATATGAACCGGCTGACCGGCATCCCGCTGGCCATCGGGACGGTTATGCTGGGCGCGGGACAGATCAAAGCCAAGGGGGTCCTGGCGCCGGAGGCCTGCATTGACCCGCGCGCCTTCCTGCGGGAGCTGGAAAAGCGCAACATCATCATTCATGACATGACGCGCTACGTGCCGGCCCTGCGCGAGCCAAAGGGCGGCATTTCGCTGTCGCGCGCCATGCTTTTCGCCGGCATCGCGGCCCTCCTGGCCTGGTGGATGGGCCGGCGCTCGCGAGGGTAACCCGTGCGCAGGTGACAGGCGCCGGCGGGGTGCTTGTCACCTGCCTTCGCCCCCGAGGAAAAGCTGGCGGAGGGCCGGCGGAATGGGCACCGGCTCCCTCCGCTCCAGGTCCACCATCACCTGTACGGTATAGCCCTCCGCCAGCAGTGTTTCCCCACGCCGGACCTGATAGCGGAAGCGGAAGCTACTGCGCCGCATTTCGTCGATCCAGGTGCGGATGGTGACGAGGTCATCGAAGAAGGCCGGCGCGTAATAGCGGCACTGCGCCTCCACAATCATGATGCCCAGGCGCTGTGCCTCTAGATCGGCGTAGGAGATGCCGTGCCGGCGGATAAACTCCACGCGCCCGACCTCGAACCAGACCAGATAGTTGGCGTAATAGACCACGCCCTGGGCATCGGTCTCGGCATAGCGCACGCGCAGGCTGGTCTCGACCGCCGGCGTAGAGGCGGCAGGGCCTTCCTCGCTCATCCGTCAATCTCCCGGGCGATGGCCCGCCCCAGCCGGCGGATGCCCTCGCGGATCATCTCCGGGCTGGCATTGGAGTAGTTCAGCCGCATGGTATTATGCCCGCCGCCGTTGGGGAAGAAGGCCGCGCCCGGCACGAAGGCCACCTTCTCCTCCAGCGCCACCCGCAGTAGTTTAGCCGCGTCGACCTTTTCCGGCAGGCGCACCCACAGGAACATGCCGCCCTGCGGCCGCGTCCAGGTGACCCCCTCGGGGAAGAATTCCTCCATGGCCGCCAGCATGACATCGCGCCGCTCCTTGTACACCTTGCGGATGAGCTGTACGTGCCGCTTCAGGATGCCGCGCTGACAGATATCGTTGGCCACCATCTGGACAAAGGTGCTGGTGTGCAAATCCGCCGCCTGTTTGGCCATGATCAGACGGTCAATGACGCGGCCGGGCGCGGTGACCCATCCCAGGCGGATGCCCGGCGCCAGGGTTTTGGAGAAGGTGCTCAGGTAGATGACGTTCTCTTTGTGGAGCACGATGATGGGCACCAGGTCCCTGCCCTCGAAGCGCAGTTCGCCGTATGGGTCGTCCTCGATGATGGGGACGCCGTACTTGCCGGCGATCTCCACCAGCCGGTAGCGCCGCTCCTCCGCAAGGGTGACGCCGGCGGGATTGTGGAAGTTCGGCAGTACGTAAATGAACTTGACCTTCTCCCGCCTCAGTATCTCTTCCAGCTTATCCACCTGCATGCCGTCATCATCGCTCGGCACCGTCACATAGCGCGGGCCGAAGAGGTTCCAGGCCTGCAGAGCACCCAGATAGGTGGGCGCCTCGGTGACGATGACATCGCCGCGGTTGATGAAGACCTTGCCGATGAGGTCCAGCGCCTGCTGGGAGCCGTTGGTGATGAGCACGTTCTCCATCTCCGCCGGCACGCCGTACTTCTGCATCTTCTCCACCAAGAACTCTTTCAACGGTGGGTAGCCGTCGGTGGGGCCGTACTGCAGGGCGCGGGCGCCGTCATGCTCGAGGATATAGGCGCAGGCCTCTTTGAACTCGCGGATGGGGAACAGTTCGGGGGCCGGCAAGCCGCCGGCGAAGGAGATGACGTCCGGCTGTTGGGTGAGCTTCAGCAGATCCCGGATAATGGAGCTTGTCATGGTCTTTGTGCGCTCGGCATACTGAAGCTCCCAATTGGTCGTCCACTGACCGTCCATCGGGGATTTCAACATCGCAACCTCCTTGTCGCGGATGATATAGTTGTTACTTGCGTTCCGGGTGGCAGTGCTGGCAAAACGCCGCGTACACGTCGCCGATCTGCCACACCTCATCAATGACGAAGTCCACCTCGCCCTGGCCCTCGCCGTCCACCAGCACGGTGATCATGCCTAATTGGGCCGCCGGCCGCAGATTGCGCAGGCTGTCCTCCACCAGCATGATGCGCTCCGGCCGGGTGCCGAGCAGTTCCACCAGGCGGGTGTAGGCCGCCGGGTCGGGCTTGCCCTCCCAGCCCACATCGCGCACTTCGATGATGCGGGAGAAATGCCGGCGGATGCCCAGCGCCTCCAGCACCCGTTCGGCATGCTGGCGCGAGGCGTTGGTGAATATCGCCTTCTGCGTATCGATCCGGGAGAGGGCCTGGTCCAGCCGGGCGTCGTAATGGAGCAGTTGTTCGATGGGGATATCGTGCACGAAGTCCATGTAGTGGTCGGGGTCAATTTGGTGGTGCCGGCGCAGTCCCCGCAGGGTGGTGCCGTATTCCCGCACATAGCGCCGGCGCAGGGCTATCGCGTCCTCATACGTAAGGCCCAGATACTTCTGCAGGTATTCGGTGATGCGCTCGCCGATGGCCTGCATGACGCCGGCATCCCGGGGATAGATGGTCTCATCCAGGTCGAACACCACATAGTCCAACGGCGGTTTGCGCTCCCCGACGGATGGGCCGGCGCGGCCGGCCGTTTCTCTGGTCTCCATATGGCTCCTGATTCGCATGCTGGCAGGGCAAGGTTATGCGCCGGTCATCATAGCACAGCCCGGGATGGAGCGCAAAAACCGGCGCGCTCCACGCCCGGGCTGTGGGGTTCGGCCCAATCGGATCAGGCGATGAAGTGAATGCCGGCCAGGGCCTGGCGCGCTTCCGCGGCGATGGCATCGAGGGTCGCGGCGGTGTCGGCCGGCAGAGGCGCCGGCCGGTGCGTCTCCAACAGCCGCTTCGTCTCCTGGATCACCCGATCGGCATAGGTCTTGCGCCCCTTGCTGATCCAGGTGTCGGGGTCATCGCGGTTCAGGAACTGCGGCCGCCACAGCTCCTGGCGGAAATGCCGCAGGGTGTGCTCCTCCGCCAGGTAATGGCCCCCCGGCCCCACCCGACGGATGACATCCAGCGCCAATGTCTCGCGGGTGATGTCAAAGCCGCGCAGGAGACGCTTGGTGTAGCTGATCAGCTCGTTGCCCATCAGCACCATCGCCGGGTTGCCGATCAGACCCTGCCCCAGGTAGCCCACGTCGTGGATCAGGTTCGCCCCGTCCAGCGCCGCCATGAAGGTGGCGATGGCGTGTTCGATGGCCGCCTGCTGGTCGAAGGCATGGGCGTCCGTCCCCACGGTGGACCACATCGGCAGTCCGTACCAGTGATACAGGTCGGCGAAGGCGGAGTTGGTCAGGCGGAATTCGGGCGCGCCGTAGCAGAAGGTGGAGGTGGACATGTCCATGGGGACGGCGGCGATGCCGCTGATGATGGGCGCGCCTTTGGCCTTGAGCTGATGGAGCACGACGCCGCTCAGCGCCTCGGCGTTGGCCTGCACGATGCCGCCGGCCAGCGTCACCGGACCGCTGGCGCCCAGGATCAACCCCGGCGGGTAGCAGATGGGGATGCCGCGCTCCGCACACAGGAACAGCTTGCGCACCGCGCCGTAGGAATGGGTCAGCGGCGGCGTCGGCTCGGAATAGTGGATGATGAAGGGCTTAGCGCGCAGGGCCTCCGGACCGCCGGCCACCGCCTCGGCCATGCGGAGGATGTACTCCAGGTCCTCCCGGCCACCGGCGGTGAAGAAAATGGGCTTGGTGGAGTTCTCCATCTGCGCCTTGACGCACTCCACATACATGGCGTTGGTCGGGACATCGTGCGGCAGGGCCATGGAGGCCAGGAAATCAATGTGCTCACACGCATCCGCCACCCGCGCCATGTTGCGCACATCCTGCAGAACCGAGGGACGCAGTTCACCGGTGTAGAGATCATAGGTCATGGTGAGGTCGGTGCCCATGCCGAAGTAAATCTTGCGCCCCTCCAGGAGCATGGCCTCCTCGCCCTTGCGGTTGTAGATGGTGATGCGCGGGGGCGCACTGCGGATGCACTCCTCCACCAGCCAGGGAGGTATCTGCACGATGTTGCCGTCGCGGACGCGACAGCCGGCGCTCCGCAGGAGCTCCACACCTTCATCGCACATCACCCGCACACCGATCGTCTCCAGCACCTCCAGGGTGGCGAGGTGAAGCTCCTTAATCTGCTCCTCGGTCAGCAGGCGGTAGCTGGGCACACATTGGGACCGAAATCCCGAGTTCATCTCTCCCTCCTTTCCTCGTGGGAAGCGTGCGCTAATGCCCGCCGGCGGCTTCCGCCTCGACGCGGGCGATGATGGCATCGAGCTTCTGTTTGACCGCCGGCTCCAGCGGCTTCGGTTGGTGGGTCTCCAGGATCTGCAAAGCGCGCTGGCGGGCCTTATCGCCCAGGGTGCGTTTGCCGGCCTGCACCCAGCTCTCGTAACTGCCGCGCTCCAGCAGAGTGGGGAACCAGTTCTCGCGGACATGGCGCACGGTATGCTCTGTGCCCAGGAAACTGCCGCCCGGCCCCACCGCGTCGATGACGTCCAGCGCCAGCGTCTCAGCGTTGATGGTGATGCCCTGCATGAAGCGCCGCACCATGCCGGCGGCCTCGTCGCCCAGCACCACCATCTCCATGGAGGCGGTCAGCCCCGAGTCAATGTATCCGACATCATGGCAGAGGTTGCCGCCGGCCAGCGCCGCCAGGAGCGTCCACATGCCCCCTTCCAGGCCGGCCTGCTGGTCAAAGCACTTGCTGTCGGAACAGGCGCCGAAGGAGAACACCGGCAGATGGTAATAATGGGCCATTTCGGTGAGCGCCACCATGTTCAGCAGGAATTCCGGCGAGGCATAGGTGACGCTCATGGTGCGCATGTCCATGATGGTCACGCCGCCGCCGTACACGAAGCCCACTCCCTCGCAGGCCAACTGCGCCATGACCAGGCCGGAGAGCAGTTCGGCGTTGGCCACCACCAGGCCGCCGGCGCTGGTCATGGGGGCGGCTGCCCCGAACATCATGCCCGGGGTGTAGACGATGGGCAGGCGCTTGCGGCAGGTATAGAGGAGCTTCTCCGTCCCCTCCACGATATGCTGGAGAGGGCTGATGGGTTCGGCGTAAAGGATGGCGAAGGGACTGCGCTGGAAGGCTTCCTCGCCGCCGGCAACCGCCTCGCACATCTCGATGATGGCCTTCAGGTTGCGCAGGTTCCAGGCGGTGTAGCAAATGGGCTTGGTGGTGTTCTCCACCATGGCGCGGAAGTGATACAGGTCCGATACGGCCTGGTCCACGTCCTGGGCGATGCCCATGCACATCACAAAGTCCAGGTTGGGCAGGCCATCCACCAAGCGCGTCATTTCCACCACATCCTGCAGACGGCTTGGCCGGCGCTCCCCGGTGCGGATGTCGATGACAAAGGGGGTGTCGGAGCCGGTGCCAAAATAGGTGCGGCCGTCCTCCAGGAACATGGCCGGCCGGCCCTCCCGATCGCACAGCACCACGCGCGAGGGTGCGGTGCGGATGGCCCATTCCACCAGGCCGGCGGGGAAGCGCACGCGGTCCCCGTCCACCCAACAGCCGGCCTTGCGGAGCATCTCGCGCGCCTCCTCCACCATGACGCGCACGCCGGTGCGCCGCAAGACCTCCAGCGTCGCATAATGAAGCTCTTCGATTTGCGCCTGGGATAACACGCGGATAGCAGGGGTCAGTTGGGCATGATAGTCACTGCGCATATTCCTTTCCTCCGTGTAATGCGGGTGCGCGCCGGCCGCGGTCCTGGCGGGGGCCGGCGTTCCCTTCCGTTCAGGCCCGGGCGCCGCCGAGATACAGCCGCTGGACCTGTTCATCCTCCAGCAACTGCCGGCCGGTGCCCTCGTAGCGGATATGTCCCAGTTCCATCACATAGGCGCGGTGCGCGATCGCCAGCGCGCGCCGCGCGTTCTGCTCCACCAGCAGGATAGTGGTTCCTTCGCGGTTGATGTCCTGGATGTTCTCAAAGACCGCCTCTACCACCTTCGGCGCCAGGCCGAGGGACGGCTCGTCCAGGAGCATCAGCGCCGGATTCGCGATCAGCCCGCGGGCGATGGCCAGCATGCGGCGTTCGCCGCCGGAAAGGGTGCCGGCGCGCTGGCGGTAGCGCTCCTTCAGGCGGGGGAAGCGGGCATAGATGGCCTCCAGACGGGCGGCAAATTCGCTCGAGGGCAGTTGATAGGCGCCCATTTCCAGGTTCTCATAGACGGTCAGCGAGGGGAAGATACTGCGCTCCTGGGGCACAAAGGCGATGCCCCGCACCGCCACGCGGTGTGGGGACCAGCCGGTGATGTCCGTGCCGTCGAAGAAGATGCGGCCGGCGCGGATGTCGGTCAGGCCCATGATGGAGCGCAGGGTGGTGGTCTTGCCGGCGCCGTTGGCACCCACCAGGGTCACGATTTCCCCCCGATGGACCTTCAGCGAGATGCCGTGCAGTACCTCGATTTTGCCGTAGCCGGCAACCAGGTCGCGGATTTCCAGCAGGGTATTGTCGGTATGATCGCTCATGCTCTGCTCCCGTTGCGGCTATACGCCCAGATAGGCGTCAATGACACGCGGGTCACAGCTCACCGTCTCCGGCGTGCCCTCGCAGATTTTCTGGCCGTAGTTGAGCACCACGATCCAGTCACAGAGGTTCATGACCACGTTCATATCGTGTTCCACCAGCAGGATGGTCTTGCCGTGCTCATCGCGCAGGCGGCGGATATGCTGGAGGATGTTCTCCACCAGCGTGGGGTTGATGCCGGAGGCCGGCTCATCCAGCATCAGGAAGTCCGGGTCGGTCATCAGAGCGCGCGCAATTTCGACCAGCTTCTGCTCGGCATAGGAAAGGTTGCCGGCGTACTCGTTCTCGAAGCGCTCCAGGCCCATTATCGCCAGCAGTTCGCGGGCCTTTCTGACGTTTTCGCGCTCCTGCCGGCGCACCGCCGGCAGGTTCAGCACGCCGGCGACGAAATTCTCCCCGGCCTGATGCTTGGGCCCCATCAACATGTTCTCCATGACGGTCATGTTGCGGAAGACGCGCACCAACTGGAAGGTGCGGGCGATGCCCTTGCGGACGATGGCATACGGCGGCCAGCCGGTGATGCGCTCTCCCTTGAAATATATCTCGCCCTCGGTGGGGAGCAGGAAGCCGGTCACCAGGTTGAAGATGGTGCTTTTGCCGCTCCCGTTGGGGCCGATGAGGCCGAAGATGGTGCCGGCCGGCACCTCAAAGGAGCAGTGATCCACTGCCCGCAGACCGCCGAAGTCCTTGGAAAGGTTCTCGATGCGCAGCACGTGTCAGGCTCCTCGTCAGTCGTATCTGGGCTTTTGTTCAGGGATCAGGCCGCGCGGGGCGAAGATGGTCATGATGATGAGCAGGATGCCGAAGATGAGCTGTTGGAGGGGGGCGGCGACGGCCGGCGGCAGGCCGGCGAAACGCAGTCCCTCGCGCAGGACCATCAGCACGCCGGTGGCCACCACCGCGCCCAGGTTATTCCCCAGACCGCCCATCATGATCGCCAGGAAGATGAAGAAGGTGAGCCACATGACGAAGCTGGAGGGGTCAATGAAGCTCATGTAATGGGCGAAGAGGCCGCCGGCCAGGCCAGCCAGCCCGGAACCGACCACCAGCGCGATCATCTTGTACCAGTAGGTGTTCTTGCCCAACGCCTGGGCACCCATCTCGTCCTCGCGCACCCCCCGCAGGACGCGCCCGAACGGCGACAGCCGGATGCGCTCCACGAAGATGAAGCTGATGGCAATCATCACGAAGCTGAAGGCCAGGAACAGCGGCGCAGTATCCAGCTTGAAGCCGAAAAGGGACATATGGGGGATGCCGGGCAGGCCCATCGGGCCGCGGGTCACCGGCACCCAGTTCTTGAAGACGGCGCGGGTGATCTCGCCCAATCCCATGGTGACCACCGCCAGGTAGTCCCCCACCAGCTTGACCGTGGGGAGGCCGATGATGAACCCGATCAGGGCGGACAGGGCCACGCCGGCCAGCAGGGAAAGCCCCACCGGCACGCCGAAATTGCGCGACAGAATGGCCGAGGTGTAAGCGCCGATGCCGTAGAACGCGGCCAGCCCCAGGTTAAAGAGGCCGGCCATGCCCACCATCAGGTTCAGGCTGATGGCCAGGATGCCGTATATGGTGATGAGCACCAGCAGATGGACCGCAATTTCCATCCTCGGTATGCCCTCCCTTCCCCGCTACTGTTGAAGCACGCCGGCCTGCTCCACGGAGCCGAAGAGGCCGGCCGGCCGCACGAACAGCACCAGGATGAGAATCCCATAGGCGATGGTATCCTTCCAGACCGGGGGGATCACCCACACGCCCAGGTTCTCCACGATGCCGATGATAAATCCGCCCACAATCGCGCCGTACACACTGCCCAGGCCGCCCAACACCACGGCGGCAAAGGCTTTTATCGTGATGAGAAAGCCCATGGTGGGCTGAAGGTTCGTGTCCAGGCCGATGAGCGAGCCGGCGGCCGCCGCCAGCGCCGAGCCGATGCCGAACACCGCGGCGATGATCACATTGGCGTTGATGCCGCTGGCCTCGGCCAGGCTGGGATCATCCGCCACGGCGCGAATGGCTTTGCCCAGCTTCGTGCGCGTCAGCAGGATGTACAGCAGAAGCATGAAGAAGAAGCTGGCACCGATAATGATGATCTGCACGGGGGTGATGAGCACCGGCCCGATGCTGTATCCCTGCATCACCGGCAGGGAAAAGGTCTTGATGTCCGCCCCCATCAGGATCATGACCGCCGCATCCAGCACGAATGAGACCGCGATGGCGGTGGTCAGGGTGGAGAGCTTGGGGGCTCTTCGCAGTGGCCGATAGGCGATGCGCTCCACGCTGATGCCCAGCAGGGCAGTGAGGAGCATGGAGAGGAAGAACGCCGCCGGCAGGGGCAGATGCAGGCTTTGAATGGCGAGGAAAAAGGTGATGTAGGCGCCCACCATAGCGATCGAGCCGTGGGCGAAGTTGATGAACTTGAGGATGCTGTAGACCATCGAATAGCCAACGGCGGCGAGGGCGTAGGTGCCGCCGGCGATCAACCCGTTGACCAGCAGTTGCGCGAAGATATCCATGCATGACTCCTGTGCGAGGCGGTTTTGAGGTGCCAGGCCGGCCGGCCTGGCACCTCATCGGCATGGTCAACCTACTATGCAGACGTGGAAAAGGGCTACTTCTTCTCGAACAGGACCCACTTCCCGTCCTTGACGATCATCCATTCGTAGACGCCCGGGGAAATGCCGTACTCGTTGAAGGCCTTGGGACCGGACGGGCCGACATAATCCTGCGAGACCTCCATCAGGCCCTTCTTGATGCCCTCGGAGTTGCATCCGTACTTGTCGATGGCCATGGCCACCAGCATCATGGTGTCATAGGAGAAGTCGGACCAGATGGTGGGCGGCTCGTTGAACTTCTTGCGGAAGGCTTCCTCGAACTCCTTGTACTGCGGGGTCTGGGTACTGCCGGCCCGCAGGCCCATGATGCCCTCGGCGGCCGCGCCGGCGAGGTCAATCACTTCCTGCGCCACCATGGAGACGTCGGTGACCCACTGCACCTTCATGCCCAGCTCCGCCGCCTGCTTGATGACGATACTGCCCTCGGCCACATGGTCCACGATGAACACCACCTTGGGGTTGGTGGCCTTGACCTTCAGGATTTCGGTGCGGAAGTCCTTGGCGCCCAGCTCGAAAGGTTGAGCGATGAGCACCTTGCCCTTGTACGAGTTGAGGAAGGCGTCCTTGACGCCGATGCCATAGTCGTTGTTGATGTACATGACGGCAACCTCATCGGCCTTCAGGTACTCGGCCACCTTCGCCCACTCGGGGCCCTGGGCATCGTCAGTTGCCATGGCGGAGAAGACGTAGTCGCCGCACTGCTTCAGCGCCGGCGCCGTGGAGATGGAGGAAATCAGCACCACTTTGCGCTCCTCGGCCTTGGGGCAGAGCGACAGCGTCACGGTGCTGGAGCCAGAACCCAGGATGACCGGCACCTTGTCGCTGTCCACCAGCTTCAGGAACGCCGTCTGGGCATCCGCGGCGGAGAGGCGGTCATCCTCGAAGATGACGCGGATCTTCTCGCCGTTGGCGTTGATCTTATCGAGCGCCAGCTCAACGCCCTTCTTCATGCTCTGTCCGTAGACCGCGGCATCACCGGTGAGATGGTTGATGAAGCCCACGGTGCACACCTGGCCGGCGGGCGGCTGGGTTGCTGCCGCCGGCTGAGTCGCCTGCGGGGCCGGCGTAGGTGTCGCCGGCGCGCACGAGGCCACCAGCACTGCCACTGCCAACAGCGCCAACAGCTTCAACACTTTGTGACTCATCGTCAGACCTCCTCCCTCTTCTCTGGGAATTATGTTGCCGGCATGACTGCCATGCCGCCGACCGCAAAGCATAAAACAGCCCGAAAATATCAGGTTGTTCGACAAATTGAGGGATTCACAAAAGGCGCCGCCGGCTGTGCGAGGAAACGTCAATGTTTCACCAGCCACCGCCATTATATCACAAAGGCCTGAGGAATTCAAGCAAGTCGTTTCATTTTTGGCCAATTGCGCCGCTGGTAGTATAATGGACGCAGGCTGAGGTGATAGATATTTGAACAATTATCTTTGTCCAAGATGAATCATCCATGCAGTCCATAACCGACGCTCAGCGGCATGCCTGCCGTGTTGGAAAACGAGGTGCACCCATAGGAAGGGCAAGGGTTTCCGCACAGGACACGTTTGCGTGGAAGGCCGGCCGTGCACTCTGCCAGCAGTCCACCCAAACGTGTCCTGCTTTTTATTTCCCCTGGAACAAAGCGCACTACTTCATCCACATGCCGGCGGGAGGATCCCAACCATGAAGGAAATCGCCTTTCAGGACATCGTACAGACGGTCAAGCGCCTCTGCATAGAGGCCAATTACTTCCTGGGCGAGGACGTTGTCCAGGCTCTGCAGAAGGCCCGCGAGCAGGAAATCTCGCCGCTGGGGCGAGAAATCCTGGACCAGCTCCTGGAAAACGCCGCCATTGCGCGTCAGGAGGAAGCCCCCATCTGCCAGGACACCGGCCTGACCGTGGTCTTCGCCGAGGTAGGTCAGGATGTGCACATCGTCGGCGGTGCGTTTGAGGACGCCATCAATGAGGGGGTACGCCAGGGCTATGCCGAGGGCTATCTGCGCAAGTCCATGGTGTACCCGCCCTTCGGGGCGCGCAAGAACACCCGCGACAACACGCCGGCGGTCATCCACGTGCGGCTGGTCCCTGGGGACCAGCTCAAGCTGACCGTCCTGCCCAAGGGGGGTGGAAGCGAGAACATGAGCTTCCTCTCGATGATGGCGCCGGCGGCCGGCCGGCAGGGCATCGTGGAATTTGTCGTGGCGAGCGTGGAAAAGGCCGGCGCCAACCCCTGCCCACCCATCATCGTTGGCGTTGGCATCGGCGGGAGCGCCGATAAGGCCATGGAGCTAGCCAAACATGCCCTGCTCCGCCCGGTGGGCCAGCATCACCCGGAGCCGGAGGTGGCGGACCTGGAGCAGGAACTGCTGGAACGCATCAACCGCACCGGCATCGGCCCGCAGGGATTGGGCGGGAGCACCACGGCCCTGGCGGTGCATGTCGAGACCTATCCCTGCCATCTGGCCAGCATGCCGGTAGCGGTGAACATCCAGTGCCATGCGGCGCGCCATAAAGAAGCCATCCTGTGAGCGACGAAAGGAACACGGCCATGGAAAAGACAGGAATTCGCCTGACCACTCCCCTGACCCTGGAGCAGATCGCCCCCCTGCGTGCCGGCGATAAAGTCCTCATCAACGGCATCATCTATGTGGCGCGCGATGCGGCCCATAAGCGCATGGTCGAAACGCTGGATCGCGGCGAACCCTTGCCATTTGACCCCGTCGGCCAAGTCATTTATTATATGGGTCCGTCGCCGGCCAGGCCCGGCCGCCCTATCGGCGCCGCCGGCCCCACCACCAGCTACCGGATGGATGCCTATGCCCCACGCCTGATGGCCGCCGGCATCAAAGGCATGATCGGCAAAGGGGAGCGCGCCCCGGAGGTCATCGAGGCGATGAAACGCTATCAGTGCGTCTACTTCGCCGCCACCGGCGGGGCCGGCGCCCTCATCTCCCGCTGTATTGTCGCCGCCCGCATCATCGCCTATGAAGACCTGGGGCCGGAGGCGGTGCAGGAGCTGACGGTGGTGGACTTCCCGGCCATCGTCATCAACGATATATACGGCGGCGATGCCTACGCCGCGGAGCGAGAGAAATATCGCAAACTTCTGCAAAAGGCATGAACCATGCGCGTGACCATTTCTGTCGAGCAGGTGCGTTCGGAATGGGTGCGCCGTATTGAGGAGGTCAGCGGCCAGGATGTGATGGCCTGCTATCACTGCGGCAAGTGCTCCGCCGGCTGTCCCGCGGCGGAGGCCATGGACCTCCTGCCCAACCAGATCATCCGGTTGGTGCAGTTGGGCCAGGTCGAACGCGCCCTGGAGAGCCAGACCATCTGGTACTGCGCCGCCTGCCAGACCTGCTACGCGCGCTGTCCGAAGGGGGTGGACCTGCCGCGGCTGATGGAGGCCCTGCGGGAATTGGCTATGCAGAAGCGGGGCGATCACTTGGAGATCGCCCGGCTGGACGTGCAGGCGCTGGCGGAATTCCCCCAGCAGGCCTTTATCGCCGGCTTCCGCAAGTACACGACCTGAGGCTGAGCATATCACCGCACGCGACGGAGCGTGAAGATGCGCTATTTCTATTTTCCCGGCTGTACGCTGGAGACTAAGGCGGTGGGCTTCAACCGCTCCGCCAAAGAGGCCGCCGGCGCGCTGGGGGTGGAGCTGGTCACCCTGCCGGAGTGGAACTGCTGTGGGGCAACCTTCCCGCTCTCCACCGACAACGTGCTGGACCTGGCCGGCCCGGCCCGCAACCTGGTGAGCACGGCTGAGGCCGGCGGCGACACCCTGGCCGTGGCCTGCGCCACCTGCTTCAACGTCCTGCGCCGCACCAACCACTTCCTCCGCAAGCACCCGGACACGCTGGAGAAGCTGAACGCCTTCCTCGAACGGCCCCAGCCCTATGCCGGCCAGGTGGAGGTGCGCCATCTGCTGGACATCTTCGTGCACGATGTGGGGCTGGAGGCCATCCGGCGGCGCGCCGTGCCTGGCCTGGGGGGATTGCGGGTAGCCGCCTATTATGGTTGCATGCTCCTGCGGCCGGCGGACGAGATCGCGCTGGACGACCCCGAGCGGCCCGGCATTATGGATGAACTGCTGGCCGCCCTGGGGGCCGAGGTGGTGGACTATCCCCACCGCGGGGAATGCTGTGGGGCCTATCTGACGGTGAAATCGCCGGAAGCCTCTATGCCCATGTCCTACCGCATCCTCTCCGCCGCCGGCCGGGCTGGCGCGCAGGTGCTCGCCACCGCCTGCCCGCTGTGCCAGTTCAACCTGGACTGGCTCCAGGCGCGCCTGCGCCAGCAGTACGCCTCGTATCAGCCCCTGCCGGTCATGTACTTCACCCAACTGATGGGGCTGGCGTTCGGCCTGGACCCGGCCGGCTACGGGTTCGAACAGCACTACGTGGACCCCCGGCCGGCGCTGGCCCAGGCCGGGGTGTTGGGAGGGATCCGATCCCCATGACGACGTACCCGGCAGAGGAGGCCATGGAACGCCCCGCTCGCGCACCGATCGCGCACGCCCTGGTCATTGGCGCCGGCATCGCCGGCATGCAGGCCGCGCTGGATATCGCCAATTCGGGCTATCCCGTCACCCTAGTGGAGAAGCTCCCCTCCATCGGCGGGCGCATGGCCCAGCTCTCCGAAACCTTCCCCACCCTGGACTGCGCGCAGTGCATCCTGACCCCGCGCACCGTCGAGGTTGGCCGCCATCCCAACATTCATCTCATCACCTACGCCGAGGTCGAGGATATCCAGGGGGAACCCGGGCATTTCCGGGCGCGCATCCGCCGGCGGGCCGCCGGCGTGCGGTGGGACATCTGCACGGGCTGTGGGGCCTGCATCGAGAAGTGCCCGACGCGCGTGCCATCGGATTTCGATATGGGCCTGGGCCGGCGCAAGGCCATTTATACCCTCTCGCCCCAGGCCGTGCCGAACAAACCCGTCATTGACAAGGAACACTGCCGCTATTTCACCCAGGGCAAATGCCGCGCCTGCGAAAAGGTCTGCCCCACCGGCGCCATCGCCTACGACCAGGAGGATGAGCTGTTGGAGATCGAGGCCGGCGCCATCATTCTGGCCACCGGCTATGAGCTGTACGACGTGACCCGTCTGGGCGAGTACGGCGCCGGCCAGGTGCCGGACGTCATCAGCGGCCTGGCCTTCGAGCGCCTGCTGTCCGCCTCCGGCCCCACCGCCGGCAAGATTCGCCGGCCCTCCGACGGGCGGGAGCCCAAGGAGGTGGTCTTTGTGCAGTGCGCCGGCTCGCGCGACCCGGAAAAGGCCATGCCCTACTGCTCCACTATCTGCTGTATGTACACCGCCAAACACGCCATGCTGTACCGCCATCGCGTCCCCGACGGCCAGGCGTACGTGTTCTACATTGACATCCGCACCGCCGGCCGGCGCTATGAGGAATTCCTCCAGCGCGCCGTCGAGGAAGACCGCGTGTTATACCTGCGCGGCAAGGTGTCCCGGATATTCCGCGACGGCGAAAAGGTCGTGGTATGGGGAGCGGATACCCTCAGCGGCCAGCAGGTGGAGATCGCCGCGGACATGGTGGTGCTGGCCACGGCCATCGTGCCGCGGCCGGAGACGCGCCGGCTGGCGGAGATGCTGGGCATTGAGGTGGATGCCCACGGTTTCCTACGGGAGGCCAATCCCAACCTGGCGCCTGTGAGCACCTGCCGGCCGGGGGTCTTTGTCGCCGGCACCGCCGTCGGCCCGCGCGATATCCCCGAGACGGTGGCGCAGGCCAGCGCCGCGGCCGCCAAAGTGCTCTCCCTCTTTGCCCGCTGGCAGTTGGAGCCGGAGGTGGTATATGCCGGCCAAAGCTAAGGCCCACCGCATCGGCCTGTTCGTCTGCCACTGCGGCCTGAACATCGCCGGCACGGTGGATATCCCGCAGGTGCTGGATGCCTTCCGTGATGAACCCGGCGTCCTGGTGTCGGTTGACTACAAATATATGTGCTCCGAACCCGGCCAGGAGCTTATCCGCCGTAAGATCGCCGAGGAGAAGCTGGATGGGGTGGTGGTGGCGGCCTGCTCCCCCACTATGCACGAGACCACCTTCCGGCGCAATGCCGAGAGCGCCGGCCTCAACCCCTATCGCGTCGAGATCGCCAACATCCGGGAGCAGGTATCCTGGGTGCATACCAAGGACCCGGACGCGGCCACCCGCAAAGCCATCGAGGTCATCCGCACCATCATCGAAAAGGTGCGGTACGACGAGGAACTGCTCCCCTTCACCCTGCCGGTGGTGCGCCGTGCTCTGGTCATTGGCGGGGGCATCGCCGGCATCCAGGCCGCACTGGACATCGCCGCGGCCGGCTTCCCGGTCCTGCTGGTGGAGCGGGAGGCGCGCCTGGGCGGCCGCATGGCCCAGCTCTCCGGCACCTATTTCAACTTCGAATCGGCCGGCGACCTCCTGGCACAACAGATAGAGGCCCTGGGCGCGCACCCAGAAATCACCGTGCTGACCGAGAGCGAGGTGGAATCGCTCAACGGCTACGTGGGGAACTTCACTGCGCGCATCCGCCGGCGGAGCGAGGATCAGCCGCGAGAAGAAAGCGTCGGCGCCATTATCGTGGCCACCGGCTTCGATCTGTATCCCCTGGAACGGCTTCCCGAGTACGGCGCCGGCACTGTGCCCGACGTCATCTCCGGCCTGGAGATGGAAGCTATGTTACGCCCGGATGGCCCCACGGGCGGGCGCATCCTGCGGCCGTCGGACGGCCGGCCGCCCCGAGAAGTGGTCTTCGTGCAGTGCGCCGGCTCGCGCGATCCCGAGCACGCCATGCCCTACTGTTCCAAGATTTGCTGTATGTACACCGCCAAACAGGCGCGGCTGTTCCGCCGGCAGTGCCCGGACGGCCAGGCCTATGTCTTCTATATTGACATCCGCTCCGGCGGGAAGGGGGCCGAGGAGTTCGTCCAGGCCGCCATGGAAGAGGAGCGGGTGCTGTACCTGCGCGGCAAAGTCTCCCGCATTTTCCGCGACGGCGATAAGGTCATGGTCTGGGGGGCGGACACGCTGAGCGGCCAGCAGGTGGAGATCGCCGCGGACCTGGTGGTGCTGGCCACGGCAGTGGTGCCGCGGCAGGATGCGCGCGAGCTGGCACAGCGCCTGCGGGTGGGCACCGATATGCACGGCTTTTTCAACGAGGCCCATCCCAAACTGCGGCCGGTGGAGAGCTTGACCGCCGGCATCTATCTGGCCGGCGCGGCGCAGGGGCCGAAGGATATTCCCGAAACCCTCTCGCAGGCCGGCGCCGCCGCCGCCAAAGTGCTCTCCCTCTTCTCGCGACATGAGCTGGTGCAGGAGCCGACCATCGCCTGGGTGGACCCGGAGCTGTGCTCCGCCTGCCAGCTCTGCGTGCCGGCCTGCCCCTATGAGGCCCGCCGGCCGCATCCCTGGAAGCCGGTCGTGACGGTGAACGCGGCGCTGTGCCAGGGTTGCGGCGCCTGCGCCATGGTCTGCCCCAATAAGGCCAGCAAACTGCGCAATTATACCCCTGAACAGGTGCTCGCCATGGTGGATGTGTTGTTCGCGCCGGCGAAAGCACAGGAGGGCACATGAGCGGTCCGCTTGACTGGCGTTTCATGGACATTGTGGCGGAGCGGAGCGGCCAGCCCATCGCCACCTGCTACCAGTGCCGCAAGTGCACCGCCGGCTGTCCCACCGCCTTCGTGATGGATTATGACCCGGCCCAGATCGTGCACATGGTGCAGATGGGCCAGCGGAACGCGCTCCTTTCCAGCCAGGCCATCTGGATGTGCGTGGGATGCGAGACCTGCGGCACACGCTGTCCCAACGGGATATGCGTCGGGCGCATCAACGATGCCCTGCGCCAGATGGCGGTGGAGGAGGGGGTGCGGGTGGGCGCGCCGGCGGTCTATCAATTCCACCGCTCCTTCCTGAACAACCTGCGGCGCTTCGGACGGGTGCATGAGATCAGCATGATTGTGGAATACAAACTGCGCTCCTTGGACCTGCTCTCCAACCTGGACCTGGGGGCGAAGATGCTCCTGGCCCGCAAACTGCCGCCGCTCCCTCAGCGCATCCGCGGCCGGCAGGAGGTAGCGCGCATCTTCGAGACAGCCGGCGCACAGGGGCCGGCGAAACCCCCGGAGGAACAGCCATGAGCCGCGCCTACGCCTTCTATCCCGGCTGTACCCTGCATTCCACTGGCGTGGAATACGGGGTGTCAACCCGGGCGGTGTGCCGGGCCTTGGGGGTGGAGCTGGTCGAGATCGAGGACTGGAACTGCTGTGGGGCTTCCTCCGCGCACAGCCTGGGCGGCGAGCTGGCAGATGCTCTGCCGGCGCGCAACATCCTGCTGGCCCAGCCGCAGGCCCGCGATATCGCCATCCCCTGCGCCGCCTGCTACGGCCGGCTTTCCAGCGCCGACCGCCGCCTGCGGGAGGATGAGGCCTTCCGCCGGCAGATGGAGGAGATCACCGGCAGGGAATATGCCGGCGCGGCGCGGCCGCGTGCGCTCCTCGACATCCTGACCTCCGATTTTCCCCCGGAGGAACTGCGGGCGCGCCTGCGCCGGCCGCTGGCCGGCCTACAGCCGGTGAGCTATTACGGCTGTCTCCTGCTCCGCCCGCCGCAGATCGCCGGCGGCTGGGACGACACCGAGCACCCGGTCAAGCTGGACCGCCTGCTGGGACTGCTGGGGGCAGAGCCGCGCCCCTGGACCTATGCCACGGACTGTTGCGGCGCCAGCATGACCCTGAACCGCGGGGACATCGTGGCCCGGCTGGTGGGCCGGCTGGTGGACGCGGCGGAGGATGCCGGCGCCAACTGCATCGTCACTGTCTGCCCCCTCTGTCAGGCCAACCTGGACGGCCGGCAGGGCCGGCGCCCCCAGCCGATGCCGGTCTTTTACGTCACCGAACTGCTGGGGCTGGCGATGGGGCTGGAGGAGGTAATTGGCCTGTTCGGCCGGCATATCGTGGACCCGCGCCCCCTTTTGCGCCGGCTGGGGTTGTTACCGTAAAGGGGAAGTTGCGCCCTGCCTGTCTCGCATTATAATTAGCGCAACGCGGCGAAGGCGTCCACACAACGGCAGAGCATGAAGAGGCCAGGGGAGGCAGACATGTTAGACCGATTGTTAAATTACCGCCACATCGAAATCCTGAAGGAAGGGCCGCGCGTGCTCTTCCGCCCACTGCTGGCCAACGATGCAGAGAAGCTGGTCGATCTGCTGTCGCGCGTCAGCCCGGAGGACAAGGAATATTTTCGCTTTGATATTTCCACCCCCGAGTCCATCATGCAGTGGTGCAAAAACATCAATTATTCCCGCACCTTCCCCCTCATCGCGCTGGTCAATGAGCGCATTGTGGGGCTGTCCACGCTGTTCGTGGGGGAGAATTATACCCGGCATATTGCCTGGATCCATATTTATCTCGACAAGGAATTCCGCCAGCGCGGCATCGGCACCGCCATGATCCGCTCCCAAATCGACATCGCCCGCATGATGGGGCTCCAGCAGGTCATCGCCGAGGTCGCCGTCACCCAGCCCAAGGTTATCCGCGCCTTCGAGGAGATGGGCTTCAAGCTGGAGTACCAGCATCGCGACTATTTCATCACCCATGATGGGGAAACGTATGATATGGCGGTGCTGGTGATGTACCTCACCGACCATCGCGGCGAGTTCTGAGCCGGCGAACGGGGAACGCATAGAGATGCCGCTGTCTGCTCGGGATGAGCACCTGGAACGCGTGGATGTCGCTGTCATCGGCGCCGGCATCGCCGGCCTGCAGGCCGCCTTCCTGCTGACCAGCCTGGGCCGGCGGGTCGCCCTGCTCGACACCGCTCCCTGGATCGGCGGTTCCTTCCATCTCCTGGACCGCACCTTCCCCACCGATTCATGCGGGCTGTGCTTCATGGAGGCCGGCCTCTCGCCAACCTTCTGCCCCACCCTGGAAAGCGCCCGCAATCCCCTGCTGTCCATATATCCATTGACCCAGGTCACCGGGGTGGAGGGCCAGGCCGGCGATTTCCGCCTGACGCTCCGCCAGCTCCCTCGCTATGTGGACCCGGCGCGCTGTACCGCCTGCGGGGAGTGCCTGGCCGTTTGTCCCGTGTCGGGGCCGTCCTCCGATGAAGGTGCCCTCGCCCCCCGACAGGCCATCTATCGGCCGCCCTGGCGGGCAGTGCCGCGCGCCTTTGTCATTGACCCCACGCTCTGCACCCACTGCGGCGCTTGTGTGGAGGCCTGTCCCGAGGGCGCCGTGGAGCTGGATATGCCGGCGCAGACCCTGGCCCTGCGCGCCGGCGCCGTGATCACCGCACCGGGTTTCGAGCCTTTTCCAGCGGAGCGCAAGGGGGAATACGGCTTCGGTGTGCTGGACAATGTGGTGACCAGCCTCCAGTTCGAGCGCATGATCAGCTTCTCGGGCAGTACGCGGGGCCGGCTGGTTCGTCCATCGGATGGCCGGCCGGCGCGCCGGCTGGCATTCATTAGCTGTGTCGGCTCGCGCGACGTGAGCGTTGGCCGCCCGTACTGCTCTTCCATCTGCTGTATGATCACCGCCAAGCAGGCCGCCATCGCCCGAGAGCTGGATGCGCAAGCCTCCTGCACCGTGTTTTACATTGACCTGCGCGCTCAGGGCCGGGACGATGAGTACTACATGGCCCGCCGGCTGAACGCTCCCGGCATCCGCTACGTGCGCTGTCAGGTCTCCACCATCAAGCAGTCCCAGCGCACCCGCGACGTCATCATCGAATACTGGGACGAGGCCGGCCAGCGCCAGGAGGAATCCTTCGACCTGGCGGTGCTGGCGGTGGGATTCGGGCCGCCGGCGGAAGCCGCCGCGCTGGCGCAGGCATTGGGGATCGAGCGGAATGAGCTGGGTTTCGCGCGCACTGCCGCCCTCCGGCCGGCCGAAAGCTCGCGGCCGGGCGTCTTCGCCGCCGGCGCGTTCCGCGAGCCGAAGGATATCGTCCACAGCGTGGTGGAGGCCGGCGCCGCGGCGGCCCTGGCCGCCACATTGACGCCGGCCGCACCTCTCGCAGCGGAAGAGCCCCCACCTCTGCGGCCGGGGCTGGAGGATGAGCCGCCGCGGTTGGGCATTTTCCTGGGGGAGGCCGGCCGGCAGTACGCCGCACTGCTGGAAGACCTGGAGCGCCGCCTGCGCCGGCTGAGAGGTGTGTCGCGGGTGGATCGCATCCCCTCGCTGGCCTCGCCGGCCGGCCGGGACGCCCTGTTCCAGCGCGCCAGCGAGGCCGGCCTGAACCGGTTGGTCATCGTGGACGCGCCTTTGCGCTTCGCACCGGCCGCGGAGGCGAATCTGGGGCAGGTCCTGCGCGGCCTGGGCCTGCCCGACTCGGCCGTCGAGCTGGTGGATATGGACGCATGGCCGCCGGCCGGCTGTGATGTGCCGGCCCGCTCCGTCAATGGGCTTTGGGACAGCGTGCGCATGGCGGCGGCCGGCCTCCTGCGCCGGCCCCTCACGCCGCGCCCGGCGATCACAGTTTCCCCGACACCACCGGCCGCCGAAGCTCTGGATGCCGTGGTGATGGGGGGAGGGCCGGCCGGCATCTCGGCCGCGCTGGCCATGGCGGAGCTGGGACTGCGCGTCCTGCTGGTCGAGCAGGCGCCGCAGTTGGGCGGACATCTGCGGGAATTTGCCGGCGCCCTCGATGGAGAAGAGCCGGCGGAGTGGCTTGCAGAGCGCATCCAACGGATGGAACAGGCCGGCGTCCGCGTGCGCACTCATACCGCCGTCATCCGCGCTTCTCGTCAGCCCGACGACGGCTATCTGCTGGAGCTGGCGTCGCCGGAGGGGCGGGAACAGGTGCAGGCCGGCGCGCTGGTCATCGCCGCGGGGAGCCAGCCGGCGCAGCCCTCCAGCTTCAGCTATGGGCAGGACCCGCGCGTGATGACGCAGGATGAGCTGGCGCGCCGGCTGGAGGCCGGCGCGGACCCCGGCGATGTGGTCATGATCCAGTGTGCCGAGTCGCGCACCCCGGAACGTCCCTACTGCAGTCGCACCTGCTGTGCGCAGGCACTGCGGCATGCCCTGCGGGTCAAGGAGGCCTGGCCGGCGCGGCAGGTGGTCATCTTGTACCGCGATCTGCGCGCCTTTGGGCACTATGAGCTGGATTACCTGGCGGCGCGCCGCGCCGGCGTGCGCTTCATCCGCTACGAGCCGCATCGGCCGCCGCAGGTGCATGCCCATAGCGCCGGCCGCCTGGAGGTCGAGGTGGTGGATGCTCTGCTGGGCCGGCCCATACGCCTGCCGGCCGATTCCCTGGTGTTGAGCGTCGGGGCGGTGCCGGCGGCACTGCCCCATTGGTTACAGGGACTGGGCGTGCCGGTGCATGCCGACGGCTTTCTCATCCCCGAGCACCCGAAGATGCGCCCGCTGAGCCTGGGCAGGCCCGGCATATTTGCCTGCGGCGCAGTGCTGGGCCCCTGTTTTGCGGAGGAGGCCGTCCTGCAGGGACAGGCGGCTGCCGCCCACGCGGCGGCCTATCTCGCGGAGCGGACCCGCCGGCGCGCGGCAGTGGAAAGCATCGCCTTCGTCAATGAGCGGCTGTGCTCCGGCTGTGAGCTGTGCGTGCGTGCCTGCCCCTTCGAGGCCAGGGTGATGAACGTCGAACGACATGTGGCGGAGGTACGGGCGGCCTTTTGTGCCGGCTGTGGCACCTGCGCCATGGTATGTCCCAACGGCGCCTCCCAACAGCGGCTGTTCGAGACGCCGGCGGTGCTCCAGGTCATTGACGCCGCGCTTGACAGCCTGTGGGAAGCGCCACTCCCGGAGGAGAAACCATGTTAGTCCGTCACTATATGACACCCAATCCGGTGACCATCCTGCCCACCGCCTCGGTGGAGGATGCCTTCTACATTATGCACGAGAAGGGGGTGCACCACTTGCCGGTGCAGGATTACGCCGGCGGGCTGGTGGGCTTCGTGGCCGAACACGATCTGCTCCTGGTATCCCCTTCCCCGACCGCGGCCATCACCCTGCACGAGATGCTGTATCAACTGGCCCAGGTGAAAATTTCCAGCATTATGAGCGAGCATCCCATCACCGTGGACGCCGACGCCCCGCTGGAAGAGGCCGCACGGCTGATGGTAGAGCATAAGCTGGATGCCCTGCCGGTGCTGAGCCAGGGGGAACTGGTGGGCATTATCACCGAGACCGACATTTTCCAGGTGTTCCTGGAGGTGCTGGATACCCCGGTGCCGGCGGTGCGGCTGTCCATGCTCATCCCCGATGAAAAGGGGCTCATCGCCTATCTCTGCCGGCATATTGCGGCCGCCGGCGGGAACATCCTCAGCGCCGGCGAGTTTCACGGCCCCAAGCCCGGCACGCGTCAGCTCACCCTGCGCATCGCCGAAGTGCCGCTGGAGCAGGTGCGCGCCATCGCGGAACGGGCCGTGCAAGAGCGTGGGTTCGTCCTGCTGGATATCCGGGAATGCGCGCCGGCGGAAAAGACCGGCCATGCCGAGGCCCCTGCCGACGCCGGGCCGGCTGGAAAGGAGTAAGAGCAGATGCTAGTTGCGGAACGCATGTCACGCCAACCTGTGGCGGTCTCGCCCGACCTGCCCCTGCCGGAGGCACTGCGCCTGATGCGCGAAAAACGGGTGCGCCGCCTGCCGATCGTGGACGAAAGCGGCCGACTCATCGGCATCGTCTCGGAAAAGGACCTGCTGTACGCCGCGCCCTCGCCGGCGACCACCCTCAGCATCTACGAAATGCAGTACCTCCTGACGCGCATCACCGTGAAGGATGTGATGACCAGCGATGTCATCACGGTGCGCGAATCCAATACCATTGAAGAAGCGGCCCGCCTGATGGTACAGCACAAGATCGGCGGCCTGCCGGTGGTGGACGACGCCGGCAAGCTCATCGGCATCATCACCGAGACCGATCTGTTCAAGACCTTCCTGGAACTGCTGGGTGGATGGGAGCATGGGGTGCGCGCCACCGTGCTCATTTTGGACCAGAGGGGCGAGCTGTGCCGGCTGGCCGAAGTCATCGCCGGCATAGGCGGCAACATCGTCAGCCTGGGCACGTTCATGGGCGAGGACCCGGCCACCCGCCAGATACTCTTGAAGGTCGCGGATGTCGGCATTGAGGAGCTGACCCAGGCGTTACAGCCGGCGGTGCTGAAAATCCTGGACATCCGCGAAACCTGACCCTGGGAGGAAATATGGCTGATTTCGAGCCGCGCATCGTGGCCTTCCTGTGCAACTGGTGCACCTACACGGCGGCAGACCTGGCCGGCACCTCGCGCCTGCAGTACCCGCCCAATGTGCGCGTCATCCGTCTGATGTGCACCGGCGCCCTGGACCCGGTCTACGTCTCCAAAGCCCTGCTGGAAGGGGCGGATGGGGTGCTCATCGGCGGGTGCCATCCCGGCGACTGCCATTATCAGAGCGGCAACTACAAGGCCCGCCGGCGCATCGCCATCCTGCACACCATCCTGGCCCAGCTCGGCTTCGACCCCCAGCGGGTCTGGCTGAGATGGATCAGCGCCAGCGAGGGCCAGCGCTTCGCCGACACGGTCACCGAGATGGTGGAGCATCTCCGCCGGCTGGGCCCCAATCCCATGCGCGAGCTTCCCATGAGCTGAACCGAAACATCGGACATCGAGGTCACGAGATACGATGGCGATCCAAGCCTGGTTACCTATAGAAGGGGGAGATGCCGCCGGCGCCCTGCGGAAATTCCTGGCCGGACTGCTGAGCGCGGGGTATGTGGATGCCCTGCTGGTGCCGTGCCGGCTGGTCGGCGAGGAGGCGGTCACGCCGGCGCTGGTGGAATCACCCGAGGCCCTGGAGGCCTGCGAGCCGCTGGCACCGGTGATGTCCCACAATATGGCGGTCATGGCCGGCCGGCTGACGGTGATGGACACCGGCCGGCGTGTGGGCGTCTGGCTCCGCCCCTGCGAACTGCGCGCCCTCATCGAGCTGACCAAACTGCACCAGGCCACGCTGGACCACGTCCTCACCATTGGGGTGGACTGTTTGGGCACCTACGAGGTGGCCGACTACGCCGCCATGGTGCGCGCCGGCAAACAGCCGGCGGAGCTGTGGCGGGGCGCCGCCGATGGAGAAGCCGTGCCGGCGGATGGCTACGTCCTGCGCAGTGCCTGCCGTATGTGCGAATACCCGGCGTCCGCCAGCGCCGACATCCGCATCGGCCTGTTGGGCCTGGATTTCCCGCGGCAGGTGTTGGTGGAGAGCGAGGAGCCTTTGCCGGTGGAACTGCCGCCGGCAGAGGTGCCGGCGCGCCGGCAGGAGGTGCTGGAACGGGTGCGGGCGCGGCGTACTGCGGAACGCGATGCGGCATTTGCCGCCTGGCGGGCGGAGGTGCCGGATCTGCGCCGGCTGGCCGAGCGCTTCGCCACGTGCATCCGCTGTCACAACTGCATGGTGGCCTGCCCCATCTGCTACTGCAAGGAGTGCATTTTCCGCACCCCCACCTTCGACCATGAGCCGGAGCAGTACTTCCGCTGGGCGGAGCGCCGCGGCGTCCTCCGCATGCCGACCGACACCCTGCTGTTTCACATCACCCGGCTGAACCACATGGCCACCTCCTGTGTGGGATGCGGGCTGTGCGAGAGCGCCTGCCCGAGCCACCTGCCGGTGGCGACGTTGTTCCGCTCGGTCGCGCAGTCGGTGCAGGCCCTGTTCAACTATGAGGCCGGCCGCAGTCTGAAGGATGAACTGCCGCTGGCCACGTTCCGCGAGGATGAGCTGACCGATTTGGGGAAATAAGAGCGTCATAGGAGGAGAGCAGGGATGGCTGAGGAGCTGGTTCCTGTCTATATCATGGGCAAGCGGTACGATGTCCCGCCCGGGCTGACTATCATGAAGGCCATGGAGTACGCCGGCTACCGGCTGGTGCGGGGCGTCGGCTGTCGCGCCGGCTTCTGCGGCGCCTGCGCCACGGTCTACCGCCTGGCCGGCGACTACCGCCTGCGCGTCGGGCTGGCCTGCCAGACGGTGGTGGAGCCTGGTATGTACCTGGCGCAGATCCCCTTTTACCCCGCGCCGCGCGCCCAATATGATATCACCAAACTCCAGCCGACCTTTGCGACGCTGGTGTCCCTCTACCCGGAGCTACTGCGCTGTCTGGGCTGTGGCACCTGCACCAAGGTCTGCCCGCAGGAGCTGGACGTCAAGGACATTATGGCGCGCGCCATGCGCGGCGATATCGCCGGCGTCGCCGACAAATCCTTCGACTGCATCATGTGCGGCATGTGCGTCTCGCGCTGTCCGGCAGAGGAGGCGCAGTACAACATCTTCATCCTGGCCCGCCGGCTCTACGGGCGCTACATCGCGCCCCGCGCGCAGCACCTGGCCAAGCGGGTGCAGGAGATCGAGGCCGGCCTGTATGACCAGGACATCCAGCGCCTGAAGTCGCTGTCCAACACCGAACTGCGCCAGCTCTACAACAGCCGCGACATCGAACCGGAATAACCCGGCGTCCAGAGAGGAGCTCACGCCATGGAATGGGATGGAAAGATGGGCTATCCGCCCGAAATGCGAGAATCCATCAAGAAGGTGGAAGCGACCCGGCCGGCGCGCCTGCATGAGACCTTCCCCATGATGTCCCCCCAGGAGAAAGAGGACATCCTGCGCCGCTTCCACCCGGACTATATCGCCTCGGCGTTCCGGGAAATTCGCATCGGGCCTAATAAGGGGGACCGCACGCCGCACGAGCTGGCCGATCTGCTGGAAGGCCGGCCGCTGATTGACCCGGACGCGTTAGACCTGGAGCAGATTGACTATGACACCGACGTGCTCGTCATCGGCGGGGGAGGCGCCGGCTCCGCGGCGGCACTGCTGGCCCGCGAGCAGGGCGCCAAAGTGATCATCGCCACGAAGCTCCGTCACGGCGACGCCAACACCATGATGGCCCAAGGGGGTATCCAGGCGGCGGACAAGGAGAACGACTCGCCGGCCATCCATTACCTGGATGTCATGGGGGGCGGCCATTTCGTCAATGACCCAGACCTGGTGGAAGCGCTGGTGCGCGACGCCCCCATGGTGATCCAGTGGCTGGAGAGCCTGGGATGCATGTTTGATAAGGAGCCGGATGGGACGATGATCACCATCCACGGCGGCGGCACCTCGCGCAAGCGCATGCATTCGGCGCGCGACTATTCGGGTGCGGAGATCATGCGCACCCTGCGGGATGAGGTGCGCAGTCATCCGGAGGACATCACCGTGCTGGAGTTCTCGCCGGCCATCGAGCTGTTGATGGACGAGAAAGGGCAGGTCGCCGGCGCGGTGCTCCAGAACCTGGAGACCGGGGAGCATCTGGTGGTGCGCGCCAAAGCGACTATCATTGCCACGGGAGGGAGCGGCCGGCTGCATTATCAGGGCTATCCCACCACAAACCACTACGGAGCCACCGGCGACGGATTGGTGCTGGCCTATCGCGTGGGAGCGCGGCTGGCCTTCATTGACACGATGCAGTATCACCCCACCGGCGCCGCCTTCCCCGAACAAATCCTGGGCCTGCTGGTGACCGAGAAGGTGCGCGGCCTGGGTGCCCAGGTGGTCAATGCGGATGGTGAGCAATTTGTCTTCCCGCGCGAGACCCGCGATGTGGAGGCCTCTGCCATCATCCGGGAGTGCGTGGAGCGCGGCAAAGGCGTGCGCACCCCCACGGGCATGGTGGGTGTCTGGCTGGATTCCCCCATGATTGACATGATTCACGGGCCGGGCACCATCGCCCGGGCACTGCCGGCCATGGTGCGCCAGTTCGCCCGCTTTGGCATTGACATTACAAAGGAGCCTATGCTGGTCTATCCGACCCTGCACTACCAGAACGGCGGGGTGGCGATCAAGCCGGATGGCAGTACCGGCATCCCAGGCCTTTTCGTCGCCGGCGAGGCTTCCGGCGGCGTGCATGGGCGCAACCGCCTGATGGGCAATTCCCTGCTGGACGTGGTGGTCTTCGGCCGGCGCGCCGGGCGCGCCGCCGGCCAGCGGGCCAAAGAAGCGCGCCTGGGCCGGCTGACCCTGGAGCATGTGCGCGCCTGGAACCAGCAGTTGGCGCAGGCCGGCCTGCTGGAAACCGCCAAGCCCTCGCCCCAGGTCCTGCCCGACTACACGCGCAAGATCCGTTGAGGGCGCTCTCTAACTGGAGGAGCAGTATGCAGGTGGAGCTGATCGCTATCACGCGCTATCTGAAGGGCGGGGGCACGCCGGTGGAACTGCTGGAGTTCGCCGGCCGCGTCTGCTACCGCAGTGCGCCGCGCGGCGACGCCGGCGACTTCGTCATGAAGCGGGTGCGCGAGGGACATGAATCCATCATCGAACATGCCTCGGCCACCTTCTATATTACGGGCATCTCGCGTGCCTGCTCCCATCAATTGGTGCGCCACCGCCTGGCCAGCTACTCCCAGGAATCCCAGCGCTACGTGGATATGTCGGACGCCGAGTTCGTGGTGCCGCCGGCGGTCGCCGGCGACCCGGCCGCCATGGAAATCTGGAACGAGTTTATGGAGCAGGCCAGGGAAGCCTACCGCAAGCTGAGAGAGCGGGGCGTGCGCAAAGAGGACAGCCGCTTCCTCCTGCCCAATGCCACGGCCACCCGCATCGTGGTGACGATGAACTTCCGCGAACTGCGGCATTTCTTCCGGGTGCGCTGTCGGCAGGACGCGCAGTGGGAAATTCGCGAGCTGGCCAAGGAGATGTTGCGCCAGATATATGCGGTGGCGCCGGCGGTTTTCGCCGACCTGTATGAGGAGTTCATCGGTGCGCCGGCGCAGTGACCGGCCGGCGCACCGATCCTCTCATGAGAAGATGGCATCCTCGTAGCGGCCGCGATAGGGGACGGTCTGCAAAGCCGGCGTCAGCAACAGCTCCGCATCGCTCAACGCCACCATCAGCACCAGGCTGGTTCTCCGTCTGAACGGCGCGCTGAAGGCCGGCATCGCTATTACCCCCGGCTACATCTTCTCCGCCGGCGAGCGCTACCGCAACTTCATCCGCCTGAACGCCGCCAACTGGACGCCGGCGGCGGAGGGGGCAGTGCGCACGCTGGGCTCCCTGGTGGAGGAATTGATGAGGGAACCTGCCAGCCGGCGCTGAACGCTCTTCTTCACGTCATGGCCGCACCGGCCATTCCGTCGAGCCTCATTCCGGACACTGGAGCGCGATGAACTCCACCCATTCAATGCCCTCCGCGCACTGCTCACCGGCCGGCTCCGCACCGTACCAGCCGGCCCACGGCACGCCGTACTGGTCCAGGACGAAGAGCATGGCCTCGTCTGGCAATGCGTCGGGGAGCAGGCCGGCGTACATGCGGCGCAACGCACCCTCGCCGTCGATCACCCCGTGAAGCCGGCGCCCTGTTGGCATGGCTTCCCCGGTTTGCGGCGCGGCCGGCAGAACGATAATCGCCTCGGCCCGGGCGAATTCCAGCTCCTTTTCCCGGCTGGCAAGACAGGTAATGGCTTCCTGACAGCCTGGGCAGGCCGGCCCATGGCAGAACAGCACCAGCAGGCTGGACCAACCGCGAAAATCAGCGATTCCCAGCTCGCCCCCGCCGGCCGCCGGCAGGTCCAGCGAGGGGGCCGGCAGGCCGTCCGGGTCAAAACGTACCCAGGGCATATGCACCTCCGGAAATATCCACCCAGACACTCTACCAACTGATGTTCCTTATGGTATAATGAGTCCGCGTGAGCCGCAAATGGGCCATACAGACACAGCGGCGCTGTTTCCCACATAGGACAGGGGCTTGCCATGTTCGATTACCGCCTGCGACAGCGAGATTATCTGCTGGCCATCAGCCGGGCCATGACCTCCCGGCTGGACGTGCGCGCCGTGCTCCGGCTCATCCTGGAAAGTGCGGCCGAACTGCTGGGCGCTGATGTCGCTCTCATTGCTGTGCGGGATAACCAGGATTCGTTCCGTATCCGGGCGGCGTACGGCATCCCCTCTCAGATGCTACATCTGTTTACCCCCCTGTTGGAGGATATTCCGGTACTGCCGGCCGGCTGGTCCATACCCGACCTGTCCTGGCGACTGCATCTCGTCAGCTCTGCCGCCGGCCTGCCCCTGCGCCAGGTCATCGCCCTGCCCATGATGATCGGCGACCAGCTCATCGGCGTTATCTACGTTTTCCGGCTCACCGGCCTGGCCTTCTCCGAGGACGACCGCCAGGTGCTGGCCAGCTTCGCCGACCAGGCGGCCATCGCCATTCACAACGCCCGCCTGTACCAGCAGTTGCTGGCGGAGAAGCGCCGGCTGGACGCTATCATCGAGCACAGCGCCGACGGCATTATGATCTTGGACGCGCACTGTCGGGTGGAGGTCATCAACCGGGCGCTGGAGCGCATGACCGGCTGGCGCGCCGGCGACGCGGTGGGCCGGCACTGCTCGGAGGTGCTGACCGCGGTCAACGCCCAGGGCCAGCCTCTGTGCGGCAGGATATGCACGGCGTTGGAGCAAGCGGAGGAGCCGGCCGGCGCGGAGGAAACGCTCTATCTCGAGGGGGACATCGTCCGACCGGACGGCAGTAAGGTCTCCATCGGCATCAATCATTCCCTGCTCTGGGACGAGGAAGGCCGGCTGTTGAACATCATCCTCGATGTGCATGATATCACCCGCTTCCGTCAGGCGGAGGAACTGCAGTCCACTTTTATCTCGGTCATCTCCCACGAGCTGAAGACGCCGGTGGCGCTCATCAAGGGCTACGCCAGCACGCTGAGCCGGGAGGACGCTCACTGGGACGAGGCGACGGTGCGCGAAGGACTGCGCATCATCGAGGAGGAGAGCGATCGTCTGGATCAGCTCATCAACAATCTGCTGGACGCCTCGCGCATTCAGGCCGGCGGCCTCAAGCTGGAGCTGACCGACGTATCCCTGCCGCGCTTGGCGGAGAAGATCGTGAACCGTCTGCGCACGCAGACCTCGGTGCACCGCTTCGAGCTTGCCTTCCCGCCCGACTTCCCGCCGGTCTTTGCCGATGAGGAGCGCATCAGCCAGGTGCTCTACAACCTCCTGAACAACGCGGTGAAGTATTCCCCGCGCGGCGGCACCATCCGGGTGGGCGGCCAGGCCCTGGATCGCGAGGTGCTGGTGTACGTCTCGGACGAGGGCATCGGCATCCCGAAAGAGGAGCAGGACCACCTGTTCCAGCGCTTCTATCGGGTGGATTCCGGCCTGCGCCGGCAAACCCCCGGCGTGGGTCTGGGGCTGTACCTCAGCCGCGCCATCATCGAGGCGCACGGCGGGCGCATCTGGGTAGAGAGCGAGGCCGGCAAAGGCGCCACCTTCTATTTCACCCTGCCGCGCATCGCGGCATGACACCGCGCATACCGGAAGCGAAAGGGGACGGACATGGCAAAACGCCATATCTTGGTGGTAGATGACGAATCCCGCATCGTGCGCTTTGTGCGCATGAACCTGGAGCTGGAGGGCTTTCGCGTCAGCGAGGCCAACACCGGCCGCGAGGCCATTGAAAAGGTGCGGGATGACCTGCCGGACCTGGTACTGCTGGATGTCATGCTTCCGGATATGGATGGGTTCGAGGTGCTGAAGGAAATCCGCGATTTTTCCCCTGTGCCGGTCATCATGCTGACGGTCAAGGGCGAAGAGGAAGACCGGGTGCGCGGGTTGGACCTGGGAGCGGATGATTACATCACCAAGCCGTTCAGCCCGCGCGAGCTGGTCAGCCGCATCAAAGCGGTACTGCGCCGCGCGGAGGCGGCCATGCCGGCCTCCCAGGGGCTGGTGGTGATTGACGAGGACCTGCAGATCGACTTCGACCAGCGCGAGGTGATCGTGCGGGGGAACCGGGTCAAGCTCCGCCCGACGGAGTATCGGCTTCTCTATCACCTGGTGAACAACGCCGGCTGGGTGATGACCCATGAGATGCTGTTGTCCAAGGTCTGGGGGCACGAGTACCGCGACGACCATCAGCTTCTGCGCCTCTACATCACCTACCTGCGCCAGAAGATCGAGCCGGACCCCTCCAACCCGAAGTACATCCTCACGGAGCACGGGATTGGCTACCGCTTTGTGGACTTTCTCGGCCGGCGCGCCGGCCGCGGCCGCGAATCTTCCGATGCCGGCTGACGGTCCCCTGCAACTCTAATAAAATTCTAACAAATCTCTAGCACACTTCTAACACGCCGCGCATACAATGGGAATAGCCCACTGCGGGCAGAACCTTGCATGCCGGCGAAGAGGTGGAACATGACGCCGAAATGGCAGTGCGCCAACTGCGGCATTGTGTTTTCCTGGCGTCCCACGGTCATCCGCGGCACCGTCTACTGCTGTGTGGGATGCAGTCGCGGGGGGCCGTGCACGTGCGATTACGCGCACCTGCCGGCCATGGACCAGAGCCTGCCTCTGGCCAAGGCGAGCGGGCAGGGCCGTTTGATGCCGCGCCGGGACGCCGGCCCTGAGTCCACGAACGACGCCAGGGCATAGTGTCGCACGCCGGCATGTCACAGCGCAGAAATCATATCACAGTTATCGGATAGGAGGGATACACTATGGGTAAGATCGTAGGAATTGACCTGGGCACGACCAACTCGGTGATTGCCGTGTTAGAGGGCGGCGAGCCGGTGGTCATCCCCAACGCGGAAGGGAGCCGCACCACGCCCTCGGTGGTGGCGTTCACCAAGACCGGCGAGCGGCTGGTGGGCGCGCCGGCGAAGCGCCAGGCCATCGTCAACCCGGAGAACACCGTCTTCTCCATCAAGCGCTTCATGGGCCGGCGCTTCGAGGAAGTCGAGGAAGAGCGCAAACGCGTGCCGTATAAGGTGGTGAAGGGGCCTGCCGGCGATGCTCGCGTCTACATCCCGGTCATGGGCCGGGAATACACGCCCCAGGAAATCTCGGCCATGATCCTGCAGAAGCTCAAGCAGGATGCCGAGGCATATCTGGGCGAGCCGGTCACCAAGGCGGTGATCACCGTGCCGGCCTATTTCAACGACTCTCAGCGCCAAGCCACCAAGGATGCCGGCAAGATCGCCGGCCTCGAGGTCCTGCGCATCATCAACGAGCCGACCGCCGCATCCCTGGCCTACGGCCTGGACAAGAAGAAGGCGGAGACCATCCTGGTCTTCGACCTGGGCGGCGGCACCTTTGACGTCTCCATCCTGGAGGTCGGCGAGGGCGTCTTCGAGGTGAAGGCCACCTCCGGCGATACCCATCTGGGCGGCGATGATTACGACCAGGTCATCGTCAACTACATCGCCGACGAGTTCAAGAAAGAGTACGGCATTGACCTGCGCGAGGACCGCCAGGCCCTTCAGCGCCTGAGAGAGGCGGCGGAGAAGGCCAAGATCGAGCTCTCCAGCGTCATGGAGACCGAGATCAACCTGCCCTTCATCACCGCGGACGCCAGCGGGCCCAAGCATCTGCTCATGAAGCTGACTCGCTCGAAGTTCGAGCAGTTGAGCGAGCATCTGACCCAGCGGCTGCGCGGTCCCGTGGAGCAGGCACTGCGCGACGCCAAGCTGACGCCGGCTGACATTGATGAGGTCATCCTGGTGGGCGGCGCCACCCGCATGCCCGTGGTCCAGCGCCTGGTGCGCGAGATGCTGGGCAAGGAGCCCAACAAGAGCGTCAACCCGGACGAGGTCGTGGCGATCGGCGCGGCCCTGCAGGCCGGCGTCCTGGCCGGCGAGGTCAAGGACGTGGTCCTGCTGGACGTCACGCCGCTGTCCCTGGGCGTCGAAACCCTCGGCGGCGTCATGACGGTGCTCATCCCGCGCAACACCACCATCCCGATCCGCAAGAGCGAGATCTTCACCACCGCCGAGGACAACCAGACGGCTGTGGAGATCCACGTCCTGCAGGGCGAGCGTCCGATGGCGGCCGACAACATGACGCTGGGCCGCTTCCGGCTGGAGGGCATCCCGCCGGCGCCGCGCGGTGTGCCGCAGATCGAGGTGACCTTCGACATTGACGCCAACGGCATCCTGAACGTCTCGGCCAAGGACCTGGCGACCGGCAAACAGCAGTCGGTGCGCATCACCGCCACCACCAACCTGAGCAAGGAAGACATTGACCGCATGGTGCGGGAGGCCCAGATGCACGCCGAGGAGGACCGCCGGCGGCGCGAGCTGGCCGAGGCGCGCAACCAGGCGGACTCGCTGGCCTATACCACCGAGAAGACCCTGCGCGAGGCCGGCGATCGCGTCCCGCCCGAGGACCGCTCCGCCCTGGAACGGCTCATCGCCGATGTGCGCGAGGCCATGAAGGGCGAGGATATCTCCCGCATCCGCCGGGCCATGGATGAGCTTCAGCGGGCGACATACCGCCTGTCCGAGAAGCTCTACGGCTACGCCGGTGCGCCGGGTGCCGGCCCCAGCGGCGCCGGCACCACCGCCCGCGAGAGCGGCACCGCCCGCGGCGGTGAGGAAGATGTGGTCGAGGGCGAGTTCCGCCAGATTTAAGGCCGTCCCCACGCCAGTCTGGACAAGCGGAACTTGTCCAGACTGGCGGTTTGTTGTATCATGGCAACTGCATCAACAGAACGGCTGGAAAGGGGTAGGAAGCGATGGTTTTCTGGTGGGACCCAATGTACTTTGTGTTTGCCCTGCCGGCGCTTCTGCTGGCGATGTATGCCCAGTGGAAGGTGCGGGCGGCGTACACGCGCTATCTGCGGGAGCCAAACTTCCGCGGCATCAGCGGGGTGGAGGCCGCCGAAATGTTACTGCGCGGCCAGGGCCTGGATCATATCTCCATTGAGGGCACGCCGGGCGAGCTGACCGACCACTACGACCCGCGCACCAAGACCCTGCGGCTTTCTCCGGCAGTGGCCCGGAGCCGCTCGGTGGCGGCGCTGAGCATCGTCGCCCATGAGGTGGGGCACGCCCTGCAGGATGCGCAGGGCTATGTGCCTCTGCGCATCCGCTCCGGCCTGGTGCCGGCGGTGACGGTGGCGGCCTGGGTGGGACCGGTGCTCTTCTTCATCGGCCTGCTGTTCGGCTCGCCGAACCTGGCCTGGGCCGGCGTGCTGGCATTCTCCGCCGGCGCGGTCTTCGCCCTGGTCACCCTGCCGGTGGAATTCAACGCCAGCCAGCGCGGCCTCCAGCTCCTGCGCACCTACAGCCTGGTGGACAACCGCGAGCTGGCCGCCGCCAAGAGCGTGCTGGACGCCGCCGCCCTGACGTACGTGGCGGCCCTGGCGCAGACCCTTTCCACCCTGCTGTACTATATCTTCCTGCTCGGCGGCTTCCGCCGGCGCGACTGACACCAGCAACGCAGTGCACAGGCGCCCAAGATGGGCGCCTGATTTTTTCCCTGTGCCCTGTTGGAGGAGGTGAAACATGAAAGCTCGTTCAGGACAATCTCTCCGGGCGATATTGTTCGGGCTGGTCGCGCTCCTCACATTACTGGGCTGTCAGGTCATTGGCTCTGCACGTTTCTCGCCGACCAGCGCCGTCGAGGCGGTCACGGCAACACCCTTTGTGACGCCGGCTGACACCGCCACGCCGGCGCGGACGCCGACGCCGCCCCCGCCGACCCTCACAGCCGCGCCGGCCGGCGAAGAGCTGGACCTGGATACCCTCTTCGCCCTGGCCGATTGGGAGGACCAGCTCATATCGGCCATTTATGAGCGCGTCAGCCCCTCCGTGGTGCACATCACCACCCGTATCATCTACGCGGACTTCTTCTTCGGCGTCTATCCTGAGGAAGGTGCCGGCTCCGGCTTCGTCTTCGACAAAGAAGGGCATATCGTCACCAACTATCACGTCATCGAGAACGCCCAGACGATCGAGGTGACCTTCGGTGAAGACCTGACGGTGCCGGCGGAAGTCGTCGGGACGGATCCCCCTAACGACCTGGCGGTGCTGAAAGTGGACCTGCCGGCGGACCAGCTTCACCCGGTGGAGCTGGGTTCATCGCAGGAACTGCGGGTGGGACAGCGGGCGCTGGCCATCGGCAGTCCCTTCGGACAGTTTGACCGCACCCTGACCACCGGCGTCATCAGCGCGCTGGGCCGCACCCTGCAGACAGAGAGCGGCCGGGTGATCCGCAAAGTCATTCAGACCGACGCGGCTATCAACCCGGGCAACTCCGGCGGGCCTCTGTTGGATGCGCGCGGCCGGCTGATCGGCGTGAATACGGCCATCGTCTCGCCCAGCGGGGCCTCGGCCGGCGTGGGGTTTGCCATTCCGGTGGACACCGTGCGGCGCGTCGTGCCGGTGTTGATTGAGAAGGGCTATTATCCCCATCCCTGGATAGGGATTCTGGGATATTCCATCACGCCGGCGCTGGCGCGGCGCCTGGACCTGCCGGTAGAGCAGGGCATCCTCGTGGCGCGGGTGTACAGCGACAGCCCGGCGGCGCGCGCCGGCATCCGTGGCGCCACGCGTCAGGTGGTCATCGGCAACCAGGTGGTGCTGGCCGGCGGGGACATCCTCACCGCCATCAACGGCCATCCCATCCGGGACTGGGACAGCCTGGATGCCTATCTGGAAGAGAACACAGCGGTAGGCGATGTGGTGACGGTGACCCTCCTGCGCGACGGCAGGGAACGCACCGTGCAGGTGGAGCTGGCTGAGGAGCCGCGCTCATAAGGGGAGTTCTAACAAAACTCTAATACTTCTCTAATGCCATTCTAACGCCGGCCTGCTAATATAGGAATCGCCAAGTTCGATGACACACCTTACACCAATCCTGGAGCTAAGGAAAGGAGGTGAGGCGTATGTCGCTGATGCGGTGGCAGCCCTTTGAGGAGCTGATGTCCCTGCGCGAGGCAATGGATCGTCTGTTCGAGGAGAGCATCGTCTGGCCGCGGAGCTTGCTTGCGCCGGCAGCCCAGACCTTCGCCGTGGATATCTATGAGACCAAAGACGACGTGGTGGTGAAAGCCAGCCTGCCCGGCGTCAAGCCCGAGGATATCGAGGTCTCCGTGGTCGGCGATACCCTGACCATCAAGGGCGAGGTGAAGGAAGAGAAGGACATCAAAGAGGAGAATTACATCCGCAAGGAGCGCCGCTATGGGTCCTTCTGCCGGTCCTTCACTCTGCCCGTGTCGGTGGATGCCGACAAGGCGACGGCGGAGTTTGAGAACGGCGTGCTGACCCTGACGCTCCCTAAGGCGGAAGAGGTCAAGCCCAAGACCATCGCCATCAAGGCCAAGAAATAATACGCATCGCGTGGGGGCGAGGCCATCGGGACATCAACGCCGCACGCCTCGCCCCCATTCCGTCTCCAGGCCATAGACCACGGACGATAGACCATAGACCACGGACGATAGACGGGAGGCAGGGAGACAAGCTATCGTCCATGGTCTGCGGTCTATATCCCAGAAAGGAGGTGATGCGCGATGTCGCTGGATCGTTGGGAGCCATTCCGGGAGTTTATGACTTTGCGGGAAGCGATGGATCGGTTGTTTGAGGAGAGCCTGGTGAATTGGCGCCGGCTGGGCGTGGGCGCCGGCGAGCGCACCATGCGTCTGCCCATTGACGCCTATGTCACCGATAACGAGATCGTCATCATGGCGCCGGTGCCGGGCGTCAAGCCGGAGGATGTGGAGATCACGCTGGAAGGTGATACGCTGACCATCAAGGGCGAGATCAAACCGCCCCTGGAGAATGTGGACTATATCTTCCAGGAGCGCGCCTATGGCCCCTTCAGCCGCACCCTGACGCTGAACGTGCCCGTGGATGCGGAGAAGGCCGAGGCAACCTTCGAGAACGGCATCCTCACCCTGACCATTCCGAAGGCGGAAAGCGTCAAACCCAAGACCATCAAGGTCAAGTCCAAGTAAGCCGGCGATGCCTCCCGCAGGGACTCCTGCGGGAGGCTTTTTTGTCCCGCGCCGGCCGATGTCTTGCGCCGGCACCCTGCCTCGTGTATACTATCATCAGCCCGCGGAGCAAGCACGGGCATATTCCCCCAATTCAGAGGGCGGAAGGCGCATGAAGCGGATCGGTTGGCGTCTTGCAGTAAGCATCGCGCTGCTGAGCATCCTGCTGGCCGGCATGCCGGCCGCCGGCTTTGCCCAACCCGCCTCTCGCGCACCCTCCGCCAATAACGCCGTGGACACCATCATCGCCGGCATGACCGTCGAGGAACGGGTCGGCCAGCTTTTCCTGGTCACCTTTATGGGGAACCAGGCGCCGCCCGATTCGGACATCGCGGAGCTGATCCAGAGCTACCGCGTGGGCGGCGTGGTCCTGCTGGCCAGCAACGGCAATATCGTCAACCGCGGCGACACCCCCCGCCAGACCGCGGAGCTGGTCAACCAGCTCCAGCAGTTGGCCCTGACCGCCCCGCCGCTGGAAAGCAAGTACCCGGCTGTCCCGCCGGCCGGCGTCGTCACTCCCACCCAGACCGTTACCCCTACCGGCAGTACCCATATCCCGCTCTTTATCGCGGTGGACCATGAGGGGGATGGATACCCCTATACGCGCCTGCGCAACGGCTTTACCCCGGTACCGAGCAATATGGCGGTGGGAGCAACCTGGTCGCTGGCGCTGGCCGAGGCCGTCGGGCAAATCGTCGGGGCGGAACTGCGCGCCGTCGGCATCAATATGCTCCTCGGCCCTTCCCTCGACGTGCTGGACACTCCCCGCCCGGGCGGGCGCGGGGATATGGGCATCCGCACCTTTGGCGGCGACCCCTACTGGGTGGGCGCGCTGGGAGAGGCCTACATCCGCGGCGTGCACCTGGGGAGCGCCGGCGGCATCGTGACCGTGGCCAAGCACTTCCCGGGCAACGGGGGAAGCGACCGCCGGCCGGACGAGGAGATTTCCACCGTCAACAAGTCGCTCAAAGAGCTGTACCGCATCGAGCTGGCCCCCTTCTTCGCCGTCACGAAAGAGCCCAAGCTGGGCAGTCCCTCGGTGACCGATGCGCTGATGACCTCGCACATCCGCTACCGCGGTTTCCAGGGCAACATCCGCCAGCTCACGCGGCCGATTTCCTTCGATGCGCAGAACCTGCCGGCGCTGATGCAGTTGCCGGAGTTCGCGCCCTGGCGGGAAGCCGGCGGACTGCTGGTCAGCGACGCCCTGGGCGTGCCGGCGGTGCGCAAATATTACGACCCGCAGTTGCAGACCTTCCCCTACCGGCAGATTGCCCAGGAGGCCTTCCTGGCCGGCAATGACCTGCTGACCCTTTCCCAATTCGCCCTGCATGACAACTGGGCCGAGCAGTTCGAAAATATCAAGGCGACCATCACCTTCTTCCAGGAGAAATATGTCAGCGACACCAATTTCCGCGCCCGTGTGGACGAGTCCCTGCGCCGCATCCTGGCCCTGAAACTGCGGCTGTATCCCTCTTTCTCCCCCGACAAAGTGCTGGTGGACCCGGAGGCGGTCGAGGACGTGGTGGGCAAAGGGTTGGGCGTGGTAAGCGATGTGGCCAAACAGGCCCTGACCCTTATTTACCCTGGCCCGGGGGAGCTGGCGGACCGGCTTCCCAGTCCGCCCCTCTCGGATGAGCCGATCGTCATCTTTACCGATGTGCGGGAAGTGTCGGACTGCTCCGACCGCGCGCTCTGTCCGCCCTTTACCCTGCTGGGGGTGGATGATTTTGCGAAGGAAATCTTGAAGCTGTACGGGCCGGCCGGCACCGGCCAGGTACAACCTGACCTGCTCACCAGTTTCAGCTTTGCCGACCTGTGGGGGTATCTGCACCCCGAGGCCGGCGAATCCAGCCCCGAATCCCGCAAGGCCATCGAGGAGGCGTTGGGAAAGGCCCAGTGGGTGGTCTTCGTCACCCTGGACATTGACCCGATCCACTACCCGGCCTCCGCCGCCCTGCGGGACTTTCTGCGGGAAAGCGAGTCGCTCCTGCGCAATAAAAACATCATCGTCTTCGCTTTAGCCGAGCCCTATTACCTG
>Ga0080004_1076766_pt1 | contig 59667 bp, 59 predicted proteins | sample WasSprMetagenome_FD_69207 | JGI IMG/M metagenome (GOLD analysis project Ga0080004, IMG submission 69207) | Sulfidic aquatic microbial communities from Washburn Spring, Yellowstone National Park, USA - WS (SPADES assembly) (version 2) | ecosystem: Environmental > Aquatic > Thermal springs > Hot...
CTCGATAGGAGGGTACCTATGGAATCGAAAGAGACTGGCTAACGAGTTCAGTACCGCATCAATAACGTGCATCATGGCCAGAGACCGATCCCAAAAGGCTTAAGTAAAACTTGTCAGTACCATAAAATAGTATAAAAAAATTTAAATAAGTCCATAAAAATAGATTGAAACATGGTCAGCATAAGTGTCAATTTGTATGGACGAGACTTAATATCCACTCAGGACTGGAGCATTGAAGAAATAGAAGAAACACTGAAGCTAGCTAAGATGCTCAAAGAGAATTTTAGGAATAAAAAGCCACTCCCAAAACTTCTCGAAGATAAAAGCTTCTTCGCCATATTTTATGCACCATCAACAAGGACAAGGGCAGCATTTGAGTCCGGTGCAAGCCTGCTTGGAGGACATGCCTCATATATCGATGTCTCGACCCTAAGGGTTGGCTTTGGAGAAGCAGTCAAGGACGTGGCTAAGATGTATGAGAGGTATGGACACGGCATGGGAATAAGGTGTTTAGATGATGCTATAGATTATAAATACGGACTCGGTAGAGCCACGGTCGAAGAGTATGCTAGACACGCGGACATTCCTGTAATTAACATGGCTTGTTGCACGTTTCACCCAACCCAAGGTATGCAGGACCTCATGACTGTCCGTGAAAAGCTCGGAGATGTGAAGGGGAAGAAGTACGTAATTATGTGGGGATATGCCTCAAAGCTAAGAGGGCTATGCAGCATACAAGAAGAGGCGCTCATAATGACGAGGTTCGGCATGGACGTTGTAATAGCGCATCCACCTGGATTTAACATAGATCCCGAAATAGCTAAATGGGCTAAGAAGAATGCTGAGGAGAGTGGTGGAAGCTTTGAAGAGACAACAGACTTGAAGTCAGCAATCGAAGGAGCTCACGTAGTATTTCCAAGAAGCTGGGCAAGCTGGGAGCTTCTCAAAGTCGGAGCCTCAAAATTCGGAGTTGAAAGAGAAATACAAATTCACAACCAGTACAAGAGCTGGATATTAAATCAAGAGCTCGTGGATCTGATGGATAAGAAAGGAATAGTGACCCATGTTCTCCCAGTGCTGCGCGGACAAGAGGCGACAGACGAGGTGATGGATGGGCCTAGATCGGTCATATATGAACAAGCTGAGAATGGCCTATACGTAAAATCAGCAGTCATGGCAGTAACTATGAGCGAAAAACTATACAAATAGCGAACCGAGCAGAACGGATATATCTTAAGCCCTGAAATTTCTCATTTTTCTTCAAAAAAGTTTTAATGATTTTATTACTATAAAAATAAAAATTTAAATATTTCTTTGATTTAATTCTTGTGAGGCAAAATGGGAGTAAAAATAAAGAAAAGTGGACTCAGCGACGCAGCGCTTCTCGCCATCTCTATAATAATCCTGATAGTCGGCATAATACTAATATTCCTATATTACGGAAAGTTATTCTGAGGTGAAAAACATGGGCGAAGTTATCCGTCCTAAAAGAACGGCTGCAACGATGGGTAGCATCTTAGCTGCTTGGACTGGGATCTGTATCGTCGTTGGAGCTTACGGCAGCATGTCACTACCGATAGGCGGTTACGTCTCAGGGTTTTGGCCCGCGATGGCGCTACAGGCAATTGGTGGAATGTGGTTTGGCATGTGGGGCGTTATTGTTGCCTTCCTCTTCCCAATAATCTCCGACGCCATTGGAGAGGCACTTCCCATGTATGTGGCGGCCACTCTAATCCCGGCAAACTTCTTCCAAGCATGGACAGTTGCTTGGGTGTTTAGAAGATTCAAGTTGAATCCAGAGCTAAAGACTAGAAAAGACTGGCTTGCATGGATATTGGTCGGGTGTATTCTACAGAATGCTATCGGGGCAACCCTTGGGACGACAGCCTTCGTCCTCTGGGGACTAATTACTTGGGAAGCACAACCACTATTCTGGGCAGGATGGTTCATCGGTAACACCTGGCCAGCAATAGTCTTTGGGAGCCTGATCCTCAAGATAGCCACACCCTTCGTCAAGAGGACAAGAGTCTACGTCTTTCCAGACTGGTGGTAAAAAAAGGATGACCACGCAGCAGGTCGTTACACGGTATAGAACCTTTTTTTCCTATGTTGATGCGACGTCTTTTGCTAATAAGATGAGCCCCATTACTAAAATCTTAATCCTCTTATTTTTTAATGCTTACCCAATCATAATAGATAATCCAATATATAATGCGGTGTTTGGGTTCTTTAATATAATATTGATGAAGATCTTCAAAGCAACTCTTATGCATGTTGAGAAATACTTTAAGCTCTTAATGACCCTTGCTCTCTTCATTTTTGTATCGGTAATTTTCTTCGGAAGATCAGTTGCAGGTCCAAATCCAACCATTATAGCTACTATAGGTCCAGTTGAAGTTTACAGTCAAGCATTAGGATTCGGCGTCATGGTTTATGTTAGGATGTTCGCTTTGGTCAGCGCGATGCTATTGTGGCTATCGATAACGACTACTTCTGACTTGATGAGCGCCTTCGAGAAGCTTAATATATCATACGTTGCTAGAACCTACCTCACGATGGCGTTCAGGTTCATCGGAATGTTTGATTCAGACTTCAACACGATTCAGGATGCCCAGAAGGCTAGAGGGCTGGACATTAATTCGCAACCTCTCTGGAAGAGACCCTTCGTGTTCGGATACTATTTGATACCTCTCGTGGCAATAACTGTAAAGAAAGCTATAGACGCTGGAACAACAATGGAGTCCAGAGCCTTCAAAGCCCCCCTAAAGATTAAGTTATTTGAGGAGAAAAAAGGCCTCAAACAGAGCTATGTTGGAAAGTATTACTGGAGATATTCAGGCAAAGATACAGCGACTATAGCCTTGCTAATAATAGCTTTTGTGGGCTTATTAATCGCTAGGATGTATGGTTTGGTCGCAAATCCATTTATGTAAGACGGGAGGGAATCCTGTATGGAGCCGGTAATAGAAGTTGAGGATTTATGGTGGCGGTATGAACAGTCCACGGATTGGGTCTTAAAGGGAATAAACCTAAAAATAAATCCCGGAGAGTTTGTAGTAATCACTGGACCTAACGATTCTGGAAAGTCATCACTAGTCTCAACATTTAATGGACTTATCCCTCATACGCAGAGAGGCGAGATGAGGGGGAGGGTCAGGGTTCTAGGCCAGGATACTGTGACTTCAAGCGTCGCTACACTTTGCGCATTCGTCAGCATGGCTTTCCAAGACCCAGAGACCCAGTTCCTCCTGTCGAGAGTTGATGAGGAGGTAGCTTTTGGTCCTCAGAACCTAGGATACGAGCCGGATGAGGTGAGGAGTGTTGTGACGTGGGCCTTGGAGGTTACGCGGCTATCTGAGCTGAGAATGAAGGACCCTGTTGAGCTTTCAGGCGGTCAGAAGCAGAGAACAGCATTAGCAGCCACACTAGCCATGAGACCCAAAGTCATGGTACTTGATGAGCCAACATCTATGCTCGACCCAATAGGGAAGGAGGAAATTATGGAGATTATCAGATCTATGAAGGAACAGAAGCTCGTAGAAACAATAATAGTAGTTGAGCATCACTTGGAAGAGCTTGTACAAATGGCTGATAGGTTCATCCTTCTGAAAAATGGCGAGGTAATTTTAGACGAGCCCACCGAGAAATTCTTCAATGATCCAGACTTCTTGGTAGAGAATGGTGTAAGAACCCCTGATGTCTGTGCGGTCTCAGGATACCTAAAGAGACGCGGTCTACTTGGAAATATTACACTGAGTTTAGAGGATGCTATAGATGCCTTATCGAGGTTATTTAACGAGAAGAGAATAAAGCCTAGGAAGAAAATAGCAGAAACTAAACAGATTTACGCTACGATAGAAGATGAAGTAGCAGTAGATGTTAATAATCTACATTTTGTTTATCCAGACGGGACCGTCGCGCTAAGAGGAGTAGATCTAAATATTAAGAAGGGAGAATTCGTAGCTCTGATTGGTCAAAACGGGTCTGGAAAAACAACTCTATCTAAGCTTATAGCTGGGATCTATAAGCCTACCTTAGGTTCTGTGAAAGTCTTCGGGATGGATACCAAAGTCACTCCTACGCCTCGGCTCATCTCGAAAGTAGGGTACGTGTTCCAAAACCCCGACCATCAAATCTTCAACGACACAATAAGGAAGGAACTGGAGTTCGGTCTGAGAAATTTATTATCTTTTGGACTTGTTAAAGAAGAAGAAATAGAGCAGAGGATACGAGAAGCTATGCAGATAACTGGGATACCAGAGCAAATCCTAGAAGAGCACCCATTCCTAATGAGCAAAGGCATGAGACAGAGGATAGCTATAGCTTCAGTTCTATCCATGAAGCCCCAAGTACTCATCGTAGATGAGCCTACAACGGGTCAGGACACGCCTCAAAGCATAGAGGTAATGAATTTCCTGAAAAAACTAAACGAGATGGGACACACAATAATAATTATAACCCATGAGATGTGGATTGTCGCTGGGTGGGCAAAGAGGACAATAGCTATGGCTGAAGGCAAGATTCTACTGGATGGTCCGACAAACCAAGTTCTCAGCAATGCTGAGGTTCTAAAAAAGACATTCGTTAAGCCTCCCCAAATAACCCTACTGTCACAGGCTTTGCATGAGTACGGCATGCCGAAAGACATATTGACAGTCAGTGAATTCATGAATAGCATCCATGTGGCTTAAAGCTGAGCCGCTCCTAAATACGCTACGGGTCTTTTTCCCTTAATCTCATAATCTTCTACAACTACTTCTCCTCGTAATAAGACCTTCTCTATATAGCCTTTGAAGATCATTCCATCAAATGGAGACCAACCGCTATGAATTAAGAATCGCTCGGGATCGACCTTAACTTCTTTCTTGGGATCCAATATGACTATGTCTGCATCCTTCCCGACGGCTATCCCGCCCTTCCTGTCAGAAATACCGAAGATTCGGGCAGGATTTTCAGAGAGAGTTTTTACGACCACTCCAGGCCTCAGAATATTGTTCAGCATTAGGTTAATTATTGATTGGTAAAGCGTTCCAATCCCTGGAAGCCCAGACCTCACTTTATCCATGTCTTCCCATCCGGGCTCCCTTTCATTCTTAAACGTTGGATAATGATCACTGGCTATAACGTCTATAACTTCTGCGTTTAGATACCTGATCAGCGCGTTCTTATCGCTTTCGGACCTGACCGGCGGATTTACCTTTAGGTATGGGCCAAACTTCTCCATGTCTTTGTCAGTGAAGTAAATATAATGCGGGCAGGTCTCTACCTTAACCCTAACGTTCCTAGCCTTAGCATTTTCAATCAGTCTGACCGATTCACCTAAACTAATATGAACGAAATATATCTCAGCATTTGTTTTCTCAGCCAGTAGTAGCACCCTGTTGACGGCCTCTATCTCAGCTATGGGAGGCCTAGTCAAATGATGATAGCGCGCCGACTTAATGTTTCTACCATCAAACTCATTTTTAACGCCCTTCAGGATCTCATTATTCTCCGCGTGAAACATGAATCTTATATCCGCCTCAGCATATTTCCTAAAATTTTCATGAATAACATAGTCTGTGCAGAGATATGGATCGCACGTGAATGTCTTATAAGATATAACTCCGAGCTTCTTTAACTCCTTAACGACAGACTCTTTTAAGACCTCCCGAACGTTTCCAGCATGAAGCTTAAAGTCAATGTAGCTCATCTTCTTCCCTCTCTCTATCTTCTCTTCGATTATGGACTTCTCTAAGACTGGGTTCCAAGTCGGCATCTCTACCATAGATGTGACGCCTCCTATTATTGCAGACCTAGTTCCAGTCTCGAAGTCTTCTCGGCCCTCGAAGAATTTTGGATCATCTATGTGTGGATGCACATCAATAGCTCCTGGAAGAATGAGCTTAGAACTTGCATTTATGACGTGATCTGCCTTTACTGGGATATCCCCCTTCGCAATCGCAGCTATTTTATCATTCAAAATAATGAGACTAGCGTTCTCGATTATGCCCATGCTTGTTATGATACTTCCATTCTTTATGTAAACCAGACTCATGCTCTCACCGACTAGCGTTTGTTGAAAAAAGTTATATTTATCTAGATTATAAATTTTTTTACATGAGAATTTTAGTTGTAAATCCAAACACCTCAAAGCATATGACATCCATGATTGAGAGAAGCGCAAAGATGGTAGCTTCGAAGGATGTTGAGATTATTGTGAAAAATCCGGAGACAGGGCCTGAGGCGATAGAGTCCTTTATGGATGAAAACGTATCTACTATCAATGTCATAAAAGAAGTCATACGCCCAACTCTCGGAAAGGTAGACGCTGTAGTGATAGCCTGCTTTGACGACCCAGGCATGTACGCTCTAAGAGAGATTCTCGATATACCTGTGTTAGGTATAGGCGAGAGCTCGGTACTGATGTCCCTCGTCCTCGGATGGAAATTCTCGATCTTGGCAGTCTCTGAAAAAGCCATACCATTAATGGAAAACATGCTCTACAGATATGGGTTAGAAAAGAGACTCGCATCAATCGAGTCTATGAAATTATCAGTAGTTGATGTTGATAAAATGAGTGAAGAAGAGGTCCTAAAGCCCCTAATAAAAGCCGGAGAACAAGCAAGAATGAAGGGAGCCGAAGTCTTAATACTGGGATGCGCGGGACTAGCCGGCTACGATGAGAAGCTTTCTAAGAAAATAAACTTACCGGTCATAGACCCGGTTAAAGCCGGAGTAAAGCTCGCAGAAAGCATTCTGCAAATGGGGCTAACCATCAGTAGGGCAGGCTTATTCAGCAAGCTTGTCCATAGCGAGTGGTAGCTATGTTTAGAGCCGCTTCAAGACTTCATCTAGATTAGGACCTATCAGTGGAGTTTCAGGATATAGCTTCATAATCTTTTCTGGCTCCTTTAGGCCTGATCCCGTTACAAGAACGACAGATTCATCACTAGGAGATACTACTCCCTCATCGAGCAATTTTACTAGTGCCGCCAGGCCGGCCGCTCCTGATGGTTCGGCAAAGACTCCCTCAAGCCCTGCAAGCATCTTGACAGCATCCATTATCTCCTCATCAGATACGGCCACTCCTACTCCGCCAGTCTTTCTAACACCATCGAGCGCGAGATCTCCATCCCAAGGATAGGGATCCAAGAGACCCGAGGCGATTGAGTTGGGATACGGAGTCGGCTTTATCTCTGAGAAGGTAAGCCCGCGTTTAAGTGCGTCAACTAGAGGCATATTCCCGACGGGTTGAACTAAGACCAGTCTAGGATACTCATTCATCAATCCAACTTTCTCTAGGTCTATGCATGCCTTCCATAGCCCCGTAATTAAGCATCCCGAACCTGTTGGAACAAAGATAAAGTCAGGAGACCTCCAACCTAGTTGTTCAACAATCTCGTATAGCATTGTCTTTGGCCCCTCAACTTGATATGGATTAAATGGCCCGAAGCTTGGACAAGTATACCAGTTAAGCCTTTCGTGAGAAAGTATCATGAGTTGGACCGTAGGATCTACTCCCTCCTCGACCTGCCTGACCCTGAAGACTTTCGCGCCGTAAAGCAAGAGCTGTGATACCTTCCCAGCGGCCACATCTTCGGGAACAAAAGCGACGCACTTCAACCCACTCCTAGCAGAATATGCAGCAAGCGCTGCCGCAGCATTACCACTCGATGCAGTTACTACCACTTCTGTCTTAATCTCGACCGCCTTGCTTACACCCACCGTCATTGCCCTGTCCTTGAAAGATGAGGACGGATTCCTCGTCTCGTCCTTTAGGTATAACTTCTTCAGGCCAAGTCTTTCAGCTAGCCTCTCCGACTTGATGAGGGGAGTGTCGCCCTCGCCAAGAGAGACTACGTGTTCTCTCTTTACTGGAAGAAGCTCCCAGTATCGCCAAACGCCCCTAACCTCTCTATGTTTAAGCTCGTCCTTTGTCAGCCTCTCCATTATCTTAGAATAGTCATATACTATGTCTAATCTACCTCTGTCCTTATTAATGCACATTAAGGGGTTTGAGGATGGAGAATATTCTCTACCGCATTTAGAACAAATTAGCTTTTCTACAAATGTTTCACTCATAAATAATGCCTTAGGGTAGCGTTACTCTATTATTTCCCATCTATGCTGGTGAGCCTCGAGTTGTTTTTTGGTATATTCATCCATCGGATGTTCTCGCTCAGGTATATGTATCTCCTTCTGAACCCCGAAGACCGCTGTTGAGAAGTATCTATAACCATTATCATTTATCATGGTGACTATGTTTTTAAGGTTGGGATACTTTTTGGCGAGCTTTATTGCCATAACTACATTTGCTCCGGAGGAGATGCCGCAGAAGATTCCCTCTTCCTTGATTAATCTCTTAGTCATCTCTATTGCCTCGTCGGAGGACACTAAGATTACTCCGCTTAGCACGCTGAGGTCCAAATTTTTGGGTACAAACCCGTCTCCTATTCCCTCAATTCTATGAGAACCCCACTTGCCGTATGCTAGCATCGGAGCCTCAGTCGGCTCCCCGGCGTAAATCCTAACACTTTTCCTCATCTTTTTCAGATATCTGCCAACTCCGCTAACCGTTCCTCCGGTTCCCTGCGTGGCGACGAAGGCGCCAACTTTTCCCTTTAGCTGTCTCCAAATTTCAGGGCCAGTTGTCTTGTAGTGTGCCGCTACGTTGTCTGGATTATCGTATTGATTCGGCATCCAGTATTTTCCGGGGTTATCCCTCAGAAGCTCCTTAGCCTTTTCTAGGCTTAGATCCACATCGCTCTCTGCCCCGGGTGTAAAAATCATGTCGCCACCGAGACCCTTGATCAGTTTTTTCCTTTCTTCACTCATTCCCTCAGGCATGACTATAGTTACCTTGTATCCCAACAGTGTTCCAATGAAGGTGCACGCTATGCCTGCGTTTCCGGTGGATACCTCGATTATCTCCATTCCAGGCTTTAGGTCGCCTCTCTTTATTGCGTTTAGTATCATCTCGCGGTACGGCCTATCCTTCAGGCTCCCGCTGGGGTTGAAGTACTCAAGCTTGCACCAAATATTGCTCTTTATCCCCTCTCCCTTCGGTATATTGTTGAGCCTCACTAGCGGTGTATTTCCAATGGTGTCTAGTATCGATTTTGCAGCTGGAGGAATGAATATTCTGGGCAACTTGAACACCGGTTTAGCCCATGACCATACTCATTACGGCTTTTTGGACGTGTAATCTATTTTCAGCCTGATCAAAGTATAACGAGTAGTTGGGATTGTCTATGACCTCATCTACGACCTCTTGGCCACGGTCAGCTGGCCCGCAGTGCATGTACTTTCCCTTATTCGTAAGGTCCATCAATTCCTGCGTGCAAATCCAGTCCTTGAACCTGTTCTGATACTCCATGGCTGCCTCTTTGTCCACCTTAGAGTTATATGGCGGGAAGAATTTCTTCGGAGACCATGCCTTGGGATACACAAAGTCTGCATCTCTGAACGCCTCCTTCATATCGTTGACAATCGTAAAGCTCCCACCATATCTATCGGCATTCTCTTTTGCTGCCTTTATCACGTGGTCTTCTAACTCGAATCCTGGTGGATGTGCTAGGACTACGTCCATTCCGAACTGCGTTCCTATTAAGACACAGCTTTGAGGAACTGCAAGCGGTTTAAGACCGCCTGAGTAGGCATAAGAAACTACGAACTTCTTTCCCTTCGGTTTAGGAGCCACCTGCATTATCGCCATCATGTCAGCCAATGCCTGAAATGGGTGATAGATATCGTCCTCCATGTTTAGTACAGGGATGTCGCTCCACTTCGCGAATTCCAAGACCACCTTGTTGCCCCTACCTATGATCCATTTCGCTGCATCACCATAGATTCTTATCGCGATGGCGTCTCCATACCTACTCAGGACGCGGGCGACATCGGCTATGGCCTCCGTCTGGTATGGTATCATGTCCTCTGGAAGCGTCGGAGTATAGACATCCTGCGGGCTCAAGAAGTGTGCATGTCCTCCGAGCTGATGCATCCCGGCTTCAAAAGAGTTCCTAGTCCTCAAAGACCTATTATAGAACAGCATAAATAGTGTTTTTCCTGAGAGATAATTCGTCGGGACTCTTGACTTAAACTTGTTCTTTAAGTCTTCAGCAGCCTTAAGTATCTCGCGTATCTCTTCTTGAGTAAAGTCATTGGTATTGATGAAATCCTTTCCACGCATAGAACCCACATAAGAAGGAACACTCATGAATCCTCAGCTTTTGATTAACTATGGCTCTATATAAATTTTTAAAATACGAGGTTGACAACAAAACATAACAGAAATTAGCTATAATTGAGGCATTAGATAGAGAACATATCATAATTTCCTAAAAATTTAAATATTCTTTAACACTTCTATAGCTTTGCCATGGAGGGCGGGACTGAAGGACTAGTGGTTCTCGCTTTAGGAGGTAATGCCCTACTAAGAAAAGGAGAAAGTGGCAGCTTCTTTGAACAATTCGAGAACGTTAAGAAGACTGCTAAAATACTGGCGGACCTAATTGAAAAGGGCCATAAGATTGTTATAACGCATGGAAATGGTCCTCAAGTAGGAGCAACCCTACTGAGGCATGATGCCGGGCAGAAGGTTTATGAAGTCCCGGCCTTCCCGATGGATGTCTGCGGGGCTGAAACCCAAGGATTCATTGGATACATGATCCAGCAAGCCTTGGGAAATGAGCTGAAAAAAAGAGGGATAGACATAGGCGTAGTAACCATAGTCACTAGGGTTTTAGTTGATGATAAGGATCCGGCATTTAAGAATCCGACGAAGCCAGTCGGCCCATTCTATACCAGAGAAGAGATGGAGAAAATAAAGAAGGAACATCCAGAATATGTCTTCAAAGAGGACAAGGCAAGAGGAGGATGGAGAAGAGTTGTGCCGTCGCCTGACCCGAAGAAAATTCTCGAGGGAGAGGCGATAAAAGCCTTAGTGGACTCGGGATTCATAGTTGTAGCCTCTGGAGGCGGAGGCATACCAGTTATTGAGACTAGTGAAGGAATAAAAGGAGTTGAGGCGGTAATAGACAAGGACCTAGCAGGCGAGAGGCTCGCATCACTAATTGGTGCTGACAAGTTCGTTATTCTAACAGACATAGATGGGGCATACCTAAACTTCGGAAAGCCAAACCAAAAAAAGATCGAGAAAATACGGGCTGAAGAACTTAAGAAATACGTAGAGGAGGGACACTTCGCTGAGGGTAGTATGCTGCCAAAAATCTTAGCAACGATTAGATTCGTCGAGAATGGTGGAAAAGAAGCAATAATCGCTGAGCTTAGTCAACTAGTACAAGCTATAAATGGTAAGGCCGGAACACACGTACTCCCATAACTGAAGTTCTCTAATGTTATGTGGAAGCAAAATTAGGATAAAGGAAATAGAAAAGGCTATTGCTGGCTGAGTAATTTGCTAGGCAGTTTTGCAAATTTTTCCGGCTGCCTAACACAAATCATAGGAGAGCCTCGTTGATGTATTCGCCGCACCTGCAACCTCGAGTCTCTGGGATTGCCGGGATTGCCTTAGCTAGGAGTTTTTGTACCTTCTCTACGTTGCTCGCCATGGTCCTTACGACCTCGTCCGCAGTGACTCTCCATCCTTCTTTCCAGCAGTCATAGTCTGTAACCATCGCGATCGTCAGATAACACATGCCGGCCTCCTTCGCAAGGCTCACCTCTGGCACAAGCGTCATCCCGATGATGTCGCCGCCCCACATCCGAAACATCCTAGACTCGGCCCTCGTAGAGAACCTCGGTCCCTGAATGCAGACATAGGTCCCACCCCGATGAATAGGCAACCCTAGACCAACAGCTACGTCGTAGACAACGTCCATCAATTCTGGGCAAAACGGGTCAGCCATCGAGACATGCGCAACACGACCACCATCATAAAACGTATTAGGTCTACCCCAAGTCCGATCAATAAACTGGTCCGGCAAAACAATCTCACCAGGCCTAAGCTCGTCCCGCAGACTGCCAACAGCACTTGGTGCCAAGACACGGGTAACGCCAAGCTCCCTCAAAGCCCAGATATTCGCACGGTAATTAATCATGTGTGGAGGAATAGAGTGCCCAGAACCATGCCGAGGGAGAAAAACAACACGACGACCACCAAACTCGCCAACCGTTAACAAAGAACTCGGCGAGCCAAATGGCGTAAAAACCTTCTCCTGCCGCACGCCACTCAGCATCTCAACGCTATAAACACCCGAGCCCCCAATAATCCCCACAACGACCATAAACAAAACTAAACAAACCCCACATTTAACCCTCTAGCCACCTCAAAAACCAGCCAAAAATAACCATAAATACGCAGACCAGACAAAGAAAAATAGCAAAAATGTACGCCCTACCACCCACGTATGACTATAAACACGTAGAGACGACGATCACAAAGTTCTGGCAAGAATACAAGATACCAGAACGATTCCGCCAAATGAACAGCAATGGCCCCATATTCGCATTCCTCGAGGGACCGCCCACAGTGAACGGCTACATGCACATAGGACACGCAAGGGGACGAATATACAAGGATCTCTTCCTGAGATACCAAACCCTGAGAGGAATGAACGTCTGGCGGAGGGCAGGATGGGACTGTCAAGGACTACCAACTGAGATAGAAGTAGAGAAAAGACTGATGGAACAACTCGGCCTCCAGAAACTCACGAAGAGGGACATAGAAGAAAGAATAGGACTCGAGAGGTTCGTCGAAGAGGCGAACAAGCTAGTAGACTACTACATCGAGAGATGGAGAGCAGACTCAGAGAAACTCGCACTATGGCTAGACTATGACAATGCCTATCAGACGAGGAAAGAAAGATACATGGAGCACGTCTGGTACCTCCTAAAGAAAGCATATGAAGAAGGCGACCTGACCGTCAGCTACAAAGTAGTGCCAGTATGTCCGCGTTGTGAGACGCCATTATCCTCCCACGAGCTTGCGCAGGGGTACGAAGAAGTCGAAGACTACTCCATATACGTGAAGTTCAGACTAGCAGACAACAGTGGTAGAAGCCTACTGGTCTGGACGACGACGCCTTGGACACTCCCAGCAAATGAGGCCGTAGCCGTACACCCAGACGAAGAATACCTAGAAGTCCTCATTGACGGAGAAAAACTAATTATAGCTGCAAAACTACTTGAGAAAGTATTAACGGCATCTAAGCGGAAGAACTACCAAATACTTAGGAGACTCATAGGCGAAGACCTTGTCGGCCTAAAATACATCCATCCACTCCTCGGCGAGGTGCCGATACACCAGACACATATCGAGCCAGCACACAGCGTCCTCCCAGCAGAGTTCGTATCAATGGATGAGGGGACCGGGCTTGTCCACATCGCGCCTGGACATGGGCCTGAAGACTTCGAGCTGGGACGCAAATACGGACTCCCAGTGCTATGCCCCATAAACCAGTCTGGATACTTCACGTCTGAGGCAGGCAGCTTCAAGGACCTATACCACAAAGACGCCTCAGAAATCATACTGAAGACGCTGAGAGACAAAGGACTACTATTCCACGAAGACAGAATAATACATAGCTATCCACACTGCTGGAGATGCGGCACACCCCTAATCTACTTAGCCAGCAGGCAGTGGTTCCTGAAAGTAGACAGAATAAAAAAGATAATGATTGATGAAAACGCAAAAGTAAAGTGGTACCCAGCCTGGGCCGGAGAGAGCCGATTCGGCGAGTGGTTAGAGAACGCCGAAGACTGGTGCATCTCCAGGACCAAGATATGGGGGACACCGCTAAACGTCTGGACATGCGAGAAGTGCGGAGCTATTAAGGTAGTCGGCTCTAGAGAAGAACTAATGCAAGCGGAGATCAAGCCCCCAGTAATTAGGCTCCATAGGCCTTGGGTGGACAGATTCATCTTCAGATGCAGCGTGTGCGGCGGAGAAATGAAACGGGAGCCATTCGTTCTGGATACTTGGCTTGACTCTGGCGTAGCTCATTTCGCCAGTATAGATTACCTGTCTGACAAGAAGCTCTTTGAGCGACTCTTCCCCTACGACTTCATTACTGAGGCCATAGATCAGACACGGGGCTGGTTCTACACTCTTCTCTTCACATCTGCCTTGATGTTTGGAAAAGCGCCATACAAAGTCGTACTAAATCAGGGACACGTCCTTGACAAGGAGGGAAAAAAGATGTCTAAAAGCCGCGGTAATGTCGTATGGGCATCAGAGGCTTTTGATAAATTGGGTGTTGATAACCTTAGGCTCTACATACTCACTAAGGCTCAGCCATGGGACTCAATTAACTTTGATCCAGATGAGATTAAACAAGTCGAGTCGACGCTGAATATTCTCTGGAACGTGGTCTCTTTTGCCAAGACCTACTTCGATCTAGACAAGTATGATCCCGAGAGGGAGGGATTGGGGGCGATGCTCCCCTACGCTGAGCCAGAAGATAGATGGATAGTCTCGCGCATAAACTCGCTTATAAGATACGTAACAAATGCTGTTGAGAGGTTCGAGTTTCACGAGGCTGCTAGGGCAATTTTACGATTCGCCTCTGAGGACCTAAGCAGGACCTATCTAAGAGCAGTTAGGAGGAGGTTCTGGTCTGAGGAACGGACGCTCCAGAAGCTGGCGTCATATGCCGCGCTCCACTACGTCCTCATACGCTATCTAGTCGTGCTCTCAATATTTGCTCCCTACATATCCGAGTATCTCTACCAAGTTCTCAGGACAAGAAGCATGCCTGAGAGCGTTAACTTTAACAGCTGGCCTAGGCCCGATGAGGAATTAATTGATCAGGAGCTGGAGGACTCAATGCAGATAGTAGAGGATGTAATCTCAGCCTCGCTAAACGCTAGGCAGCGCGCCAAAAGAAAACTGCGGTGGCCCGTCTCGAGAATAATAGTCTCACCCAACACAGCTAGAGTTAAGGCCGCATGCGAGAAGTTTAAGAACTATCTGGCAAGGCAGGTCAACTGTTTCTCTCTAGAAGTCTTGGAACCCTCTAAGTCTCCTGCAGAAGTCATTATAAAAGTTGAGCCCGTAATGTCTAGACTTGGTCCTAAGGCCAGTATACGTCTACCACTCGTGCTAGAGGCGCTGAAAAGCGTGAGGTCGCGTGAGGTGGCTAGTGCTTTTGAGGCTGGTAAGAAGTATGAGCTTGTCTTGCCTGACAAATCGATCTTCGAACTAGAGGAGGGGGACGTGGTGTTTACTGAAGGTCTTCCTGAGTATTTGGTGATGAGTGAGGGGAGGTTCGCAAGAGTATACATAGATCTTAGGATGGATGAGAAGCTTAAGGCCGTATCGATATCTAATGAATTGATAAGACGGATACAAGTCATGAGGAAAGAACTAAAACTTGAGATTACGCAGGAGGTCCAATGCCTGATATATCCTGGCTCGCCAATAATTAGGGATAGTATTAGACAGATGACTGACTACATCGAAGAAGAAACTAGGACGAGGCTCGAATTCCCAAGAGAGCCACCCAGGCCTGATGAAGGATATGTAAAGGAGTGGAAAATCGAGGATGGACAAGTTATTATATGCATAAAAACCTAAACTAAAACAATATTTAACTGCCTTCAGCAGAGATAATGTTGGGACATATTTGAAGGAGATTGCCAGCTACGTTGCAAAGATGACCGACGACCACGTAAAGATACTTAGATCTATAGAGGACTTGATGCGTTCAAACTATGTCGTCTCCATCGATCAAATAGTAGGCAGGTCTGGAGAGTCGCGGGATTATATAGTTAAGCTCGTAGAGGAGCTTCACTCTATGCGTCTAATATGGGCACCGATGGGTAGAGAAAAGGGATATACACTCAACTTTAACGGACTTGATGCGCTTGCTCTCATCGCCCTCTCGAGGAGAGGCATCTTAAGCTACATCGGCTCAAGGATAGGCATTGGGAAAGAGGCGGATGTCTACACCGGCATGACTGCTGAGAAAAACGTGGTTGCCGTTAAGTTTTACAGGGTTGGGAGGATGAGCATAAAGAAGTATAGGCGATTTAGGGCCGTAGATATTAGTCATCCTAACTATTTGGAGGCTTCTAAGAGGACGGCCGCGAAGGAGATAGAAGCTCTCAGAATTTTATCTTCAAACAACATACCAATACCACAGCCAATATCTAGGAATAGGCATGTGATAGTCACGTCTTTGATTGATGGTGATCCCTTGCCGAAGATTAAAGATATTCCAAGACCCAAGAAGGTCTTCGAACATATAATAGACTCTATCGAACTGGCAGTGGAGGCGGGAGTAATTCACTGCGACCTAAGCGCCTACAACGTGTTGTTGAGGGATAATGGAGAGATAATTATAATTGACTGGCCACAGTGGGTTAAGCCATCTCATAGGATGGCTGAGAAATACTTGGAGCGTGACGTATCAAACATAGTTGATTTCTTCGCAAAGAGGCACCACGTATTACTTGACAAGACTAAATACGTTAAGAGATTATTAAATATGCTCCGTGAACGTAGAGAGCAGTAAATAATTTTTGTTGGTTTTGGTCTTGGTGGTCTAGACGATTTATGAAATATACTTTAATATTCACCGTTACTGGAGTTAAGAGGGTGAAACTAGGCTGCTGTCTAAGACCTCGCTGGGACTGTTGATCTCCGGTGTAGGGCTTGGTGTTACACTTATCCCTACGCTTGTCTACATGGCTGTTGCAGAGCAAGGAATAGGACCTATCCTTAGCCAAGAAATTTTCCCAGAGGTCCCACTTTATCTACTGCTTGCTATATGTGGCGCTCCAATAACAATTAGTGGACTCTTGATATTTAGGGGAGGTATTAAAGAGATGATTAGGCAGGCCGAGATGCAGGCTCGGCTTAGAGAGCTAGAGATTGCCGAGTCTGGTACCTACAAAGTTGAGGAGGAGATGCCCAGAGGCACAGATTCTACGCAGGGCGTTCCTGATGTCTCTAGCGTTGCAAAAGAAATGGGGAGTGAACAAGTCGGGGGAGCATCTCTGATAAAGGTTAAGACTGCGGGTACAACGATTATCTGCCTCTCTTGCGGCCAATCGTTGCCATTGGGGTCCACAAGATGCAGTAAGTGTGGCGCCGTAATTGAGGTAGCAAGCAACCCTGAGAGGGCCTGTCCCGTGTGTGGAGGCGATTTAGCGAGAGCTGCCAAGCTGGGAGACAATGTATATATCTGTGGACTATGTTTCAGCGAGCTTGAAATACCCCCTGACTTGGCTTCAAGGATTTTCAAGTAAATGCTTAAATTAGCGATGTTCAAAACAATATCTGAACATCGAGTTGAGCAACGAGTTCGGAGTAAAGCCGCTTACATTGATTAGGAAATACATCGATAAGCCCGTGAAGGTCACGCTGAAAAATGAGGTAGCTTACAGCGGCATCATGGTCGAGACCGATAACTACATGAATCTAGTGCTTGAGAAGGCGACGGAATTCTACAACAATGACAGGAGGGCAAACTATCCCTACATTCTAATCAGGGGCAACAACATAATGTATATTCAGCTAGAATACTCAGAATAGCACCTTTTACGAGTATTAATGTTTGAATTGCTTTTAAATACTGCCTTGATATGCCAACTGAAGGAAACGACATGCAGAAAACCAAGATAATATTTGAGCGGATGAGGGGGCTGCCAGTAAGTAGGCAGGCCGTCGAGATAGTAGAGAGAAAAGGCCTCGGACACCCAGACTACATAATTGACGCTGCCTGCGAAGCATCAAGCGTGGCGCTGTCAAAATACTACATAGAAAAATTCGGTAGGATACTACACCACAACCTAGATAAGGGACTGCTAGTCGGTGGGAAAGCCACGCCGAGGCTGGGCGGAGGAACAGTAGACGAGCCAATATACATATTGATAGCTGGACGCGCAACTCTTTATGTAAATGCGTGCGGCGAGAGACACGACGTCCCTATAGGAGAGATAGTTCGAGAAGCTGTAAAAAACTTCATAAAAAACAACTTCAGATTCCTAGATCCAGACAAACACGTAGTCATAGATTACAAGATTCGGCAGGGAAGCGAAGACTTAATCAACGTCGTTGAGGCAGAGTCGGAGGTTCCGCTGGCAAATGATACTTCGTTCGGCGTAGGATTTGCACCGTTTACTCCTCTAGAGAATCTGGTACTAGAGACTGAGCGAATGATCAATTCGCCGAAATTTAAAACAATCGTTAAAGAAAGTGGAGAAGACTGTAAGGTTATGGGAGTCAGGATGAAGGACAAAGTAGTGTTGACGGTTGCTGATGGAATAGTCTCACATTTAACTCCAGATCTCGATCACTATGTGTCAGTAAAGGAGGAGATAGCTGAAAGAGTATCCAACATAGCCGCTAAACTCATGGAAAACTTTTCAGTAGACGTGTATGTCAATACTGCAGACAAGATCGTCGAGGGAGACTCTGAGAACAGCTCAATATACCTGACCGTTACTGGGACATCCGCAGAGCGTGGAGACGACGGAAACACTGGGAGAGGAAATAGGGCGTCTGGACTCATAACTCCTAACAGACAAATGTCATTAGAAGCGACAGCCGGCAAGAACTCAATATCGCATGTTGGAAAGATATACAATGTAGTTGCTTTCAAGATCGCCGATAGGATCTATAAGGAGACTGGCGCCTTCGAGGAAATTTACGTAAGGCTACTTTCACAGATAGGCAGAAGAATTGATCAACCTCTCTCAATATCTATTCAGTATATTCCATCCCGTCCAATTAACTCTGCAATTAAGTATGAAGTATCAGAGATCTTGCTAAGCGAGCTTAGAAACATCACTAAGATAAGCGAGCTAGTCCTCGAGGGGAAAGTAACACTCTTCTAGTATAGCTAAACCTCTTTGACTTACGCTTTTATCAGCTGGGCCTGCTCGAGTCTATCTTGGGTTATTCTCCTAATGCATCCGGGATCATGCATGAGGTAGTCTCCGAAATATCCATACGCCCTCGCCCTGCAACCTCCACATACGTATTTGTATGGACAGACGCTGCAGCCTCCCTTCAACTTCTCTCTATTTCTCAGCTCATTTAAAACAGGTGAATAGAGCCAGATGTGCTCAAATCTCTGTTTTCTAAGATTGCCGAGCTTGATTGGCATGAATACGCAGGGCTGTACATCCCCCTCTGGGCTTAAAGCTGCATATACGCGACCAGCCCCACAACCACCTATAAACTCTGCAATCTCAAGCGTTAGCCCGGGCAGATTTGCATAATGAGTCGCCGGGATAACTGGGCTAAAGTCTGGGGAAATTCCACGGAGTTCGCCCATTAACTTTTTTTGCGTCTCCAAGCCGACCCTGGCAAACTGGGGAGCAGTACTGTAGATTTGAGTTTTCTTCTTCATCAACATGTTTTTGACCAATCTTCTATAGAGACTTATAAGCAGTTCCTCTCTCTCAACTGGCGAAAGATCGGACTTTATTATTTCTTGGCCCCTTCCAGTCGGTATAAAGTTAAAACATATGAAGTAATCTGCGCCTAACTGTTCTGTCAGGTCGATTATTTTATGGATCTCACCAATGTTGTTTTTAGTCGCTGTTGTAGCAACGCCGACTGTTACTCCCTCATTTATGAGGTGTCTAATCCCAGCCACTGATCTCTCCCAACTGCCGGGAACGCCCCTAAAGTTGTCATGAACTTCAGGAGACGCTCCATCTAGACTTACCTCGACGTAGTGCACAGTCTTTGATAGCTTCTTTGCGACCTCTCTAGTAATTAATGTACCATTCGTTGCTACAGAAACATACATTCCACAGTCCTTCGCATAACTAGCTACTTTGAAGAAATCCTGTCTAAGTAGTGGTTCGCCTCCTGAGAATGCAATTGATGATACATCTGATTCAGAGAGATCCTTCACAACGTTTAATGCCTCATCTGTGTTTAACTCGTTTGCTAGGGAGGGACCAGCATTCTGATAGCAGTGTTTACACCTTAAATTGCATCTATTCGTGAAGTTCCACACAACAAATAGTGGAGCACCTGTAGTTATTGGCTTGCTTGCGCCGAAATATGCAATTCCTTTCAAAGTCGCTGTAATTCCCTTCCTCCAATATGGCGTCTCTAACGCCTTGCCTAGAGATTCGCTGGATACTTTCATAATTCTTAATGCAAGATCTATGATAAAGTGGAGGACTGAGACTATTGATCGACATCTTATACATGCCTGATGACGCTTTCCCAAGTATTCATCAAGAAGAATATCTATTGGCCTGGATTTGCATTTACTGCATCTTAAAAAACCTAGTCTCAGTAAGAAACGCTGTCTAGGGCCTAGAACGAGTTGTTGAAGTAAAGTAAACCCGGTTGAAGACGAGTTATGGGACAAATCACCTCAACAATAGTAAATTTAACAACTTAGATTAAGCTTTTTCGCCGGGTTCTAAAGAAACCTATCTAGGCCCTTCTTTTTTGAGAGTATCTCGTATGCAAGTCTAGGCGAGAAACATTTGTATTCTACTCTCAATACCATGCTTAGGGATGCTGCTTCCTTCGATATGGACGGAGCCACTAAAATCTTTCTAGGCTTCCTTCCCAACTCTTTTTCAAGTTGGGTAGCATAATTAACTATCTGTTCCACGTCATGGCGTGTTGCTCTTTTTCGCTTTATCTCAATTACAACGATTTGCCCAGCAGAATCTACTGCAAGTATGTCTATGTATTCTTCGCCTATTCTTCTTTCAGTCTCGATTATTCTAAGGCCTGGCTCCACTATGTCGGGCGAGTTAATTATGGCAGCCTTCATGTCTTCTTCCCTAGCATGAATGATGAATTCACCGTTGTCAACCAATCTATAAGACTCAGCCGAGTAAACCTCTGTTATTACTATTCTTAGAATTTCTGGCGGTGATTTGCGGCTACACTCCAATACAAGTCCTTCCTCAGTAATTTGAGCATTTATTACAACTCCGGGTGGCTGCCAGTTTACAGGTTCGTAACCCGTTGGTCTGTGTATAAGAATTGATTTATCACTCTTGACTATGAGCAGCCTGTCTCCTTCTGCTAGCCAGCTTGTCGATCGGCCCACATAGTGGGCATGCATCTTACCCACGACTATTATTGTCCTGCCTGAGCTTAAGCCACTCATTATTTTTTCTAACGCCTCAGCGAGATCCATCTATCAGCCTAGTTTAAACTGTTTAACCCTTATAAAAAGGAATAAGCAGACTATTCCTCATGAAGATAACTGAGGTTGAAGTCATACCTCTTTATGCCCCTGAGGCAGAAGTTGTTAAGAGCGCATGCATAATACGTGTACATACTGATGAGGGCGTTGAGGGTATAGGTCAGGCAGAAATTCCAGCGATGATAGCCTCGGCGTTCGTTAAGACGAGAGAGTGGGAAGTCGCTGGATATTATCAAGGTGGACTAGAGAGAGTTTTACTGGGTGAAGACCCGATGAATGTTGAGCGGCTGTGGCATAAAATGTATGCAAGTATGTGGCTTTACGGGAGGAGAGGAGCAGGCATAGCGGTATTGACAGCCATTGATAGTGCATTATGGGACATCAAAGGAAAACTTCTAGGAAGACCGGTCTATGAGCTGATATGGAGTGCATGCAACGTCGCGCGTCCAGACCGCGACATCATGGGGCCCAAGCAAAAGGTGAAACCTTACGCTACGGTTTACCCCTCTGGGAGTACTCCCGAGGAAGTAAAGAGAAACTTGTCATTAGCGATCAGCGCCGGCTTCGACGCAGTCAAACTAGAGGAGAGTGAGGGGGGATTCGGCCGGAAAGACGTGAGGCACGATGTTGAACTTGTTCAGGCAGCAAGAGAAGCAATAGGCAACAAAAGAGACCTAATGATAGATGTTCAATACATATGGAATGATTATACAAGGGCATTGTCAAGCATAAGAGCCATCGAGCCATACAACATCTATTTCGTCGAGGCGCCACTCCCGCCTGACTCGCTGGAAGCCTACGCAATGCTAGCAGACTCGGTCGAGACACGCATAGCCTGCGGAGACGGAGGATTCACGACGCGGTTTGAGTTTAAAGAATTAATCGAGAGAGGCCGAGTAGACGTGGTTCAGCCCAGTGCGGTTAGGACAGGCGGAATAACAGAGATGCTCAGGATCGCATCCATAGCATACGAGAAGGGAAAACTCTGCATACCTCATTCATACGCGTGGATGATTGGTGTAGCAGCAGAGATTCACGTCGCTGCTGTTGTACCAAACATGCCGTACATCGAGATGCCAAGTCCTTATCCCTACTCACCATTAATATCTGAATTGCTTATACCTACACCGACTCCTAAAGATGGCTACATAGAAGTCCCAACAAAGCCAGGACTAGGATTCAAACTAAATGAAAAAACAATAGAAAAATATAGAGTCGACCCATTCTAAAAACATTAAATTTTTGGACGAAACAAAACATATCGTTATTTCTTTGTTTTTTAATTTTGAATTTATTGAATTTTTTAATTCATAGCTAATTTATATATCTGGAAAAACATAAATATAACTCAATTATTCAGTATTTCGATGTAAAATGGCCAGTAAGACCTTTGTCAGAGAGTCAACTGGCCTTGTACGAGAGATAGGCTTTCTCGACCACCTCATCACAAACATGAATGGCGTCGTGCCACTCGCAGCCATAGTCCTGACACCTTGGTGGATCTTCTTCGCAGTGAGGGGGGGCGACTTAATGCTGGCTATACTTGGTGGATGGCTGTTCACGATGTTCGGGTCGCTTGTATCCTACTCAATGATATCCGCCACTTTCCCACGATCCGCCGCTCCATACATAGCTAACAGTAGAATTCTTCATCCAGCAATTGGCTGGCCCGCTGAGGTACTCATGTGGCTAGGCTGGATCATGGCGCTTGCACTCTATCCAGGCTTCATGATAACTTGGGCGCTTGTCCCTGGACTATACACGATTGGAGTCTCATCAGGTGTAAAGGCATTTACAGACGCAGCGTTTGCGCTCGCTCAGCCTGAGTGGGCAGTACTCGCGGGGTTTTTGATGCTCATCCCGACAAGCCTTATAGCTGCTCTCGGGACTAGGAAACTAGTCAGGACCTTCCAGCTGCCGATCACCATAATCATGTTCGTAGCGATCATAATATTGATCGCTCTCTGGACAACTACCTCCAAGTCCCAAGTAGAGGCATTGCTGCCGAAGTATCTCCACACCGATATCAACAGCATTATGGCTGAGGCTAGAAGGTCGTATTCAGACTTTCTCATCCCGCCGGTCTATGCCTTTATACCCATAATGGCAGCAATAGCATTCACGGCCGGCTCATTTAACACCTACTGGAACTCTTGGGCGGTAGGCGAGGTGAGAAGGGCCGGAGACGTTAGGATGCAATTAATATCTATGTGGATACCCAGCATCCTGATAGCAGCTATAGTTGGGCTCACTTCTGGCATAGCCCAAGCAATACTTGGCAGAGACTTCTTAGTAGCTATGACGCAGATACTAACGAACAACCCCGGCTTCTTCGAGGGAACACCCGCAATGCCAGCATACATCATGACACTGATACCTCTGATGATCGCGGACAACCCAGTAATTCAATTCATAATAATGATAGGCACTATTTGCGGCGTCTTGGCGTACTTCCCCGCTAACTGGCTAGTAGTTACTAGGGAGTGGTTCGCCTGGTCATTTGATAGACTAATACCGGAAAAGTTCTCAGAGGTAAGTGATAGGTTCCACACACCGATATGGAGCATCGTAATAAACCTAATAATAGCAAGCATATTCATGGTTCTCTTTATCTACTACATTGAGTATCTGGGTTTCTTCAACACTGCGGCTTGGGTGACAACACTAGTACCGATCGCGCTTCTATGCCTCTCAGCAACGCTGCTGCCTCTTAGGAAAGAGCTATGGTCACTCTCGCCTGCAAATAAGTATAGGATAGGGCCTATACCGATAATCGTGATTGGTGGTATACTTGGGTTCATATACAATGGTGCAGCTGTGTGGTTCTATACAATTACACCAGAGCTAGGATTCGGCCTCCCATCAACCATACTACTCATAATCGTCTACCTAATACCATTCATCCTCTATTGGGTCGTACGAGAAATAAGAAAGAGACAGGGAATAGACATCGACATGATCTTTAGATCTATTCCACCCGAATAAAAATAATTTATATTTTTTAAGGAGATTTACTTTATCTTACATTCTTCCACTACTGAGTAGTCGATCTCTATTCCGAGGCCTGGCTCGCTGGGTATCTTGAGGTGGCCGTCCTCGTAGGTCAGAGGCTTCTTCGAGAGCCTAGATATTAGTGGGCTTGGAGTCCGTCTATATTCGAGTATGAAGGCCCGTGGCATAGAGGCTACGAGCTGTAGATTTGCTGCGACATTAACTACAGAGCTAAAGCCGTGAGGCACTATCATTACGTTCCACGCTTCGCATAGATCTACTATCTTTCTAGCAATGGTGAGCCCTCCTGCCTTTGTCACGTCTGGCTGCACTATGTCAACCGCCCTATTGGTTATGTATTCCTTGAACCCCTGCATGTTGTATTCGCTCTCGCCAGCCGCTATATAGACGTCTACAGCGTCGGATAGCATCTTGTATCCAGAAACGTCCTCGGGTGGAAGAGGCTCCTCTAGCCAAAAGATGTTGTACTTCTCTAGCCTCTTTGCAAGCTTTACTGCCTGTGCCGGAGTAAGATTAACGAATCTACCTACGTCCACCATTATCCGTATATCTGGCCCTAATACTTCGCGTATTGTCCTGATCATTTCTTCGTCCTTATCAGGATTCATGCCGAATGCGCGTTCTCTTGTCTTGCCCCAACCATACTTGACGGCTTTGTATCCTTGTTTTACGTATTCCTTGCCTTCTTTTGCCGTCCCTTCTGGGTCATCCATGTCGAAAAGGAGACTAGCATATACTGGTATCCTATCTCTGAACCTGCCGCCTAGAAGCGTATAGATAGGAACTCCTAGTGCCTTTCCACAAATATCCCATAACGCAACGTCGATCCCGCTTAACGCATAGATTGCAATACCCGCCCTTCCGTACCATTCGCAGTAGCTGTAAAGCTTTAGCCAAAGCCTCTGAATATCGAGTGGATTCTCACCTAGGAGTAGGGGCTTAAAGCCAACCTCAACTATTTTCTGAGCTGCAAGCGCTGCCTCCCCGCGCTCACTGTGAATGCATGTCTCGCCGATGCCCGTCACTCCCTCGTCTGTCTCTACCTCAACTAGTGCGCCTCCTGGCCCAGCCGAGATGGACTCCTCGTACGTCATTAGTGGTATTAGACGAACATCCTTGATTTTCATAACTCACAGACCGCTTTTATGTGGATATAAATTTTATTTTAGCAATTAGACTTAATAGCTTAAGCTTAATATATTAATATAGGAAAAGTTTAGAGGCTGAGGATTAAGATGGAAAACTTGGAAAAAGCGCTAAAGATTATCAGTGAGGGTGAAAAAAGAGGAGCGACAATTAGACTCATAGGAGGGCTCGCGATATACTACCACTCACCTAGTGCAAGGAATGAGCATTTTGCTAGAATTTATGGAGACATTGATTTCTTTGGGCTAAGCTCTCAGACAAAAATAATCAAGAATATCATGGAGAATCTTGGATATACTCCTCATGAAAGATTTAACGCACTTCACGGAGATAGAAGACTGCTCTATTACGACGAGTCTAACGGCTCGAGAATAGACTTCTTGCTGGACTTCTTCGAGATGTGTCACAAAATTGACCTAAGAGATAGGCTTAGGATAGATAAAGTCACGATACCTCTCGCTGATTTATTGCTTACTAAGTTGCAGATAGTGGAGTTAACCGAGAAAGACATAAAAGACATAGCAGTCCTGCTAATAGATCACAAACTGAGCGATAAGGACGAGGAAGACCGCATAAATCTCAAATACATTGCTAAGCTCTGCTCAAACGACTGGGGACTAGAGAAAACAATCACGATTACACTTGATAAAGTTCTTGAGTGGGCTAAACAAAGTAATATAAGTGAAGAGCACAAAAACAACATAATCTCCAAAGTAGGCCGGATAAGATCGGCGATAGATGCAGAGCCAAAATCACTAAAGTGGAAAATGAGAGCAAAAGTCGGTGAAAAAGTCCGTTGGTATGAGCTACCAGAGGAGCCTCTTCGTGGAGCCGTAAAACTATAATGCTACCCAACCGTAAACATGTAACTCTTTACTTTTCCATCCTCCAAGGTTATCAATGCTCCTTGAAGATTTCCTGCTAGATAGTCACTCCCAGCGTTTAGGCAGAGTGTCCTGCCTATCTTGACTACGCCTTTTGATTCGTGTATATGTCCATGCAGGCCTAATAGTGGTTGATACTTCTCTATTGCCTTCCTAACTGATATGCTTCCAACGTGTGTCATTACTAGTTCGCCGCCTGCCAAGACGGGCTTTAACGTGTTGTCAAGCAGGGGGGCAAGATCTATGGGCGTGTCATATGGCGGTGCATGCAAGTCAAAGATTGAGTCGCTTAAATTCTTCACTTTACTGATCAAATCCTCTAATATTTCTTCGAGCTTCTCCTCAGGTATGTCTCGCGGAGCCTTCCAAGGAGTCATATTTACATACGCAGTACTGATCATTTCATATCTCCTACCAACCTCAACCACTTTTCCGTCAGGATTAATTACAAAACTTGATTTGTTTAGTGCCTCGTCGATTTCTGGATAGTCGTCGTTTCCCGGCATTATGTATACCTCGACGTTTGTGCTTCTCAGCCTCTCCTCTGCTAGTCTCACCCATTCTTCTACTCTCTTGACGATCTGGCTCTTGAAGACCCTGTCAAGATATGCGGGATCATTCTTGAGACGGTCATATTCATCTCTAGTACATATGTATGGATATCCTCCAGCATCGGCAATAAGTTTTGCAATATTTTTCAACTCCTCCTGGGACTTTATCTCGATTTCATTACCCATGTATTCTGTCTTGTATGATCCGCTTTCCTGCTCAACGATCGGCACAAGCATCTTTCCAGTTATGTCTCCGCCCATGATTATTACATCAACACCATAGGCTTTTGGGACGTTCAGAAACTTTCTGAAACACTTATCAGAGCCGTGGACATCGCTGGCATGGAAAATCTTTAACCTAGTCTTCATACTGCTTTTCCTAAAGTGTGTATCGTTAATTTAAACATAAACATTCCACGATGATTTTGCGTTATAGAGATTTTGCCATGTATGGCCCATGATGGTGATAACCGTGCCTCTGGTAGTATTGTTTCACACCTATTCCGCTTATTACTACTATTTGTTTATAGCCATTTTCTGCGGCTAATTCTTCTGCTCTTCTCAACAGCTTAGCGCCTATGCCCCTATGCTGCCATGTCTCCCTCCCATCTCCATCCGAGCCAACAGGCACCATTTGTCCATAAACATGCAGTTCCCTGATGAGGGCGGAGTTTTCTGTCAGCTGAGTCGCTGGCTCGTATGGAAGTCTGAGCCGGAGGAGCCCAAATAGGACCGACATATCTGGAGTCTCATAAGAGAGGAATATTTCTTGGCCACCGTCTGTCTCATACCGCGTCTCAAACATCTCTATTCTCATAGCCGCTTCGCCTAGCCTCCTTAACGCTTTAGGATTTCCCACCTCTCTGCATCTTATGCATCTACATCTCATTCCTCTTCTCTCTAATTCTTGCTCCACTAGTTGTCTAAGGTTTCCAGGATATTTCCCATCAGCCGCCTCGCTTGCCGGGATCTCCCTCCTAATTCTCTGAATCCTTACGTATGGAGGCGTTAATTCCAGCCACTTTACCAAGACTTCAATGAGAGTCTCTAGTGAATATGACTTATATTCGCCTCTCTTCCACATATCATAGAGGGGAGTATCAGGCATGACCATTAGCGGATAGATCTTAACCATGTCTGGCCTGAAGCGTGGATCGCTGAAGATCTCCTCATACATCTCTACGTCTTTTTCTGGTGAAGACCCCGGAAGCCCGGGCATTAAATGATAGCACACCTTGAATGCGCGGTCCCTAAGTATTCGTGTGGCCCTTGCAACGTCGGCAACAGTATGTCCCCTGTTGATTATTTTGTAGATCTCGTCGTCGAGTGCCTGAACACCTAGCTCGACTCTCGTGACGCCCATCGATAATAGGGCATCGGCTTCTTTCTCCATCGCCCAGTCTGGCCTTGTCTCAATCGTTATTCCAGAGATGTATGGACGCCTCTTCTCGGCTCTGACAATCGCTTCCTCGAGACTGCCCGATTCTTCTCCATGAAGCCCATCTAGAGCTGCCTTGATTATTTCTCTCTGAAATTCTAATGGCGCCGCCGTGAATGTACCACCAATAATAATTAATTCTACCTTGTCAACCTTATGCCCCATTGATTCGAGCCTCTCTACGTATCGCCGTACCTGTCTCTCAGCCTCATAATTTAGCTCGCGCGCTGACATTATTTGGAGTTCTTTTCCAGAATAGCTACGGGGTATTCCTGTCGAGCCGCCGCCCGGGCAATAAACGCACCTCCCATGCGGGCAACTAAATAGCGGCGCAACAACGGTAATTATAGTTACGCCTGACCTAGTCTTCACAGGCTTTTTTCTTAGCTTAGCGATTACCTCGCTCTCCACACCTCTTTTCTTCAGCTCGCTTATCAGCTCTAAGTTAGAAGGAATAGATTTTATTTGAAGTTCTTTAGCAAGCTCAAGCTTCAGCCTTGTAGGGTTGTCACTTGCTTTAATCTGTGTGATAATCCTCTCTATGTACGCACTCGTTATTGATGCTTCACTTCTCTTTTCGCCTGATATTTCTGGCATTCTCCTACTTTATGTTGAGTGGCTGTCCAAACTTATTACTGTATGCAATCTCCTCCAATGGTTTCCTATTCTTCTTTCCCACTATTTTTCTGGCGGGATAGCCAAAGCCGACCACCACGTCTATGGAATATTTGTCAGGTATGCCGTATCTCTTCCTCATTTCAGCCTCCTTGAAGCCAGTATATATGCAGGAAGCTATTCCCCTACTCCAGGCCTCGAGCTGCATGTTTGTTAATGCCCTTCCGGCGTCCAACGCGTGGTATGGCCTATTCTTCTCGGTGAGAATTATCACCGCAAAGTTTGCGCCCGCAACCCACTCCCCAGTGGTGCTTAGCCTCGCTAAGGCCTCGAGCTCAGACTTATCGTCAATAAGTATGAATCTCCAGTGCTGGCTGTTGAGTCCGCTGCCCGCCATCCTTGCCGCTTCAAGAATCGCCAGCTTATCTTCTTTGCTGACGGGCTGGCTGCTAAACTCCCTAACATCCCTCTTAGTCCTAATTATCTCAGATACATTCATCAGACATACATAGAAAAATCGCAATATTAATTTATTGACTATCTACAATACGCTCTACAGAAAACTATCACTCTTCTCTATAATGGATTTGCATAGCTTAGCCGCAGCTGTCCATAGGTTTCCTATTCTTATTTTTCCAACCTGACCAAGGAGTACTAATGCGTCTCTCCTATCCAGTCCATATTTCTCTTCAATCCAAAGTGCAAGCTGCAGGTAAGCCTCAGTGATTGCAGCCCTCAGATCTCTTCCACCCCAAGCCGTGACTATTGTGATTAGTTCCTCATCTGTCTCTACTCTTGGCCACTCAATCTTTTTTCCTTTGTGAAGATCTATTCTCACGCTAACTTCTGCAGACATCTCCAAGGCGACCCCAAATATCTCTCCATCTCCTTGCGCCGCGTGGGCATCTCCAAGATACAGCAGGCCGCCCTTATGGTAGACAGGCAGGAAGACCCTGCTCCCCGGACAAACGTCTGGAAGATCCATGTTTCCTCCATGAGGACCTGGATTCTTAAACGTAGACATAGATTCGACTTCTGGGTGAGGCGCTACCGCGATCGTGCCAAGCATCGGCCTATACGGAATTTTTATTCCATCAAACAGCTGGACGTATCCATCCTTTATACTGCCTATCACAGTCTTAAAATTAAGTGGATTTTTCATAAATCGATGGAGCGAGACGCCTGTAAGATATGTCTCAAAACTGTCAAGGAAGTAAGATGCACTCAAGCCTTCAAGGGGCTTAATATTCTCGATAAATACTGATATTGCGTCGCCTGACTCAGCGTTCTCTACATATATTGGACCTACGACTGGATTAGCAAAAGGAATTTTAGACTTATCCCTGACGTCCTCTCTCCTCCTAACTTGTCCACTAGACGCATCTTGAATCTCCAAAATTATCGATTCGCCTGGTACAACTCTCGCAACCGGCTCAACATATGGAGAAAAGACATACCTAAGACCTATCTCCTTAAATGATATTTTTGTCGTACCTTAAAAATAATTAGCCACATAAATATGTTTACATAGTGAATACTATGCTGTGTTGATTTATCAGGAAAGATTAGGCTGGTCTCCATATAAGGAACAAGAAAAGCACAGCCATCATCACTGCGTAAAACAATAAGAAGAAGAGCCTCATCTTTCTGTCGCGTTTAGCCTTTTGTAGGTATTTATCCTTACATTCATCTGAGCAGAACTCTGCGTCGATAGGCATTGATGCGCCACATATAGGACAGTGTTTATGAGCTGGAATCCTGACCTTCTTGACCGGCTTCGAGGACATTAATGCTAGTTTGTTATGTTCTTGATTTAAGTATATCCTCGTGCTTGGAGAGAAACGTTTTAATCCGCTCCGCCAGCTTCTCAGGCTCCTCAACCGCCTCTCCATCCCATAAGAAGTAGGGTAATGCCCAAGCGTCGGTAAAGCTGATGTTTTGCAGTCCCGGCCGGGCCATGACTCTGAGGTTAATGTCGAAATAGTCTAGATGCATGTCAAGAGGGCCTGATAGTAGTATGACATTGAAGCATGACAACGATTCGTGGTGATAAAACTTCAATATCTTTGACAAGCCACGCGCAATTCCTTCAAGCTCCTCCTCTGTCAGCTCTAGCAGATTTGATCGCCCGGGAACTACTGCCTGAACCTCAGCTATCCCTCTTAGTGGTGCAAAAGGAGTCAGCCACTCAACTCCATTTTCCGAGAATAGGTATCTCTCATGTCCCCGCTCTATTTCTAGCAAGTCGGACCAATAGCTACTCTTGAGTCGGAGATAATACTCCTCGCTCTTACCTAGCAGTAGTTTAACTAAGAAGAACGGCGACTCCCTGACGAGTATCTGCATATGTGGATGAACAATCGAGGAACCGGCTGGGGGAAGATAATTTATCACGAATACTGGGAAGCGCTCATTGGGCTCCAGTTTAAAAAGTCTTTTAAGATAGCTCAACCCAGCATTAAGAGCATCTAAGAATATTTTTGGCGTAAACTCGTTTAACCTTAAGTGATGCTGTTCTGACAATATTGCTAGGACGCTTCTTTCAGCATGTCCTATCAGGTTTGGAACTATCACTACGTCTCCCTGCTCAATTCTTCCCTCAGGCACTATGTCGGGCGTGAACATTGGAGTCTTACTTCTTACATTCTCTGGACAGAAGGGGCAGTTTGTTCTCGTTGACTCGATGAGAGAGCTGAGGAGTGATTCATCAGTCTTCAAAAATCTCCTGATATACTCAATCATTCCCTTAATGACCGTTGTGTTTCTGCCCGTTAATGGGTCTCGTCTATATTCGAATTCGATAATCGTCTCTGCGAAGTCTTTTAGAGGATTCAATATTCTTGCATGTCTAACAGTCTTCTCAAAGTTGATCATAACTGGTCAAATAATAGTTAAGAGTGGTTTGTTATTTATGTATAGTTTGGAAAACTGGTATTCAAATAGGCTTTCGTGGATGATGTTTATCAGAGGTTTTCTTGAAGCGCTCTTCAAGCCATATGTTGCCCCTCTCGTGGTATCCCCGAGCCTCCCAGTACCCATCTACGTATTTCTCGATAAATTCAATCATACACAGCCACTTAGCGCTCTTCCATAGATAGAGGTGCGGGATGAATGGCCTGGCTGGCCAGCCGTTTTCAAGCTTAAGGGGCTCACCATTCATCTTAAGCGCTATTATGGCATTTTCCATCAACGCGTCTTCTATCGGGACAGGAGCAGTATAGCCATCTAGACAGTGGAACATTACCCACTTAGCAACGGGCTTGACAACTGCCTTGTCGGCCAGAAATCTTATCTGGACGCCCTCCCATTCAACATTCTTTACTGACCACTTAGTCACGCAATGCGAGTCTGCCACGACTTTAACCTGCGGTAATCTTAGTAGTTCATCATAGCTAAACTCAAGCTCCCTTTCAACGAGTCCCGTTATCCTCAATCTGTAATTCCCTATGTCGACGCGGGGGACTCCTAGTTCTGAATAGATTATGAAGTCCCTTACAAAATACTGTCCGGGAGGTGTGCTCGTAGTCTTTGCCTGATCCATAACTCTCAATCATGAATTATTAAGCCCTTAGTCATAACCTTTAGCATTGTACATATAGTTGATATAATGGGGCGGCATTTTTCTCTTATCGATGAGCATGGATCAGAGCTACCTCTCGGTGATGCCTGAGAAAGTAAGAGTCAAGGTCGTGGGAGCGATAAACATTAATCCCCAGCTTACGCTAAGTGAAGAGGAAGCCACCATGCTAGGACTAGCAGAGCCCATTCAGAGGGCATATGAAAAAATAAGCATGTATGAACCATTGCTAAAGAGATTCCCTAAAGATTATACATTTTTGCAGCCTGAGCCTGAAGTGGTGGCAATGAAGAGAGACGATGTAGTAGCGTTGATTAAATTCATTAAAGAAAGGTCCGGAATTGATCCATATCTAACACCTGTCGCGCTAATGTATAGGTCGAGGACTTTCTTACTGTCAATTGAACACTCCTGTGGATAGAATTATTCTCAGAATAAAGATATTAGCGAGTTTTAAATGAGTAAATCATTGTGGATGGATTTATACTCGCAGCCGATATTGGAGGATCGAAGATAAGGCTGGGATTATTCGATGAGGGGCTAAACATTTTAAAATTATCGATTTTTCAGACGCCGAAGGAGCCTTCGCCCGAAAAAATCCCCATGAGCATTATCGAAAACGCGAATAAGATGCTGGGCGACTTCGTTAACAAGATTGAGATTTTCAGCATAGCCTCTATGGGCCCACTGGACTACAAGAGGGGCATCGTTGCAAAGACTCCTACTGTCGGTGCTAAAAACATACCGCTCATCAAAAGACTGAGAGAGTGGCTTGACGTAGATTACTATTTACTTAATGATTGTAATTCAGCTGCATACGCAGAGTGGTGGCTAGCTAGAGCCGAGGGAGTCAAATCGCTCGCATACATAACAATAAGCAGCGGAATAGGCGGAGGCGCAGTTGTCGACAATCAACTCCTAATAGGAAAGGATGGAAATGCCGCCGAGGTAGGACACATCGTGGTAGATCCTTCAGGATATATGGAGTGCGGATGCGGAGGGCTAGGACACTGGGAGGCATACTGCTCAGCAGTCAACATTGTGAAATACGCAGCAAAGCTATTGAGGGATGGAGTAATAGATGGAGATAGCGAGCTCGCAAAACTAGCTAATGCAGAGAAACTCACGCCAGAGGAAGTCTATAGACTATACGGTCTGGGTGATAGGGGAGCTGCAGCCCTATTTGATAGAGTAACTACTTTTAATGCTGCTGGAATATCTTCAGTCATCACGTGCTATGATCCTGATGTACTAGTGCTCGGAGGAGCTGTAGTCTTGAACAACTATAGATACTTCCAGAGTAGAGTATTCCCGCTTATCAAGAAATATCTCGGCATAGGCATGCCTAAAATAACTACTCCGAGACATGGCGAGTTATCCCCACTAATAGGCGCTGCACTAGTAGCCAAGAATAAGATCGACGACCTAATGGTAAAAACTACGTAAAATATGTGTTGCTATATTAAAATGTAGTGATCCATATATGCGAGTAAGGTTTAATTCGTCATTTAATAAAGCCTTTATGAGTGATAAAAGATGGAGATTGACCCGATAGTTCTGACCGCGCTGATAGGCTTTTTGGGCGCAGTCTCGGCTGTTGTCTTCGTTGCAATTGTAAATAGGAAACCTATAGGTCCACCTGAGTTCGAAGAGATTTGGAGAGCCATCAGGGCTGGTTCAGCGGCTTATCTCAAGAGACAGTTTAAAACCATAGGAGTCATATCGATACTGATCTTTCTACTAATACTAGGAGTTTTCTCAGCATTTCCAAGCATAGGTGGATTTACATATGGTGTCGGAATAGGTGGAAGCTTCCTGCTTGGAGTGACCTTCTCCCTAATAGCCGCATACATAGCGATGGACTCTGCGACTAGAGCAAACGTTAGGGCGACCTATGCTGCTAACATTAGTTCTGGCAAAGCACTACGTATAGCAACTCTGGGAGGAGCAGCCCTTGGCCTTGCAGTCATAGCTATGAGCCTACTCGGACTCTCTATCCTATACGGCGTCTTCAGAGACCCGGGAATACTCGCTGGCTTTGGCTTCGGCGCCAGTTTAGCCGCCCTCTTTGCGCAGCTTGGTGGAGGAATCTATACCAAAAGCGCAGATATAGGCGCTGACCTCGTCGGAAAGCTTGAGGCTGGCATTCCCGAAGACGACCCTAGGAATCCAGCAGTGATAGCCGACCAAGTGGGTGACAACGTCGGCGACGAGGCTGGGAGAGGGGCTGACCTCTTTGAGTCGGTGACCGCCGAGAACCTTGGAGGAATGATCATCGCGCTTATCGTCTCGATAATTCTCTTTAAACACGTCAACGAGCTCTACGTCGTGACTCCACTCATAATTAGGTCGCTCGGAGTCATTGCGACTCTGGGAGGTGTTGCGTGGGCTGCGGGACAGACTAGGTTTAAGGAAGCGATCGAGCCTCTGAGGAATGGACTAATAGTGACGAGCATCTTGGCAGCAATACTCATGTTCTTCGCGACTAACTATATCTTTGGCTCTACTGGACTTCCACTCTATGCGGCAATGATTGTTGGCTTGATCACTGGCATACTAATCATGTTCTACAGCGAGATCTACACCAGCCTCAGGTCTAGCTACGTCAGACTAATAGCGAAGAACAGCGAGTCAGGCCCAGCGATCACGGTTCTAAGCGGCCTCTCCAGCGGCATGATCTCGACTGCCCTCCCAATAATCACCGTCATCGTAGCCCTGATAATATCATACGTATTGGGAGTCGAGTGGGGAAAACAGGCCGGCCTGCCAGACATTCTGCTGGGAGGAATATATGGCACAACAATGGCGACGATGGGACTTCTCTCCACCGCGGGCTTCGTCCTAACTATGGATGGAGTAGGCCCAATCGTTGACAATGCTGGAGGAATAGCTGAGCTAGCAAATGCGCCAAAAGAGATAAGAGACAGGCTTGAGCCACTTGACGCGTTGGGCAACACCACGAAGGCACTCACCAAGTCCTACGCGATGGGGTCTGCTGCCCTGGCAGCACTGCTCCTGTTCCAAGCATTCCTATTAGAGGCTGCGAGATACCAGGCAGGAATAATCGAGCTTACGCATCTCTCGCTCGACAAGGCCGAGACCCTGTTATCCCAAATATCTCATCTCAGCCAAGAGCTACAGCTGAACTCGCCGACCGTGATCTTGGGCCTATTCATAGGAGCAATGATTCCATTCCTATTCTCTGGGCAGGCCATAAAAGCAGTAGCCCAAGGCGCCTACCAGATAGTAGAAGAGGTTAGAAGACAGTTTAGGGAGATTCCTGGACTCTTAGAGGGAAGAGGTAAGCCTGATTATGCCAAGTGTGTCGATATCTCGACCAAGACAGCGCTAAGCCTCATGGTTGCCCCAACACTCACGGTCACTCTTTCGCCAATACTCATAGGATACCTCTTCGGATGGAGGGCAGTAGGCGCGCTAGTCATCGGCGCAACTGTCTCGGCAATACCCCTCGCTATAGTTGGCTTCTATGGCGGAGCCGCGATGGACAACGCTAAGAAGTTCTTGGAGATTGCTGGGAAGAAGGGGACGGACCCGCATAAAGCGGCAGTTGTCGGAGATACGGTCGGAGACCCGTTGAAGGACACCTATGCGCCGAGCCTACACATACTAATAAAGCTGCTAAACACGTTGAGCCTGGTCTTCATACCACTCTTCCTCATCGGTCTAATAGCACTTTAGTCAAGTCTTTTTTATGACTATTTTATGGTCTTTCTCCGAGCGTTACTGTAATATCTATTAATGAACCGTCCCGAATAACTGTTAGTGTTACGTTGTCTCCCGGACTCGTCTTCTCTACTAGGTAGGTGAGTATATCGTCTAAGCTCTTTACTGGTACTCCATTAATTGCTACTATTACGTCTCCTCCAACGATTATTCTCTGCCCAGAGATAGTCATCGTTCTGTTTCCTGCCCTTATGCCAGCGTTGGCCGCTGGGCTTCCCGGAGACACATTCGTGACTAGGAATCCCTGCTTAGCCTTAATGCCTATGGCCTCAGCTATGGCTGAGTTAAGCTCGATTCCAGTTATTCCTAAATAGCTATGCCTGTACCTACCCTTCTCTATGAGCACGGGCACAACTCTGGCGACAATGTTTGAAGAAATAGCGTATCCTATGCCTGAGAACTCTCCAGTCATCGACTCTATGGCAGTCGTTACGCCTACGACTTCTCCCCTAGAATTTAATAGTGGTCCGCCAGAGTTCCCCGGATTAACCGCTGCGTCTATCTGGATGATACCCGGTATGAGGTAGCCCCGCTCTGTTGGGAGCAATCTCCCCTTCTGACTAACTATTCCAAGAGTCACGGAGCCAGCTAGCTCGAATGGGTTCCCAATGGCAATTATCTGTTCACCTATCCTGAGGTTTGACGAGTTTCCTAGCTTGAGGGGTTTCAGCTGCATATCCTTAGGATCGATCTTTAGGACGGCAAGATCAGTGTCTGGGTCTTGGCCAACGAGCGTGGCGCTAAGCACGGTTCCGTCTAAGAATGATACTGTAAATTGAATACCATCCGTCACTACGTGGTTATTAGTCACTATGTGTCCTTTATCGTCATACACGAAGCCAGAGCCCACGGCGGTTCCATACCTAGTGTCTACAGTTATCATTACTACGGAGTCTTTAACATTCTCGTAGATGTTGGATACCCAATCGGCTGCACCGCTTCCAACTGTTACAGTGACTGTCGAGGTAAACTGGGCCGCTCTGCTCATCTCTGCTTTAATGCTTGATAACTCCTTCTGCACTACTGATAGAGCTGAGAGCTGCGTTGAGAAGGATGAGCGAACATCTGCGAGCTGGGACCCTATCTGGACCAAGTTAATCGCCATAAACACGACGAGAATCAGTGCAACTGCTGAGAAAGCAATAGAGAGCTTATTCGTCATCTAATCAATAATTCTCACATCTGTTTATAAGGATATATCATAAATCATCCATTATAGTAGTTCAGACAACGTTTTTATACGGTTGTCTTTCGGTAGGTTTCAAGGACCCATGGAAAGATCCAAGACTCCTCCGCCTCAAAGTGTCTCCTCATAAGATCTTCTAAGGCATCTCTTACTTCACGTGATTTATCACTTGATATATAGATGGTTTCTTGAAGCTCCCTGATCAGCTGGTGAATTTCTCGATGTTCTTGAAAAACGGCTATTGCCCTAGCAGATTTTTCTCTGCCATACGCATCTAGGAGAATTTTTAGCACCTTTGCCTCTTCGTCAATAACATGCTGATCGATATAAGGCCTGAAGGCTTTGATCCTGTCTGCAGCGACCAAAAATTTATTATCACTTATCAATGCTGATAGATCTTTAAGTAGGGTCCTAACTTCTTCATGTTCTTTGACCAATGTGTCCAGAAGAGATGGGATTTCTAATTGGCGAGGCCTCATAGATGTATCTACCACTATTGATCCCTTATTAAAATTATATTTTATACAATTTTTTGAACAGTTTCTCTATGCCACTGCCATACTGCGCTGCCTTCTTTTCATAAGTAGCGACTTCTTCAGGTATCCCAGCGGCTCTACAGGCCTCTCTCAGAATTATTTTTCTTTGTGGCGGCTTTATCTTGAGCGAGATGGGTAACGAAGCCGCAAAGCTAACGATGTCTGGATCTAAGTAGGGAAGGGTGAGCAAGCATCCGGCAAGTGCTGTTGCTGAGTAATCCCTAACTATGCCGCTCCTCCATAGCATCGCCAAGTCTTGTTTCAAGACTTTCTCTACATCACTCATCCCAGATTCCTGATAGATTCGTAGATACTTTCTGTATCCACCAAAGAGCTCGTCTGCGCCCTGCCCTGCTATGAGCTGTCTTATACCGTTATTAGCGACTTCGAGGGCCCCAGTAAAGAATAGGACGGCTAAAGAAGTGTCCATCAAGCTGCTAATTCCTAGCGCGTCTCTAATGCGTGCCGCTTCTTTAAGCAGTCTATCCTGAGACAATTCTACTGAGACTCTATCAGCGCCGATCAGCCTAGCCACCCTCTCTGAGAGGGCCAAGTCATGCGAGCCCCTCAGACCCACAGAGACCGCTAGGACATCTCTCCCCGAGTCCATGATTAGCTTCAGCAAGAGAGTACTGTCGATGCCGCCGGAAAAAAGAACAGCACACCTATTAGACACATTCTTCTCTATTGAGGACTCTATTAATCTAAGAAGCAACTCTGGGGAATGATCATGAATGTTATCTTTAGACTCAGTCTCTCGAACCTCGGTTAATCCGTCTCCATCGATTGTCAGCTCTGTAGTCGGGCCTATTGGACGAAAAATTTGGTCATGATTCTTGACGAGTCTATGCCAGCTGGCCAACGTGATTCGCTCGCCGAAGACAACCGATAGGGGGATCGTTGAGTAGTTATCCGTCTCTGCGCTTATAACTCCAGTACTTATCTTAACCTTTAGAAAGAATGGAGAATTCCTTAGCGATGAATCGTCAAGGATAGTAGAGGGCGATAGGTTAAGTTCTACGTGATCTCCACGCATAGCTAGGACATCTGCACCAGCGTGGAGCACTAGTACCGCATAGCTTTGAAAGTGCTGCGATAACTCTTCTATTGATGCTCTTTTACCATCTATTACTATGTCGATCCTAGACCATCTACCAGCCAGTTCCTCTACGACACTTTTAGAAATATGGAGAAGAGCAGCAGTATCTATAGACGCCGCGGCTATAACCACAGCCAGCCCCTACTCACCCTCTACAGTATTTAGAGCCCAGAAACTTAACCACTCATTATTTTTCGTATTATTGCTCCTTTTCTCTCTTGCTAAGCTTTTTCAAGACGCGTCTCTTCAGAGGATCTGGAATCTTTATCTCTGGGTCTGAGATAATTGTCGGGTGATGCGGATCAATCATTATGACCTCGAACCAGTAGTATAGACTGTCATAGGTTAGTGGGTATCCACCCAGTGGGTAGAGGTTTGGATACTTCTTGACGCATCTGTTTATTGCCTCTTCAAGCATCGTCACGTTGACCTTATGAAGCACTGCGCCTATTGCCTTGGGCCTTCTTCCACTGTTTGGCCTCGGCCTACTGAAGCCTCCTCTTCTCACCCTTACTCTCAGTACTACGAATCCCTGCTTAGCCTTGTAGCCCAGCATCCTCGCCCTGTCAAGCCTGATTGGCTTCTCAACCCTGACGACTGATGGCTCCCTCCTCCATCTTATCCGGCGTTGCCGCAACAGTTCTCTAAGCTCGCCCGGCCTCTCACGCCACATCGAGTTCATCAACGCATAGATTCCCATGTAGTCCAAATGTATATGCTAATAATCATTAAAAAACCTAAACCAGCCACTAAACGGCTAAAAAAGGAGCATACTCCTAAAATCTACTTTGACTAGGACGCAGGGTTTTATAGGAAGTCCCATACTACGGGCCTCGAGTGCATGCCGTAGCCCTAGCCAGGGAATGCCGGGGGCGTCCAACATTCGGCAGACCTGTTACAGTTCTCCGCTCATCTTTTTCCGTTCATATTGATGTTGTTTGCGGAACTGCTCGGCCCATCAATAAGCATCTCTCTGACAGCGATGACAAATTTAAATAACTAGTGACACGCATAAGTAAGGTGTTGAGAAGCATCAGGGTTGTTCAGGGCTCATCGGTCGGTAGGTGGGTTTGGGAAATACTTACCTGTGATGCATGTCTACTCGAGATAGAGGAGGGAGTTAATTATAATAAATGTAGCAATTGCGGAGCAGTTTTTCACGTAGAGTGCTACAAAAGCCTTATAGGGACAAAGGGCGTTTGTCCAAAATGTAGGGTGGCTTTGACGTGAGTAGCGATAATAAAGATGAGGTAAATGAGGTGGAGATTAAGATTGACTGGGTAGATACTCCTCGTGGGAAAGTCCCGACATACGAGAGTATCAGCAAGGCAATTGAAGATATAGCTGGAGTATTAATGGAGCAGGACATTAGGCTAGAATCAATCGAGAAAAAGACCGCGCAGCAATCATTGAAGCCCGAGCAACTAGAGGTAGTCATCTCAGAGATTAAAGCTCTCCGTGCAGAGATTAAAAACATCTATGAAAAGATAGACTATCTCGAGGAGCTCCTAAATGAAATTTCTGAAAAGACCGACACCATAGACTATCTAAGCGAATTAATAGAGCGTCACTTTAAAACTAGACACGAAAGGGACGAGGATTAGCTTGTCCTTGTTACCCCTTAAGTATATTGCTTCTAAGTTCTTGCTTTAATTTCTCGAGAGTATACTTCTCCGCCTCGAGACTGCTTATCTCCTGCTGCAGTAGCTGCTTCTTCTTCTCGAGCTTCTTCACCTCTTCGACAAGCTCCGTAAATTGTTTGTTATATTCCTCGAGAGTTTTCTTCTCCAATTCAAGTTTAGCTATTTCTTCTCTTTTTCTCTCCTCTAATCTTGATAACCTATCGAGTCTTATCTCCCTTATCTTGAACCTCCTATCCAAGTCCCTGAACGCCTTTTCCAACCTGTTATTTGCCTGCTCTATGAGGGCTATGTACTGCTCGTTAAGTTCTTTGACTTTTCTCTCTAGTTCTTCCTTGCGTTCTTCAAGCGTCCGTACCTCTTGCTCATAGTTTGCGAGTGTAGCCTCTTTCTTGTCTAGTTCTTGCTTCCATATCTCTATCTGGCGCTTAAGCTCCTCGAGCTTGTCTTTCTCCTCCTTTAAGGCCTCGCGCTCAGCGGCGATTGATCGTCTTACTTGCTCAAGCTGCTCAACCTGAGAGTTTTGGAACTCCAGTATCTCTTTGAGATTATTCTCATGCTCCTGAAGTGCCTGAATTGTTGATATTGATATCTTTAAGGTCCTTATGGCTTCTTTAAACTCCATCAACAACTCTGAGGGCTGCGTCTCCTTGAGGGCTTCTATGTCAGACTTTACACTTACTATACCAGCCTCTAGCGGCTCGATAATCTTTGCTGCTAGCCTGCTCTCCATGCCCTCCATTTTATTTATAAGCTCTGTCAGTAGCTCAGCTATACGTCCAAGCTCCTCGCCCTTCTTTCCGAATAGGCTCATTACTCCATCAAAGACGGAAAATTTTGCTTATAAACTTTCGCATTCCAGCGGTACTGTGCATTCACTATGGGCTTTTTGACAGGTGTGGTGCTAATTTATATAGTAGTTGCCCATCTATGAATTTAAAGGCATGATTACACCTGTATCAGAGGCACTCTCAAGATTCATGAGGGTGGGCGCCCTTATATCGCTTTTAGGCTCATTCCACACACTGACATTGCTGTTAACGTGGTTTGCGGTAACGTATGACACACTCCAGAGACAGGCTCTTCTAGGATATTGGCTAAACGAGAGCTTCATGCTTTCCTTGGCGGCTGGCGCTTTAGCGGGACTAGCCGGAGTGGTCGCGTCAATTTCTAGGAAAATAAATGTCGTGAAGATTGTTGTTCCATCAGCTGCTAGCGCCTCTGCAGCCCTTGCGATAATATCACCTATCTATTCATACATTCTAAAGATGCCACGATTCGAGGTGGTGTTTAACCCAGAGATCGGATTGTTCGCAGCCATCTTCTCAGGCATCGGAATTGCCGGGGCCGCAGTCTTAGCAGGGCTCGTGAGCCTCAGCGTAAAGACTCAGCAGGTCGGCGGCGCATGGCGGGCTCCCACATACCAGCAGTATGAGGTTGAGCCCACGACTACAGAGGCTGAACAGGCAGTTGTTGAACAGCCTGAAGAGCGCGCAGTGGGGTCGGGGCCTAACTATTCCCCAGCACAAAACGTCCCTGAGGGGTCTCAATGCGTAATATGTTATGATCAGCTAACACCTGAGACCGCCTATGCATGCAACTCATGCGGTGCTCTCTTTCATAAGGACTGCGCGGATGCGTGGGCAGACCTAGGTGGCCAGTGCCCGAACTGTGGCGCGAGACTGTCTCGATAAAAACCTCTGCGGTGCGCTTAGATGCCTGAAACCCTCTATGATAAACTGATGAAGTTGTTCCTCAACAGGGGATTCTTCTTTCCCTCATGCGAGATATATAGCGACGCCCCGGCTGGGTTCTGGGAGTACGGAAAGCTCGGCGTCCTTCTTAAGAACAGATTTGTAGAGACATGGAGGAGAGAGCTCGTAAGAAGAGACGACATGATAGAGATAGATGGCTCACAAATAATGGCTAAACAAGTCTTTGTAGCGTCGGGTCATCTTGAAAGCTTCGCAGACCCAGTCTCGAGGTGCCAGAGATGCGGAGCACTGCATAGAATAGATAGACTGATAGAGGAGAAGGCAAAGATAAGAGTTCCTGAGAGGCTGAGAGACGAGGAAATCGAGGCCCTGTTAAGAAGATACAACGTTAAATGTCCAACGTGTGGGGGAGAGCTGGGCCCAGTCGGCAGGTTTAACATGATGTTTCAAGTCAGAGTTGGCGGCGCAGGAGAAGAGGCCTACCTAAGACCAGAGACGTGCCAAAGCATCTTTGTTGATTTTCACAGAATATACATGACGATGGGCCTAAAGCTGCCCTTCGCCATCTGCCAATACGGAAAGAGCTTCAGGAATGAGATCTCTCCCCGTCAAAGCTTGATGCGTCTAAGAGAGTTCTATCAGGCAGAGATAGAGGTCTTCTTTAACCCGAAAAAAGCGAACGATTACGAAAAAGTCAAGACTGTTGCTGACTATAAACTGAGACTGATGCCTAAGGACCAACAAGTCGCCGAGATGACCTGCCGCGAAGCAGTCGAGTCCGGAATTATCTCCAACTACTTATCGGCATACTACCTCGCATTAATCCAACAATTTTACGAGAAAGTAGGACTGGATAAAAAAAGACTAAGACTGAGGCAGCTCGGAGATGATGAAAAGGCATTTTATGCAATTGAGGCATGGGACGTCGAGGCTGAGACCTCTCTAGGATGGATAGAACTTGTCGCATGCAATTACAGAGGAGACTATGACCTATCGGGGCATATGAGGGTAAGCGGCAAGGACCTAACGGTCCTAGACGACGGGGAGAAGATAATACCCCACGTCTTTGAACTCTCAATGGGTGTTGACAGAAGCATATATACAGTAATAGAGCATAACTATTTAGAGACGCAAAACAGGAGAGTACTAAAGCTCCCATACTTCCTAGCACCAATTCAAGTCGCAGTTTTTCCACTTGTATCGAAGGATGGGCTGCCAGAGAAGGCTGCTAAAATATACGAAATGATTAAGCTAGACTTTGACGTAATGTTTGATGATAAGGGAGATATTGGTAGGAGGTATAGAAAGATGGATGAGATAGGGACGCCGGTTTGCATAACTGTTGATTATCAGACATTAAAGGACGATACTGTAACTATCAGGGACAGGGACACAATGGCTCAACACCGCGTTCACATCTCCGAGCTTAAAGAGACGATCTCAAACATTCTCTCCATCAGCCACAGCCATGGAGTTTAATTATATAAGCAACTCATGACATATTATTTAAGTTAGGGAGGGTTAGCATGTCATTTCCCCGACAAAGAATTGAAGATATAGAAAATACCATCATGCTTCTCACTCAGGAACAGGCTAGGAAAATTATGGACGTTATGCGAGTCCTCGCACTCATGATTGAGGACATTACTAATAAAAAAGGTGAAAATATTCTCCTTCAAAAGTATAACGAGATATTGAAGATCGATGAGGAGTGTAAAAAGCTTAAACATTCAACAGGAGAGCAAATAATGAGGATTGGATCGCTGCTGCAGGAGAGAGAAGATTTCATAAGACTGATTAGTTGTCTAGATAAGATTTCAGATAAGGCTGAGGGCGCGGCCTTCAGGCTCCTAAGCCTCCAAAAGTTAGGTTTTCACGACGACAACATTTATCAACGATTGTCAGAGCTTTCAGACAATGTCTTCGTAGCTGTAGAGAAGTTGAAGGAAGCAATACTGGCAATCACGCTTGACTCATCAGTTCTTTACTCAAAATTGATGGAGATAGAGGAGCAGGAACGTAAGGTTGATGAGTTGTTCCGCAAGTTGGACATCATGCTTTTACAGAGTAAGCTTTCTGTTCCTCACTTGCTTCTTATGAGGGAGATAACCCACATGCTTGAAGACATCGCTGATAAATCTGAAGAAATAACCAACATCATAAAGGCTCTATTTCCTCAGATAAGATAGGTGAAAACATTTTTAACACTAAGTCACAGTCACGTTGAATAGAGACGACTCGGTATCAGGATGGTTAGGTGTTAGTGATGATAGAGGCGGAGTTTGTCGAGGGAAACATAGTAATCTTTGATAAGGAGCAAGCAAGAAGGCTATATTCTTCAGGCTTCTATGGTAAACCATTGGGAATTTCTAAGCCAAAAGAGTTAAGCTTTGACGAGCCATTAGTGCTAGACCTCATAGAAGCCCTACATCTATTTGATGAGGGAGAACTGAGAGTCATTAAGGATGGTAAAGAGCTAAGCAGGGATGAGCTGGAAAAACTTGGAAAGGAATACTATGCAAGGTTCAGCGAATTATACACGGTGTATAGAGACCTCAGAAAGCGGGGATTCGTAGTTACTTCTGGAATAAAGTTCGGCAGCGATTTTGCAGTCTATAAACACGGGCCCGGGATAGATCATGCACCATTCATAGTTCAGGTGAAGACGCTTAACGATGAGGTTCATGCCACCGAACTCGTCAGGTCTGGTAGACTTGCAACGACGGTACGGAAAAACTTCATAATCGCCATTCCCGACACTACGAGTGGAAAAGTTCGATACCTAGTTTTTAGCTGGATGAAGTTTTAGCCTAAATAACTATTTTCCATTTAGTTATGCACAGCTCAAGAAGCGTACTCAAAACTGTCCAAGCTGACTGATGATTAGTCGCTATTGTCGGTATTACTGGCACTTCGTCTGGAACATCAAGTGCAAGCCTAATGTCGAGCGCCGACATCGCGCCGGGCAGGTCTTGTTTATTCGCCGCCACAACGTAGGGCACATCGCGATGTTCTTGCCTGAAGCTTTCATGTATCCTGATGGCTTCCATGATTGACTCCTCGTCGGTAGAGTCTATCATGAGTATGTATCCGTGAATGCCCTTACTTAGTACGCGCCACATGAATGAGAATCTTCTCTGTCCGGGAGTCCCGAATAGTCTAACGACATAGCCGTCGCCTAGGTTTACTAGGCCGAAGTCCATCGCAACCGTTGTCTTAGTCTTCTTGACTTTCTCCTCCGGCCTAGTTATCTCCCTCTCTGTCGTCATGCTGATCTCCGATAGCGTCTGAACTAGCGTCGTCTTGCCAGCGTTGAAAGGCCCAAGTACGAGTATCTTGAAGCTATACAACCTCTTTATACCTCCTTAAAGTAGATGTCAAGCAGTAGATCGATAAATCCAAGGTTAGGATTCGGCTTCGTAATAAGGGCAACATAGTCTCCCTTGTATGGCACAACGTATAAGTAGCGCTTATCCTTCAGCTCAACGTGTGCCCTCCTAAAGTCGCCCATATCCATTACTTCGAGTACTGAAGATATCACGCCAGAAACAGCTGATATTGCGGCTGCGAGATAGTCAGGATTAACATCTATCGAGTTGACGTTTGCTATTGGGGTTCCGTCAGGCTTCGTGATGATTATTGCGTCGATTAATCCCCTACTAACCTTAACTACTTCTTCAATGTGGGCCTGAAGTTCGGGCGATTTATACTCCATCATTGCGGCTCATCACTTCCCGATAATTGACTCTAGGAGAAACTTAGAGGACTCGATGAGTCTAGCTATATCCTCCTTAGTAGTTTCTGGAGGAGCCTTAGCGTAGAGATAGATTGTCTTGGCCTCGATCTTTCCTATGACCGCGACTACTATCTGAGAGCCATTCCACATTGTTATTCCCGAGGTAGACTCACCACTCATCATGGCTACGTTGAAAAGCTCAGTCATGACGGCCGCCACCTTGCCGGGCTCCACCTTGCCGGCATACTCAACCACCTGGCCCAAAGAGTCGAAGATCACTATTCCTTCAAGCCCAAATACTGTAAGGATATCCTCGATCCTAGTAAGTCTCGGCGCTTCAAGTAATGGCTGAGCCTCTTGGGCATGAGGGGTGGGCTGAGGCTCTGCGGGTCTTTCAGGCTGGGCTGGTCTCTCGGGTATTTCTGCGGCTTTTTGTTGTTCAGCCTCGGCGGGAGTGCGGGCTGGCTCTGGGGCTGGAGGCGCCTCTTTCTTAGGCTCTATCTTGATCGGCGATAGCTGAGAGGCTAGTATGTACGTTCTTGCCTCCCTGATAAGACGGCTAGTCAGCGTTATTGCATATATTGCGAGTATGACCGTCACTACCGACGCGAATATTGCGATTATCTGTATGGTCTGCAGGGCATCTAGTGTCGTCATCTTAACCGACGCTACTCTGTGCTAGCCACCAATAAACTCTTTCCTCTTAAGCCCTACCCAGCTATGAGCCGCCAGCAATATCTATATCATCTCTCGGTCGCATCTGGGTTTATATCTAATGGCCAGACGGCGCTATAGAACAGTAACGCTCTTAGCGAGGTTTCTAGGCTTGTCAGGGTCGTTTCCTCTCTCTAGGGCTAAGTAGTATGCCAACAGCTGGTAGGGAATTGTGTAAAGTATCGGTGATAGTAATGGGTTTATCGGCGGCATAGGTATATATATGTCTGCCAGCTCCTGGAGCTCGCGGTCGTCTCTCTCGCCAGTTACTACAGTCATCGCGCCTCTGGCCTTCATCTCCATCAAGTTACCGATTATGTATCGACGCGTTTCATCTCTAGGCGCCACGAAGAAGACCGGCAATCCTTCCTCGACAATGCTGATGGGGCCGTGCTTACTCTCACCGGCTGGATACGCTATGCATGGTATATAGCTAAGCTCCATAACTTTCAGCCTCCCTTCGAGCGCAGTAGCATAGCTGATTCCACGCCCCAAGAATAACAACAGCCTGGCACTAGATAGTTTCTTGGCGACCCCCTTAACGATTGGCTCAGACTCCTTTATAACTAGGCTGACTAGGCCCGGCAGGCTTGACAGATCCTCTTGTAGGCTATCCATTTCTGCTTGAGAGACCTTTCCCCGCTTACGGGCTAGCCTGAGCGCGAGAAACATGAGGACGGTGAGCTGGGATGTAAAGGTCTTCGTCGCCGCGACTCCTATCTCGGGCCCACTATTCTGGAGGACGTAGGCCCTGGAGATCCTCGTGAGGGTGCTGCCAACCACGTTTGTTAGTCCTAATATCGTTGCAGCTCGTAGCCTAGCATATTCCAAGGCATTTAGCACGTCTATCGTTTCGCCCGACTGGCTGACCGCGAGTATTACTGTATCGACGCCTATTGAAGAACCGTAATTCTCTACGAATTCAGACGCTATCACGGGATAAGCCGACAGCCTGGCGAGCTTTGAGAATATATAGGAACCAGCAAGACACGCGTGGTAGGAAGTCCCGGCGCCCAGCAGGAAGACGTCTCTCCCCCTATCGAGAAGCTCCACAAGCAAGTCGGCATAAGTGAGCTGAACTCTGAGCGCCTCCCTGACTGCTTGTCCCTGCTCATGTATCTCCTTTAGCGTGTAGTGGGGAAATCCAGCTTTCTGCGCCTCCTCGACTGTCCATTTGAGGACTACGTGAGACCTGTTCACTGCCCTGAGGTCTTCGATTTTATAGATCTCGTAGCCGTCCAGCCTAAGAACAGCTATCTCGCCATTCTCTAGGTATACCGCCTTGTCGGTGTACGGCAGGAAAGCAGCGGCGTCGGAGGCCGCAAACATGTATCCCTCGCCAACGCCTATTATTAGCGGCGACTCGTTCCTAGCGAGTATTATTCTGTCAGGAGAGCCTGAATAAATTATTGCCAGCGAGTAGGAGCCCTTTACCTTTCTCAGAGCCTCGGCCGTCGCGGTTAGGATGTCAAGGCCCCTATTCATCATTTCCTGTATTAAGTGGGCGACGACCTCGGTGTCGGTCTTAGACTTAAATGAGTGTCTAAGCTCCATCAGTTCTCGCTTAAGCTCCATGAAGTTTTCGATTATTCCATTGTGGACAACCGCTATAGTCCCGCTGCCATCGGTGTGGGGATGGGCATTAACCTGGCTTGGAGCGCCATGCGTAGCCCACCTAGTATGGCCGATGCCGATCTGTCCAGGCATGCCCTTGAGGTCTAGCCTAGCATCGATTTCTGAGAGCTTCCCAGCGTCCTTTTTTATCAGTAATTTCCCGTCACTGATCGTCGCTATGCCCGCTGAGTCATACCCTCTATACTCGAGCCTCTTAAGACTCTCAAATATTATTGGCGCCGCATTCCCCTTGGCAACTATACACCCAACGATGCCGCACATGCTATAAAATGATCGATGAGGACCAATAAATTCTTGAAATTAGAACCTGAATAGAATAAAAGTTCGAAAAATATGAATAACCGACATTGCCATGCCATTTTCCCTTTTTTAGTGCTGGTTAGGGTTCTGTACCCGGTCGTGAATAGTTATGGCACTCAGTCCTTCTATGGATGCCCAATCTCTGTTTAATAAGAGACTGGGACCCCGTGATTCACTAACATGCGACTTACTCCTGAATTATAAGTTGCTTATAACTAAGATCTCGCGTCAGTCGAAGAATCAGTTCATAGATTGTGTTTCGTAGGAAACATTATCCGCAACCTAATTCTACATTAAGTTTTTCTGACAACAACCATCTCTTAGCGTAATGTTCTTATACTTATTTTTACATAATAAATAAGTGAGGAAGAGTAGCATGCCTGCAAAGAAGAAGGCAAAGAAGGTAAAGAAAGCAAAGAAGTCCACAAGACCGCGAAAAGCTGCAAAGAAGGCGGCCAAGCCCGCGCCAGCAGCCGAGGAGAAGCCGGCCGAGAGTAAGGCCGAGGGTGCTGGCGCAGGGACGACAACTGCATAGTCAAGGATGGACTCGGACTGAATGGCGGCTCGTCTTCCAAATTCATTACTGTTATTTTTCTAATTTCAAATATTCTTCAGCCTTGCCGCTTGGACTTGACTGATTTGCTAGGCGCTCTATAATGGAATTAGGAACCTCGCGAGAAGCACCATTATCATTAGGGCTACTCCTAATCCTAGGGCTAGTTCGGGCCGTATCTTGATCCCCTTGCTCTCGTCCTCGAAGAATCGTAGCAGCCCTGCTGCGGTCGCCGGCATCGGTGCTTCCTTACGTTTCCGGCTCGACATTCCTAAAGAATTAGGCAATGAACTAGTGGATAAACCTTTTTCCCAATTGTGGGAGATACATGTATTTGCTCAGAAATACTGTGATACTCTCTAGATAGTGAAGCATGGATAGAGCAATATTAAGGAGCCTCTGCGTTTTTATGTTGGTAAATATGCGGTTTAATCCCTTCAGGGTCTTGAGGAGGGGCGGCGGGACCAAAATTACTAGTCTTAACAACAATATAGAGTCTGACGAGTTCAGAGAAAAGCTAAATAGATCGCTCACAGCGCTGTCGACCCACGTCCATAGATTAGAACATAAGTACAGAGAGCTCGAAGCTAGGGGGAGAGAATACTTCGATAAGTGTGTAGACGCCCTTGTTATGGGTGATGAGGCGCATGCCAAGCTTTATGCAGACGAGATAGCCGAGCTGCGAAGGCTCGCAAAAATAATACTGAATAGCAAGCTGATACTGGAGCAGGTGAAGATTAGGCTCGAGAGTCTTACTGAGCTCTCAGAAGTGATAGGGCTGGCAACTACTCTTAAAGGAATAATGGGGAGGGTCGTGGGCGAGGTGGGAAAGATAGCGCCGGAGGCGGCTATGAGCCTAGAAGACCTCTCTAAGCAGATAGACGACTTTATGGCTACTTCAAGCCCGGAGATAAGGGAGTCGCCCATTGCTACACCTGAGCTGTCTGACGAGGCCTCAAAGATCTTCGAAGACGCCAAGAGGATAGTAGCTATGAAGCTCAGGGAGAGCTTCCCGGAGGTACCCATACTTACAGATATAGAGAGGTTGGTTTACACCTACATAAGCGCGATGAGTCCCGACAAGGAATTCGACATCAAGGAATGCTCCTTAGCGCTCGGAATTACTGAAGACCAAGTTGAGGAGGCAATACAGGGACTCCAAGAAAAGGGCATGATTGAAATAGCGCAGGCAGAGGCTAGCTAAGATGCCCCATATCTTTGGTTCCATTCCTCATATTTCCAGAGGTTCTCCTTTATTATTGATGGTTTTCTCTTCATTAACGAGGCACGGAAGTCGGACATGTTTATGGGCCGGGGCTCGTCTAAATCGTTCTCAAACATCTCCCTCACCGTGGCCATGTGGGCATCTAGACAGATAGCATATAAGTCAGCCGCCGAGTAACCCTCGGTCTCGCTGGCTAAGATGGACAAATCCACGTCGTCGGCCAGCTTAAGATTCTTTGTATAATGCTCTAGGATTAGCTTTCTTGCGTGGGTGTCGGGATGCCGCACGTATATACGTTTCTGGAATCGCCTTATAAACGGCTCATCAAGGAGCCACGGCTTATTGGTAGCAGCTATGACGTATAGGTAATCACGTCTATTTTTAGCAGTTATGCCGTCCATCTCCTTCAAGAGCTGATTCCTAGCCCTGGCTTCCCCACCAACCTCGACTTGACGCATAGTGGCAAGCGAGTCCACCTCGTCTATGAATATGATTACTGGTTTTCCCGACGAGGCTTCGCGCCTAGCCTTGCTAAATAGATCAGCAATATTTTTTTCACTCTCTCCTAGCCATTTAGACATAACCTGAGCAGCATCTAGCGTGTAGAGTATCGCGTCAATTTCGTTGGCGGTGGCGCCTACTAGCAGGGTCTTGCCGCAGCCCGGCGGTCCAAAGAGTAGGATTCCGTTAGGCCACCCGAGAGGAAAGAGATCCGGCCTAAGCCTAGGATAGACTATGCTCTCCCTGATCGCCTGCTTTGCGTCGTCGAGACCTATGACGTCAGACCAGGTGATCGTGGGCCTCTCAACCGTGAGTGTTTCCTTCTCGTTTCTCACGTCCACATCTCTATACATTCTTCCCCTAGAGTAGTTTTCTTCACCCAACTCGGCCAGCCTATCCAGGTATTGTCTGAGCTTTTCTTTATAAACAGCCCTTATTACCGGACTATCGGTTAGGTATATTAAACGTGTTAGTATCTGAGCTGCCTCTCTATACTTGGCGATCGCCTCGGCCCTGGAACCGCTTCGATCCAGCATAACCGCCTCCCTAGCTTTGGCTATTGCTATCTTTTCGAGCTCACTCATACTAGGTGGCCACCAATTCCCTCGCTATCTATCGGCGATTTATAATGCCTACCGATCGCGAAATCCTTGAGCCATACCTATGTCAATACGTAGAGATGACGTAGTGATTGCCTCAGGGCCTAGACCTAGCTTTTATGGCTGCTCCTTTGCCGTGTAGAAGACAAAGCAAGTCTCGGTCTTGCTGATGTTTTTAATTCCTCTGAGATGGTCAACGACGAGTCTGCCGACCTCTTCCGTGGATCCAGCCCTTACCTTTAGGAGCATGTCCCATTGACCGCTTATTAAATGAACCTCATACACATTATCCATCTCGGCTATCATCGACGCGAGCTCCCTCTGAGAAATATCCATCATGGGTGTAAACGATATCAGGACAAAAGCCGTGGCCGGCTTCCCGAGCTTAGAATAGTCAGGAATTGCGGTAAAACTCTTTATGTAGCCTCTCTCAAGCATCTTCCTCACCTTTTCCTGAACTGTGGTCCTAGGCAGGCCAAGTTCCTCAGCGAGCTCGGAGTAGCTCTTCCGAGCGTCCTTCATAAGCGCCTTCAAAATTTTTAAGTCCCTCTCATCAAGCCCATAAACTGACATACAGAATACCCAGTGCAGCGTCCATTAAATATTATTTTGTCTGATTTGGAGGTTCTTATTTCTTAATCGACGAATGTCTATGTTGTATTCGCCAAAATTTTTATAGTGCCGACGATCAGGCTCAATGAGAACCTTGGTCAAAATCTCAGGAGTCGCTATTCACGGCTATGGCGGCTACATCCCGAGACTGAGGATAAAGTCGGAAGAAATAGCTAGGATTTGGGGAAAGGGGGAGGGCGAACTACCGGTAAAGGAGAAGTCTGTAAATGAGATAGACGAGGACGCGATAACTATGGCGATAGAAGCGGCGAGATATGCCATTGCTAGGGCAGAAATAGACCCAAAAAGGATAGGCGCGGTAAACATAGGCTCGGAGTCTCATCCCTACGCGGTAAAGCCATCCGGGACAATCGTAGCAGAAGCACTAGGCATAGGCCCATCAATACTATCAGCAGACCTCGAGTTCGCCTGCAAAGCAGGAAGCGAAGCAATGCAGATGATCATAGGACTAGTGAGCGCCGGAATGATTGAGTATGGCCTAGCAGTAGGCTCCGACACGGCCCAAGGAAGACCGGGCGACGCACTGGAATACACAGCAGCAGCAGGAGCAGCCGCCTTTATCATGGGAAAATCAAACAACAACGCAGTCGCCGAGATTGAAGCATCTAAAACCTACGTCACAGACACGCCCGACTTCTGGCGAAGAGACTACGAAAGATACCCTGTACATACTTCTAGATTTACGGGAGAACCGGCGTATTTCCACCACACAGTATCTGCAGTAAAAGCACTGCTCGAGGATGAGGGCTATAAACTCTCAGATTTTGACTATTTCGTCTTCCACCAACCTAATGCTAAGTTTCCCTACGCGGTTGCTAAGATGCTTGGAATTCCAATTCAAAAAGTTGAGACAGGCATGCTGTCCCACATCGTAGGTAATACTTACTCAGCATGCTCACTGCTAGGCCTGGTCAAAGTGCTTGACGAGGCAAAACCAGGACAGCGAATACTCATGACCTCCTATGGCTCCGGCGCTGGTAGTGACTCTTTCGCCCTGAAAGTTTTGGACGGCATCGAAGAAAAGAGAGCCAAAGCACCACCACTCTCAAAATTCATCCAGAGAGCAGTCTATATTGACTATGCACGATACCTTAAGCATCGAGACAAGATCAGGGTGTAGAAAATGACGCGAGTATTCATTAAAGGTGTCGGTCTCACCAAAGTCGAGGAGCACTGGGATAAGGGTATAGATTACCTTATGGCCGCGGCAGCGTTAGACGCCATTAAAAACTCGGCAATTGAGAGGATAGACGCAATATACGTAGGAAACGTGAGCGCCGAAGTTATGCAGTATCAGACACAACTGGGTGCGGTCGCTTCTGAGCAGCTTGGATTAATAGGAGTCCCCAGCATTAGAGTAGAGGCGGCAGACGCGTCTGGAGCAGCAGCCCTTAGAGAAGCATACATGGCGATCGCCTCAGGAATTATAAAAACAGCTCTAGTTATCGGCGTCGAAAAACTCTCAGATGGCATGCTGGAAGAAATTATGAGTATCACATCAATGTTCGATAGATATGACTATGCTGGCTACCAAGGCATAACACAAACATCACTCGCTGCCCTCCTCTATAGACACTATTTAGAGAGATATGAAGTACCACAAGAATACGTCGCCCAATTTCCGGTCATAATGCACGAAAACGCATCCACCGCACCCCACGCACAGTATCGATTTAAGATATCCATCGAGAGCGTGATGAACTCGCCAATAGTCTCAGAACCATTAAGAAGACTGGAATGTACGGCGGCCGCAGATGGTGCTGCAGCATTAATTCTATGCGGAGAGGAGAGCCTCGAAAAAGCCGACAGGAGCAATGCGGTCGAGGTCGCCGCAGTTTCTATGTCCACCGACTTTATCTCGCCTTTTGACAGAGAAGACCCATTAAAGCTAAACGCCGTGTTGCTGGCCTTTAACGACTCACTAGCGAGAGCAAAAATAAACAGGAGAGACGTAAACATTATTGAGCTGCATGACTCATTCTCGATACTCGCGGCGTTGATTCTTGAGTCGATTGGATACTCTCAGGAGGGCAGAGCAGGTATTGACGCTAAGAGTGGTAGATATTCTCTAAATGGAGGACTACCCATAAATACGTTCGGAGGGCTGAAGGCTCGCGGGCATCCATTCGGAGCAACCGGCATCTATCAGGTAGCGGAGCTTTATCTCCAGCTTGCTGGACTGGCTGGCAAGAACCAGGTTGATAATGCAAAGATTGGCGTGGCATTATCGCTGGGCGGGCTAGGCGCTACTGCCGTATCTACCGTCCTTAGGAGGGAGTGAAAGGACATGATGTTTAGATTTAAGGTCCCACAACACTGGCGCGCAAAACAATTCAGATACAGGCTGGCTGTATATAAGTGCGAGAACTGCGGGACGGTACATCGCGGGCCAGTGATCATTTGTAGGAAGTGTAGATCAACGAGGCTGCGTCAATCAGAACTTCCACGAGCTGGGAGGCTGCTGTCATACACGGTTGTTAGGCAGGCACCCGTTGGGTTCGAGGAGAACGCGCCATACATTGTGGGCGTCGTCGAGTTTGAGGATGGCACTCGACTTCTAACACAGTTGACTGACTGTGAGTCTGAAGATCTGAGAACAGGGATGGAGGTTGAGGCTGTTGTGCGAAAGATTGCACAAGATGGCCCGTCAGGACTAATCATATATGGATACAAGTTTAGGCCCAAGATAACATAAACATCCACGACCATGTTAAAACATCTGAAAACATGATTAAATTAATTAACGAGTGCTAAAATAATTTCAGTCAGTAAAATGAGCAACGTAATCGAGATTGAAAATTTAAACGCCGGATACGGCAAGACCCACATACTCTTTGACGTGTCTTTGAATGTGGAAGAGGGGACAATTTGTTCAATACTCGGGCCTAATGGTAGTGGAAAATCCACAGTCTTAAAAACAATATTTGGCTTAACAAACATCTATAGCGGTTCGGTAAGATTTAAGGGACAAGACATTACAGGTATGAAACCATATAAAATAGCAAGACTAGGAATAGCATATCTACCACAAGTGGACAGTGTATATCTAAACTTAACTGTTAAAGAAAATTTAATGATGGCAGGCTACATACTTCAGAAAGACGAGTTAGAGGAAAGAATCAGATACGTACAAGAAGTTTTCCCAACACTGAAGAACTATATGGAAAGAAAATTAATTACGTTAAGTGGGGGGGAACGACAAATCGTAGTAATGGCAATGGCACTAATGAGAGAACCGTCCTTAATGATGTTTGACGAGCCTACGGCTCATCTCGCCCCGAAAATCGCCAATCAAATATTTGAAAAAATAAAGGAGCTAAATAAGAACTTCAACATCACTGTTATTTTGGTTGAGCAAAATGTTAAGAAAGCGCTGGAAGAAAGCGATACGGCATATCTTCTTGTGTCAGGCAGGATAAACTACTATGGGTCTTCGAAAGACCTCCTCATGAATGAGCAGCTTGGTAAATTATTCCTTGGCCTCTAGTTTTAAGACTTTTCTCACATATTCGCTAACTTTCATTGGTTGTTCTGGAAATATGCCTTGAGGCCTAAAAACTAGAGTTGCAGCCAGCATTGCTGCTAGCAGTATAGGCTCGAACCATACTACATTAAATGGAAGGAACCAGAAATAATGTTTTGCCACAATCATTATTCTCCTCATTATTACCAATCCAAATGTTCCCAAAAATACTCCTAGATTGTTGCCTGTCCCACCAATTATCATCATTAACCACGGCCAAAATGAAAAGTCTACTCGTGTATATCCTCCCACTACTACCGCACCCATTAAGAATGCGTGCAAAACTCCGGCTAATCCTAATATTGTAAATGAAAATGTAAGCGTATCTCTCTTAATTCTATTCGCATCTTTGCCTAACGATGCCGAAGTCAATTCATTTTCACGAATACTCCTAAGTAGTCTTCCGAGAGGTGAATTACACATTCTTTCATAGACTAAGATTACTGCTGCTGTAACCGTTATAGCGAATAATGCCATTCCATAGTATGAATATTCTCTTAGCCACCAGAACGGGTTAATTATTGTTATCCCCATGACGCCGCCTGCGAGCCAATCGGTCTGCATGCCGATAACTCTAAGACTCTCGCCGGCACATAACATGAAAAGAGCTAGATAATCTGCGGGGAGTTTCAGGGAGGGGTAGGCGCTTAAAAAGCCGAGTAAATAGCACAGCCCCATAGCGACCGCTAACGTGACTACCAAAAGCATGATGGAGACTAAGGGGTCTGAGGATAGATTTGGCCTGAGCAAGCTTATCACGGCTGCATTGTTTGCCGCAAAATCGAGCCCCTTGATGTTGTATATCAACATGGCCAGTCTACCGGGCAGGTATGCAGCCACAAGCGCACCGACGATTATTGGGAAATAGAGTCCAAGATTGAAGATCCCAGCATACCCGTGCTGGAAATTAAGAGACAGAGTTATTATTACGTATACGCAGAAGAACGTTAATATATCAATAGTAAGCTCAATCAAGTTCTTAACCCCCTCTCAACTTTTGTATTAACCCGGCTATCCCCGAGGGCATCTCAACCAAAGCGACTGCTGCTATGAGCATTGAAGTAACTGCCCTGTAGGACCATATCCATGGAAAATAAATCGACAGCAGATAAGTGACTATGATCTCTGAGAACGCGATCAAGAATCCTCCTAGAAGACTCCCATAAATACTTCTTAATCCACCCACTACGCATGCTGCGAAAATGCTGATGAACATTCTTGCACCAACCCAGGGATCCATTGCGAACCATATTGGATAAAGCGAGCCGCTAAGTCCAGCGATGCCGCCGACGAAGAACCACGCGATCGAGAGAACCCTCTCAGTATTTATGCCATGTACGTTTGCTAGGTTATAGTTCTCCATGACTGCGCGCATTGCGATTCCGAACTTTGTCTTGATAAGCATTAGTGTAAAGAACACGACTAGCCCGATAGAAGTGGCCGCAGATACTAAAAGTATGGCTGGAATCGAAAAAATCTTAAGGTCATACTCTGATAGCGAGAAGGAGCCCGCATATAGCTTGAAAACCTGTGCGAGATAGTCTGCATAAATATTCATGCCTGCGTATATGATGAGGTCAAACACTATTGTGGCCATCATGAGCCCAACAATGGAGGTTCCCTTATTGCGGAGATAAGCAACGAGTTTGTAAAGCATATAGCTTATCGCGCCGCCTAGTAGAAACGCAAATGGCATAGCAGTATATGGCACCATTCCCATCAGCGAAAAAGTCAATGTTAGGTAGGTAGATGCGAATGCTATCGTCGCATATGCAAGATTGGGAACGCTCAGAGTAATGTATTGCAACGTAAATCCCATAGCCAAGATACTCAGTATAAATGAGTACACAACTGCTGTTAGAATAATAGGTATTGGGATCATGCCCACTCACGCTAAATAGACTTCGTATAGTTTACCCATCTCAACAATCTCCCTAGGCGTGCCAGAGGCTACAACGCTGCCCGCCGAAAGAACATAGACAAAATCAACATATTTCATCGCGATATCCAACCTGTGCTCAATTATCAGAAAACTTATACCAAATTCATCTCTGATATTTACGATGTGAGAAAATATATTGTGGGCAAGGACCGGGTTGACCCCGCCTATCGGCTCGTCAAGCAGCATCATTTTTGAGATTAGCATTAGTAATCTACCGAGCTCTAGCAGCTTAAGCTGACCACCACTGAGCTCGCAGGCCAAGTTATCAGCCTTATCCTGCAGGCCAATTGTCTTTAACACTTGATACATCCTTTCTAAGTTCTTTTTCTCGATGTCCCTCCATTTTTTCCTATTCATAGAAAGCAGGAAGCTTTCTCCAGGATTGTCCTGTCCGCAAACTAGGAGGTTTTCTGCGACTGTCATTCTCATAAATGGCTGAGGAATTTGAAAAGTCCTCCCCAAACCTAGCCTTACTATTTCATGGATGGGTAGACCAGTTATATTTTTTCCATCAAACATTATTGTGCCCCCATCGGGCTTATATACTCCTGAGATGCAGTTCACGAGAGTGGTTTTGCCGCTTCCGTTCGGGCCTATAAGCAAAACTATGCTTTTTTTAGGAATATCAATAGAGACGTCGCGAAGCGCAAAAAAATTACCGAATCTTTTTGAGACGTTAATTACCCTTAGTAGCGGCTCATCGTCTAGTTGGTTATGACTTTGTCCAGCTGATTTTGTCCGTGACGCCATCGTAGAACCCTATTATCTTCCAGTCTATCTTTCCATTCTCCTTAACTACTTGATAAATATTATACGTCGGATACTTTCTGTCACCATTCTCGTTAAGCTCTGTCCATCCACTGACGCCGAAATACATATCAGCGACTTTAGGCAATATTCTGTATATAGCTTCACCATCGTATCTCTCAGCCAGCAGTATGGATAACGCAGCTATCCAGAGACAGTCATATATGTTTACTGCAGTGAAGTATGGCTCGTAGCCTGCCTTGTTCTTGTATCTTGTCGCAAAGTCGATGTACTTCGGCGAAGCAGCTGGCCCAAATGCATACGCAGTAAACCTAACCTGAGCACATATATCTCCTGCATATTCTATATATCCTGACGCTCCGCCACTATCAGAGTCAAACACTCGGAGCTTTAATAGGTCTGGATATTTCGCTAGGCTCGTCAACATCGGAATGATCGGCCCATAGGTCCCGAAGAGGAAGAGGCCAATTTCGTTCACAGAGTATTTACTCAACGCCGCCTTAATCTTCGAATCTATGTCTGAGAACTCTCCGATGAATTCCTTCTTCTCTGGGTCTACTCCAAGTGATTCGATGATTTCTATCCCACTATTGCGCCACATAGGCTCACATTCCTTCCATAATCCCTCTGCATATGCCTCTTTGGCATATACAACGGCTACGGCTTTTAGCCCTAAGTCCAGAGTCATTCTCCTGATTGCTAGGGCTTGTCTAGTATCGTCTGGCTGGAGCCTAAACAAGTAGTCGCCGGGTAGGGATAGAGATGGAGATGAGGAGCTCTGGCTTAGTAATACTACCTTTCTTTCAGTCACTAAAGGCAGTACAGCCTTGCAGTGGGAGCTCCACTCAGAGCCAACGATTATTTTGACGCCCTGCCCAATCAGTGTCTGGGCTCTCTCAACCGCCTTTGTCGCCGACTCTTCCGCGTTTTCCTCTAAGAACTTGAATCTCACGTCTAGTCCTGCTTCTTTGCAGAAGTTGTTGATGTCTTCTCGTGCCATCTCTATTGCGGGTGCTTCAGGCCCTACTTCGATAGGCGCCGCGTGTAGTATTCCTATCGGTATCTCGCCTGATAATGCCTGTCTTGCCGGTGGAGGCGCCGTGGCTTGCGCCCCGAAGTATCCTGCAAGGCCGCCTACCGCTAGTCCTGCTACTGTTCCAGCCGCTACCTTTACGAAATCTCGCCTCTTAACTTCTTGCTGCCCCATGACTATCTCGTTCGTATTATGAGGTCGTGGTTATTAATATTTTTTTTGGTATATATTTATTCGCAGATTCTATCCGCGAGGCTTTTGTTTTTGATGCATCCTCAAATA
>Ga0080004_1120377_pt1 | contig 59655 bp, 47 predicted proteins | sample WasSprMetagenome_FD_69207 | JGI IMG/M metagenome (GOLD analysis project Ga0080004, IMG submission 69207) | Sulfidic aquatic microbial communities from Washburn Spring, Yellowstone National Park, USA - WS (SPADES assembly) (version 2) | ecosystem: Environmental > Aquatic > Thermal springs > Hot...
CACCCCCCCGCCAGGGGGCTTGGCCCCCTGGACCCCCCGTTTTGCCCACCCTCGTGGGCTTAGGGCTTGCCAGCGTTTTGGGTCCCACTCGTGGCGGGGTTGCTAATGGGGGCAACTCGCCCCTTCTTTTAAGGTTCTTGGGGGCACACCCCCCAAAACCCCCTGGGATGGGGCTGCGCCCCCTCCACCCCCCTTCCCCACCCTCGTGGGCTTAGGGTTCGCCGGGGTTTTGGGGTTAATCTCTCACCGGCCCCTTTCCGAGGCGGAAATTTCCCCCTTCCCTCGCAGGGAAGGGGGTCAGGGGGTTAGGTCGGCAAATGCTGGCCTTTGGCCAAAGGGGCTGGATTTGAATGCCCGGCTTGTTTCTCTACGTGAACCTGGCTATAATTTTAGTGAGGAAGCCTTCGGGAGGTGGAGAGATGCCGATTTACGAGTATAGGTGCCAAGGATGCGGACGTAAGTTTAGCCTTTATTGGCATACTTTCTCCGCCGCCGAAGCCGATACCCCCCGTTGCCCTCGCTGCGGAAGCGAAAACGTAACTAAACTCATTTCCAGGGTCAGAGTGGTTCGCTCTGAAGAAGCACGCCTGGAAGCTTTGGCCGACCCCTCCACGTGGGGCGATTTGGATGAGAATGATCCCCGAAGCCTGGCCCGTTTCATGCGCCGCATGACTGCCGAGTTGGGTGAAGAGGTCGGGGACTTGGGAGATGAATTCCACGAGGTCATAGAGAGGCTGGAGGCAGGCCAGACCCCAGAGCAAATTGAGAAGGAAATGCCTGGATTGGCTGGCTCACCCGAGGAAGAAGGCGGTTCGGAAAGCTTAGATTTGGATTAGTCTTTCCACATTGAGGATGAAGACCGTCGCTCCTCCCACTTCAACCTCTAAGGGAGGAGCGAAAAAGCCCGGAACTTCAGGGGTGGGAGGCCAGAATCTCACCAGTTCCTTGCGGGCACGGCAATTTTCTCGGAGTATCCCCAGGATTTCCTCCACTTTGTTTTCTTCGGCCCCGATGATTAGAGTGGAATTCCCTTCCCTTAGGAAGCCCCCGGTTGAGCTTATGAGAGTGGCCTTGAAGCCTCTCTTCACCAGGGCCTCCATGAGCTTGTGAGTATCATCCCTGTTGACTATGGCCAGGATAAGCTTCATGAAGCCTCTCCTCCACGATTTGGCGTATGCGCATCTGAAGCACTTCCACCGGTTCCATAGCGTTTAAGATAACCCAGCGGGATGGTTCCGAGGCCGCCAGTTTAAGGTAACCCTGGCGGACCCTCCGGTGGAACTCAAGCTCCTTTTGGTCCATGCGGGTCCACTCGCTCTCCCCTCGCTCAAAAGCTGCCCTTTTGCGCCTGAGTCCTTCCTCAACCTCCAAATCCAAGTAGAAAGTGAGGTCAGGGACGAGGCCTCCGGTGGCAAAGGCGGTGATTAACCTGAGGGAATCAAGGTCAAGGCCGTGCCCATACCCTTGATAGGCAAACGTGGAATCGGCGTAGCGGTCGCAAATCACAATTTTCCCCTCCTCCAGGGCCGGCCTTATTACCTGGCCTACGATCTGGGCGCGGGAGGCGGAGTAGAGGAGGATTTCGGTGGTAGGAAGAATATCAGAGTGAGCAAGGTCATGCAAGATAGCCCTTATCCTGTCGCCGATTGGTGTGCCTCCGGGCTCCCTGGTCAATATCACCGGGTAACCGAGGGAAAGGAGGTGCTGGTATAAAAGTTGGGCCTGGGTGGTTTTCCCGCTACCTTCCGGCCCTTCAAAGGTTATGAAAAAGCCTTTTCTCCTCATGGCCTCATATCCCCAAGTTCGTAAAGGGTTATGGCCGAAGCCACAATTCCTGCGGTTTCAGCTCGCAGAATCCTGGGGCCAAGGGATACGGTGATTATACCGTAACGGCGGGCCATCTCTGCTTCCCTCTCCGAGAATCCCCCCTCCGGCCCAACCAGGATGCTTACGGAAAAAGGCTTACTTCCCCGCTCCAAAGCTTCCTTCAGAGAAAGCTTCTTCTCCCCCTCCCACGGCATCACAGCGAAGCTACCCCTGAGCTTGAGGTCACGGCAGGCTTTGGCAAATAGGACTGGCTCTTCAATCCTGGGAAGCTTACCTCTACCCGACTGCTCCGCCGCTTCCGCTACTATCCGTTCCCACCTTTCCCTCCTTTTCTCAACGTAATCCACATCGCCTACAATGCAGCGCTCGCTTATGAGGGGAACAAAGCTTACCACTCCTAACTCCGTGCCCTTCTGGAGGACGAACTCAAAGTGTTCCCCTTTGAGGAGGGCCTGGTATAGGGTGACCTTAGTGCGAGGTTCTGAAGAGTTCAAGCGCTTCTCAACGACTTCGCCCTTGACCTCATCCCTATCCATTTCCCTCAATTCCACGACATATTCCCAGCCGGAGTTATCCAGCACGATGACCTTTTCACCTGGGCGCATCCTTAAGACGTTGCGTATTTGGTGAACCTGGGGCTGGCCGAAAGTGACGAGTGAGCCTTTTATCTGTTCTGGCTTGATGAAGAAGCGGTGAAGTGAGCTCATGGCCGGCTTTTCCTCAGGATTAAGGCTACCCACTCTTGGCTGGAAATCTCCTCTTGGACCTTAAGGCCCCAAGTGGAGAGCGCTTCAGCGGTCTCTTCCTTCTGGTTCTGGATTAGGCCTGAAGCGATCAGCAGGCCTTCGGGGGCAGTAACCGCAGCCAGTTCCTTGGCCATGCTCTTTATCACCGGGGCGGTTATATTGACCAGGACCAGCCCGAAAGGCTTCAGGGCCGAGGCATCTACCAGCGGGGCTTCCTCCGTCCGGATTATAGTTCCCCAGCGGACTTTAACTTTGCCCTTGAGGCCGTTGCGGGCCACGTTCTCCCGAGCCACTTTTACGGCTATCCGGTCTATATCCAGGGCCAGGACTTCCCTTGCGCCAAGTTTAGCGGCAAATAGGGCCAGTATTCCGGAGCCTGTGCCCACGTCCAAAACCCTCTCCCCAGGCTTCAAAACCTTCTCCATAGCTATAAGGCAAAGGCGGGTAGAAGGATGCAACCCCGTCCCGAAAGCGAGGCCAGGGTCCAGTTCTACCACCACTTCCTCAGGCGCAGGGGCATAACTTTCCCACGATGGTTTAACCACCAGGCGCTCTCCTATGTGAAGGACAGTGTAGAACTTCTTCCAGGCCTCAAGCCATTCGCCTTCTTCCCAATAGCGGACCGAGGGGGTGGGGATTGGGAGGATGTTGGAAAGGTGCCAAAGAGCTTCCTCCAAGCGCTTCTTTCGGCTCAGGCCTTGGCGGTTGTAGGGGAGGTAGACTTTAACGAAGGCTTTGGTCGGCTCTAAGCCCAAGGGGTTATCTTCGGGGATTACCTTCTCCACTACCGCTCCTCCTGAGGAGAAGCGGCCCATTACCTCTTGGATGGCATCCACTGCTTCGTCGGGCACCTCCACTGAAATCTCCATCCACTTGCTCATGTGCCTGCTTGAAAGGTCTTCCCCAACTCCCTCAGAAGCTCCTTCTGCTTAGGGGTTAAGTTGGTGGGTATGACCACTTTGGCGATTATGAAGAGGTCGCCGCGGCCGTTGCGGTGGAGGTGGGGCATCCCTTTCCCTTTAAGCCGGAAAGTTTGGCCGGGTTGAGTCCCCGGCGGAACCACCAACTTCTCTTTCCCTTCCAGGGTGGGGATTTCCACCTCCGCCCCTAAGGCCGCTTGGACAATGTTCAGCGGTAGTTCGTAGTAGAGGTTGCTCCCATCTCGGCGGAAGTAAGGATGTGGCTCCACGGAGATGGTGACGTAGAGGTTTCCGGGTGGCCCTCCGGCATCTCCGGCATCTCCCTCCCCGCTGAGGCGAATCCTCGTGCCGCTATCTACCCCCGGCGGAATCTGGACCGATATCGTGCGTTTAACCCTGATTTTGCGCTTTCCCCGGCATTCTGAGCATGGAGTAACGATTACCTCTCCCGAGCCTCCGCATTGAGGGCAAGTAGTGACTGTCACAAATGAGCCCAAGAAAGTTTCCCTGACATGACGGACTTCGCCTGTGCCGTTACATTGGGGGCAGCGCACGGGGGTCGTGCCAGGTTCGGCTCCGGAGCCCCGGCAATTGGGGCAAGTTTCGTAGCGTTGGATTTCAAACTCCTTCTCGGCTCCGAAGGCTGCTTCCTCAAGAGTTATGCTGAGCTCATAGTAAAGGTCCTGGCCGCGGCGAGGGGGTTGCCTTTTCACCCTTGGGAAGCCAAAGCCCCCGAAGAACTCCTCTATGATGCTCTCAAAGCCTCCGAACCCCGAATAATCAACTATATCCCCCGTCAAGCCTGCATGACCATAGCGGTCATAGATGGCCCGCTTCTCGGGGTCGGAAAGCACCTCATAAGCCTCGTTTATCTCCTTGAATTTAGCTTCGGCTTCTGGGCTCTTGTTGATATCGGGATGATACTGGCGGGCCAGCCGACGGTAGGCCTTCTTTATCTCCTCTTGGGAAGCAGTCCGGCTTACCCCCAGGATTTCGTAGTAATCCTTCTTCCGCTCCATCCTAAATACCGCCGAAAGCTTCCGGTGATATGTAATCGCCGAACTTCTCGCGGGCTTCCAAGAGCCTCTGCCTCTGGGCTTCCATCACCTCAAAGAGGATGGGTGGGGTATCGGGCACTTTTGTCCGGTAAATTTCGGTTACCCTGGCGATTTTGGCCAAGTTCTCCGGGACCCTGAGGGTGAATTGGGCTATGTAAGCTTCTCTGGGGTAATCCTTCTTTAAGACTTGGTGGAAAAGCCTGGCCAGGTCCTCATAGCGTGGGATAAGGCCGGTTGGAGTTCTAACGGCTCCTACCTCGTTGTGGACCCGGAGCTCCATCCATTTTATCCACACCCTTTTATCCTCGCGAGCGTTTAGGAACTTCCCGTCCTTATCCCGGAGGAAATAATTGACCGAAAAGATGCGTGGTGGATTTTCCAAGTCTCGCCCGAAGTCCAGGTTTATCTGGATATATCTGCCCACGGGGATGGAGAGGAAGTCCAGGTTGGACATTGGGTTAAACTCCCTTTCCCCCTCTTTCCCCAGCACTGCTGCAGTCCTTTCCGATTCCAGAGCGGCGCCTTTGGTGATGATGCCGTGAACCCAATCAAAAGCTTCTTCTACCGGAACCCAAGTATCGGAGTCCCTTCCCCCGTAGATTATCCCTTTGACCACTACTCCTTCGGGGTCGTCAATGGCGGGGTCCAAGTTTTCCAGGAGCCTGAGGTTGAGGGTGAAGCGGGCATTGGGGTGGGAGCAAGGTATCTCTTTGCCCTCGGCATCCTTTTTACCGATGTACCATTCTCCGGAGTGGTTTATCCCTCTTGGCGGGACATCGCCATCTTTCCCAATCCAATGGACGTGGCCGTCCTCGGTGACCAAGACGTTGGAGAAGATGATTTCGCCGGGGCTGTGGAGGGCTTTCCAGAGGATGGGGTCATCTTTGGAGTTTATCCCTTGGATTATGCCGAACATTCCCACTTCGGTATTGACCGCTCGGACCTGGCCGTTGATTTTGCGCAAGAAGGCAATGTCATCGCCGACTATGCTTTCTCCTTCCAGCATGGCAGTGGAGGTTTTACCGCACAGGGAGGGGTAAGCTCCGGTAAAGTAAGTGACTCTTCCCCCGGGGCCGTGCACGCCTAAGATGAACATGTGCTCGCAGAGCCAACCTTCTTGGGAGCCTCGGTAGATAGCCAGGCGCATAGCCAATTTCTTCAAGCCTATGGTGTTCCCGCCGTACTGGGTGTTCACGCTGTAAACGGTGTCGTCCAAGATGTCAATGTAGATTCGCCTCTTGTCCAAATTTTTGGAAGTCTTCCTCTCGTCCAGCTCCCCAGCCGAGTGGATGAACTTGAAGAAGCGGGCATTGGGGCCAAGCCGGACGAATTCCTCATACCCTGGTCGGTAGAGGAGGAACTCATTGTGGGCGACGTAGGCGGAGTCGGTTAGCTGGACACAGGGGATGGAGAAGATTGAGCGGGCGGGGCCCAGGGTGAAGAAGCAGATGTAAAGCTCCTTGCCCCGCATTATATCCTTGAGGATTTCGTGGACATCCTGCAGGGCCCAATCTCGGTCCTTAGTTTCCAAGAAGGGGCCCAAGTCCATCCCTTTGGGGACCAATATCCCGGTGTTCTTGCGGTCACGGGCCTGGTCGTAATAGTTATCAAAGTGGGCGGTATGCCCTTCTATGGCGAGCTTAAATTCCTCGCCATTCCGGATTGCCGCCTCCCTTACGTAGGCTATATCCTCGGGCGAATCGGTGCAAACGTAAATTTTATCGGGATTGCACAGTTTCACGTAACGAGCTATGAACTCGTGGAGTTTTGGGTTATTTATTTTGGCCAATTTATGGTAATTTTCTTTGCCCAGCTTATCTGCGATTTCGTCAAGGTAATTCATAGCTTCTCTCCGTTTTCAATGGTGGTTAGAACCAAAAATAGCTTAGCACCAGAGGGGGCTTTTGTCAAGGCTACGCACATTCATTAAACTGGGAGTGGAGGGAGCACAGTCTTTTCCGACCTAAACCCCTGACCCCCTTCCCTGCGAGGGAAGGGGGAAATTTCTCCCCTCCCCGCCTCGGGGAGGGGCCGGGGGAGAGGTTAACCCGCCACGAGTGGGGCCCAAAACTCTGGCAAACCCTAAGCCCACGGGGGTGGGCAAAACAGGGGTCCAGGGGGGCGGAGCTCCATGGCAGGGGGTTGTGGGGGATGTGCCCTTTACGCCGACTAAAGTCAGCCTCTTTGAAAAAAGTCGGCCTTCGCCGACCTTGATTAAAGCGGGGGTGGAGGGGGCGCAGCCCCATCCCAGGAGGTTTGGGGGATGTGCCCCCAAGAACCTTAAAAGAAGGGGCGAGTTGCCCCCATTAGCAACCAGGCCACGAGTGGGACCCAAAACCCTGGCGAACCCTCAGCCAACGGGGGTGGGCAAAACTGGGGGGTCCAGGGGGCGAAGCCCCCTGGCAGGGGGTTTGGGGGGTGTCCCCCCACAAAACCAAAGACACACCCAAACCAAGCTACCCCCAAAGTTGCTTAATCCCGCTTTATCCGGTAAAATAACTTTGCACGCCGAATTCCCTTAGAGGGAAGCGGGGGAACCAAAACCTTCCTCCCCAACGCGAGGGAGGATTGGGGTGAATCCTGCGCAAGCAGGTAGGGTCACTCTTCCGACCCGAACCCGACAGCTAACCCCGTAGGCGTAGGAAGAGGGACAGCCTCCTCAGTCTCTTCTTGTCACTGTCCCTCCCAAAATTGAGGGCTAATGGCTAAGGTTAACTTTTACCTTGGGAGGGGGAAATGCAGGCCGTAATTTTAGCCGCAGGAGATGGTGGCCGATTGGCTCCCTTAACTCTGTTTACCCCTAAACCCCTCGTTAAAGTCCTGGGGAGGCCAATGCTGGATTACACCGTTGAGGCCCTGGAAAGAGCCGGGGTGAAGGATGTAATCATCGTTACAGGCTACAAGTCCTGGCGGATAAAAGAGTATTTGCTCAACGAAGCCCCTTATAAAGCCGAAATCATCTTGGCCCACAACCCTGAATACGAAAAGGGAAATGCTCTCTCCTTGTTAGCCAGCCACGGCTATATCCGCAGCTACCCATTCATCCTGACCATGGCTGACCACCTCCTGAGCCCAGAGCTTATCTCCGAAACCATCCGCCAGAGCCGTTCAGGCGGCAATTTCTTGGCCGTGGATTTTGACCCCGAACCCCAGATAGTGGAGGAAGCCACTAAAGTTTGGGTGGATGGGGAAGGAAGGATAAGAGCCGTAGGGAAGGACCTGCCGCAGTTCAATGGCGTTGACACCGGCCTTTTCATCCTTTCCGAGGAAATTTTCTCCACCATAAAGTGTGTAGTGAAAGAGAAGGGGGATTGTGAGCTGAGCGATGCCTTGAATTACTTGATAAAGCACGGCTCTGGCTTAAGGGCATGCGATGTAAGCGGATGCTTCTGGATGGATGTGGACACCTTTGAGGACCTGAAGTGGGCAGAGATCAGGCTTATCAGGGAGGCCAGAAATGCCTGAAGGGATTATATCCCAGCACTTAAACCGGAGGTTTTCAAGGCCTTTGGCCCGTATCCTCGCCCTAACACCAGTCACTCCCAATTTTATAAGTTTCTTAAGCTTTCTCACCGGGCTTGGGGCCGGAATCGCTTTCCTAAAGGGTCAAAACTTATTAGGTGGGATTTTGACCCAGATAGCCTCGGTAATGGACGGGGTTGACGGCGACCTAGCCAGGCTGAAGGGGATGGTATCCCCCTTTGGAGCCTTTTTTGATGCCGTGCTGGACCGCTATGCTGATGCGGCCATAGTGTTAGGGATGACCTGGTGGTCAATCCAACACGAAGGCTTTGCCGGCACATGGCTTGTGGGCATTCTGGCCCTTTTGGGAAGCCTTATGGTAAGCTATTCCCGGGCCAGGGCTGAAGCTTCCCTCCGGGCCGAAAGCAATATCCCGCTACTTTCCAGGCTTGCGGGTAGGGATACCAGGCTTTTTCTCGTAATGCTGGGCGGAGTGCTGGGGAAAGGCTACTGGACCTTGCTGGCATTGACCATCCTTACCCACCTCACAGTGCTCCTGCGAATCCTCTACTTTGCAAGAAGCATGGCTGTGAACGACCAGGCTCAGTCAAAAGAGGGACGCTAAAACGCCCCTTTTTGTCTGCCCAGCCCTTGCCCCCAAAATCTAACGGAGGAGAGGGCGCTTCCAGTGCCCTTTGCACTTTTAGCCGGGCTGTTTACGGCCCGGCTGGGTGTGCGGGGGTGGGGGCATAAAGGATGTGCCTTTCCGACCTAACCCCCTGCCCCCTTTCCCTGCGAGGGAAGGGGGAAATTTCTCCCCTCCCCGCCTCGGGGAGGGGCCGGGGGAGAGGTTAACCCGCCACGAGTGGGACCCAAAACCCTGGCGAACCCTCAGCCAACGGGGGTGGGCAAAGGGGGTTCAGGGGGGCGCGGCCCCCTTCCAAGGGGTATGGGGGATGTGCCCCCAAAATAAACAAAGAAGGGGCGAGTAGCCCATATTAGCAACCCTGCCACGAGTGGAACCCAGAACGTTGGCGAACCCTCAGCCAACGAGGGCGGGCAAAACTGGGGGGTCCAGGGGGCGAAGCCCCCTGGCAGGGGGTGTGGGGGATGTGCCCCGTTCACGCCGACTAAAGTCAGCCTCTTTGAAAAAGGTTGGCCTTCGCCGACCTTGATTAAAGCGGGGGTGGAGGGGGCGCAGCCCCATCCCAGGGGGTTTGGGGGATGTGCCCCCAAGAACCTTAAAAGAAGGGGCGAGTTGCCCCCATTAGCAACCCCGCCACGAGTGGGACCCAAAACGCTGGCAAGCCCTAAGCCCACGAGGGCGGGTAAACGGGGACTTATCCCACAAACTAAGACAGGCCTTAAAGGCCAATGTTTGCGCCAGGGCAAATTCGGTGATATCCTTTAAGAGGCCGAGCATTGATTGGGGTAAGGTAAGGATGAAGAAGCTTGAGGAAATTGTTCAAATTCTCAGGGAGCACAAAGGGGAGTTGGCCCAACGCTACGGAGTCCGGGAGCTCGCAATCTTCGGTTCCTATGTCCGGGGTGAGGCTACGCCGGAAAGCGACTTGGATATCTTAGTGGAATTTGATGACCCGCCTGGCTTCTTCCGGTTCCTGCAACTGGAACAATACTTAAGCGAGCTCCTCGGCGTGCGTGTAGAGTTAGTTACACGGCAGGCCCTTAAACCCCATATCGGACAACACATCCTCCAAGAGGCTTTGGAAATATGAGCCGAACTTTGAAGGACTACTTGGAAGATATTTGGAAATCAGCCAAAGAGGCTTTAGAATTCACAGAAGGCATGACGTTTGAGGAATTTAGCCGTGATCGGAGAACCATTAATGCTGTCATTCGCTCTTTGGAGGTCATGGGAGAGGCAGCCAAGAAGGTCCCCGAGGATATGCGGGCAAAATATCCTGAAGTGCCGTGGAAAGAAATCGCAGGGATGCGTGATAAGCTCATTCACGAATACCATGGCGTTGACTTGCGGATTATATGGAAAACTGTCCATGAGGATATTCCACTTCTGCTCCCCGCATTGGAAAAGTTAGCTAAAGAGGCTTCGTTGTAAAGGCGCTTCGGCTCCTGTAGAAGTTTTGCACAAAGTTGATGCTTCAGGGTGGGAAATGTCGGAAGCTATGGAACTTCTGGGTCAAATAAAAAGAATCGTGGCAGAAATCGTAAGTTACCCCAAAGTGGTAACGGCGATTCTCTTTGGGCCCTGGGCCCAGGGAACCGTTACCCCGCTTTCCGATGTTGACCCCACCCTGATAACCCCACAATTTTTGAAGAAGAGGCCGAGGTCGGCAGCTTTTATTCGCCTATGGGGAAAGAAATCTTCGTGCGGGATGAAGAGAAGTATTTTGAAGTGCGGTGGGAAGTGCTCCACAACTTCCTTGAGATGGACCATTTTTTCTAAGCTCTGGCTAAGGAAGCTTGCCGATGAAGTGGACTTCTTGACCCAGAAGGCCCTCGTCTATGTCTAAGCGCAAAAGGGGGTGGCATGGGGGCTCTCGGCATTGAGCAGGGACAAATCTTGACTTCCCCGTTCTGGAGCGAGCCAATAGAAGTCCTTTGGGTGCAGCCTCGGGGGGAGCGCCTGGAGGTGAAAGGGGTCGGAATCCAGACCAAACAGTTCTACAACTTCATCCTGAGCCCAGCCGAGCTCGCCGAAATCAAAGCCGCCGAGATTGCCCGCAGAGATTTCTCTGGCAACCCCGAAGCTTTCTTCTTGGCCATAGAGGCCCACCGCATCCGCTTCGCCCACCAGTTTGACCCACTGTTGGCTGTCCACGTATCCCAGATTGACCCCTTGCCGCACCAAATTGATGCTGTTTACCATTACATCCTGCGCAACCCCCGCATCCGCTTCCTCTTGGCCGATGACCCTGGGGCGGGCAAGACCATCATGGCCGGCCTTGTCCTCAAGGAGCTAAAGGCCCGGGGCCTTGTCCAACGCACTCTTATCGTAATCCCTGGCCATTTGCGGGACCAGTGGCTCAGGGAGTTGAAGGAGCGCTTCGGCGAAACCTTCATAGTGGTAGACCGGGGCGTTGTGGAAGCCACTTGGGGACGCAATGTCTGGCAGGAGAACGATCAAATCATCACTTCCATGGATTTTGCCAAGCAGGACGATATCATGGCCGCCTTGGCGGAAGCCCGCTGGGACTTGGTCATCGTGGATGAGGCGCACAAGCTGGCTGCCTACCGCTACGGAGAAAAGATAACCCGGACCGAGCGCTACAAGCTCGGAGAACTGCTATCCCGGACAAGCCAGTTCCTCCTCTTTCTAACTGCTACCCCGCACCGGGGTGACCCGGAAAACTTCCGCCTCTTCCTGGACCTTTTGGTTCCGGGGATGTTTGCCACTACCGATATCCTCATGGAATCGGTGCAGAACAGGGATAACCCCCTATTCTTGCGGCGTCTGAAGGAGGACTTGCGGGATTTTGAAGGGAGGCCGCTCTTCCCCCCTCGCAAGGTCTTCACCCGTGTCTTCCGGCTGAACGAGGATGAAAAACGCCTCTACAACGCCGTCACCGAATACGTGGAGCGCTACTACAATCGCGCTCTGGCTGCCGATAAGCGCAATGTGGCCTTTGCCCTGCTCATCCTGCAACGCCGGATGGCTTCCAGCGTCTGGGCCATACGCCGTTCCCTGGAGCGCCGTAAAGCTCGGCTGGAAGAACTCCTCAAGCTGGGCCAGTGGCTCTCCGAAAGGCGGACCGTGGATGAGGAAGAGCTGGAAGATGCCCCAGAGGTAGAAAGGCTCCGCCAAGAGGAAGAAATGCTGGAGCGCTTGACCGCTGCCGAAACACGCGAAGAGCTGGAGAGAGAAGTCCAAACCCTCGCCGAACTCATCCGATTGGCCAAGGAAGCCGAACGCCATGAGGTGGAAACCAAACTCAATGAACTGCGCCAAGTCATAGAGGACAAACGCATCCGGGAAACAGGGGAGAAGCTGCTAATCTTCACCGAATCGCGGGAAACATTGGAGTATCCGGCGGAGAAGCTATCCTCCTGGGGCTATAGCGTGACCAAGCTCCATGGCGGGATGAATTTGGATGAGCGCATCCGTGCCGAGCACGAGTTCCATGACCGAACCCAGGTGATGGTCTCAACCGAGGCCGGAGGGGAAGGAATCAACCTCCAGTTCTGCTCCATCATGGTCAACTACGATATCCCTTGGAACCCGAACCGCCTGGAGCAAAGGATGGGCCGCATCCACCGCTACGGCCAGCCTAAAGAGGTCTACATCTACAACCTGGTCGCAATAGATACGCGTGAAGGCATGGTTGTGAAAGCCCTCTTTGACAAGCTCGCCCGGATACAAGCGGCCTTGGGGAGCGACCGAGTCTTTGATGTCATCGGTGAGATGATGCCCGGACGTTCCCTAAAGGACCTCATCGTTGATGCCATCTCCCGCCGCCGCTCTTTGGAAGAAATCCTCAATGAGATTGAAGCTGTGCCCGATGAAGAGGCCATCCGCCGGGCTCGGGAAGCGGCTCTGGAGGCCCTGGCCACAAGGCACATTGACCTCCAGCGGGTCTTGGGAGAGGAGAGACGGGCGCGGGAAAACCGCCTGGTGCCGGAATACATTGAACGCTTCTTTGAGCGATGTGCTCGCTTCCTCAACATCCACATTGAGAAACGCCGCGATGGCCTCTGGCGCATCCCCCGTGTCCCCTACGAGCTTCGCCAAGTCTCTCAAGATTTCCGGAACCGCTACGGCGAAGTCTTCCCCGAATACAACCGGATAGCCTTTGACAAGGCCGAGGCTAAGCGCCATCAGGCGGTCTTCGTTGCCCCAGGCCATCCCCTCTTGGAAGCCATGATTGAGCGCATCATCGCCCAGCACGGGGCCGACCTCAAGCGTGGTGCAGTCTTCCTGGACCCCGATGGAAGGCTGGACGGATGGATTTGGTTCCTCAAGGGGGAACTGCGCGACGGGGCAAACCGCATCGCTGGCCAGCGCCTGTTCGCCATCTTCCAACCCCGCGATGGTAGCCCTGTCCGCCCGTTGCCCTCTTCCATCCTCTGGGACCTCAAGCCTGCACCTGAGCATGCAGTCCAAGAAGGGGAGCCGCCGGAGGGGGATATAATCGCCTTCGTTGTGGAGAATCTCCTTGAGGAATACCGGCGGGAAATCCTGCAGCAGCGCCAGCGGGAGGCAGAGATAAAGCGGAAATACGGCCTCCGCTCCCTGGAGCAAATGCTCATGGATTCCACCGCCAGGCTGATGGAGTATGAGATTCGCCGCCTCCACGGTGAGCTTATACCCGATGCCGAAATTCGCAATGAGGAACGGCGGAAGGAGGAGTTGGAAAACCGCAAGGAAGCTCTGAAGCGGGAGATTGAGCAGGAGACGCACATCCTCTTGACTACCCCCCAAATCCTGGGCATAGCCAGAGTAATCCCGCAAGAAGCAGTTGAGCCAGCAATGCGGCCGGATGCGCAGATTGAGGCCATAGGCATGCAGGTGGCCATAGCCTACGAGCGGGAGAACGGCCGGGAACCGGAGGATGTATCGGGCCAGAACTTGGGCTACGATATCCGCTCCCATTCCCCCGATGGAAGCATCCGCTACATTGAAGTCAAAGCGCGGGCTGTTACGGGCCCCATCGCCCTGACCCCAAACGAGTGGTTGATGGCTTTGCGCTTGGGTGAGGAGTATTGGCTTTACGTCGTGGAGCATGCCGCTACCGAACCCAGGCTTTACCCCATCCAGAACCCGGCCGCAAAGTTCCAGCCTGAGGAAGAGGTAGAGGTGGTGCGCTACGTGATTCGGAACTGGAAGGAAGCATTGGCATAAATTTGAGAATTTTGGGGGCACATCCCCCAGGCCCCCCGCCATGGGGGCTTCGCTCCCCTGGACCCCCCGTTTTGCCCACCCTCGTAGGCTGAGGGTTCGCCGGCGTTATGGGTCCCACCCGTGGCGGGGTTGCTAAGGTGGGCTACTCGCCCCCTTTTTTGGTTTTATGGGGGGACACCCCCCACAACTCCCCGCCAGGGGGCAAAGCCCCCTGGACCCCCCGTTTCCCCACCCTCGTAGGCTGGTGGTTGCTAATGCGGGCTACTCGCCCCCTTTTTTGGTTTTGTGGGGGGACACCCCCCAAACCCCCCGCCAGGGGGCAAAGCCCCCTGGACCCCCCGTTTCCCCACCCCCGTTGGCTGAGGGCTTGCCGGGGGTTTTGGGTCCCACTCGTGGTGGGGTTGTTAATGCGGGCTACTCGCCCCCTTTTTGGTTTTGTGGGGGCACATCCCCCAAACCCCCTGCCATGGGGGCTTCGCTCCCCTGGACCCCCCGTTTTGCCCACCCTCGTAGGCTGAGGGTTCGCCAGCGTTATGGGTCCCACCCGTGGCGGGGTTGCTAAGGTGGGCTACTCGCCCCTTTTTTGGTTTTGTGGGGGGACACCCCCCAAACCCCCCGCCAGGGGGCAAAGCCCCCTGGACCCCCCGTTTCCCCACCCTCGTAGGCTGGTGGTTGCTAATGCGGGCTACTCGCCCCCTTTTTTGGTTTTATGGGGGGACACCCCCCAGGCCCCCCGCCATGGGGGCTTCGCCCCCCTGGACCCCCCGTTTTCCCACCCTCTTGGGCTTAGGGTTTGCCGGCGTTTTGGGGTTAATCTCTCACCAGCCCCTCTCCGAGGCGGAAATTTCCCCCTTCCCTCGCAGGGAAGGGGGTCAAGGGGTTAGGTCGGAAGGGCACACCCCCCACAACCCCCGCCAGGGGGCTTGCGCCCCCTGGACCCCCAGTTTGCCCACCCTCGTGGGCTGAGGGCTTGCCGGGGTTTTGGGTCCCACTCGTGGTGGGGTTGTTAATGCGGGCTACTCGCCCCCTTTTTTGGTTTTTGGGGGCACATCCCCCAACTCCCCTGCCAGGGGGGCTTGCGCCCCCTGGACCCCCAGTTTGCCCACCCTCGTGGGCTTAGGGTTTGCCGGAGTTTTGGGGTTAACCTCTCCCCGGCCCCTCTCCGAGGCGGAAATTTCCCCCTCCCTTCGCAGGGAAGGGGGTCAGGGGGTTAGGTCAGAAAAGCTCTTGCCCGGCCGATGGATACACCCAAAACTTGCGCCAGGGGAAATTAGGTGCTATCCTTATCCCAGGAAAAAGCCCAATCGGTGAGGGGAGTTTGAGCGATGGACCCCCAGCGCCCAAAGCGCTTGATTGAAGTCTCCTTCCCTTTGGGGGATATCTCCAAAGAATCCGTCCGCGAGAAGAACATCCGCCACGGCCATATCTCTACCCTGCACATCTGGTGGGCCCGGCGACCCTTGGCCGCCTCTCGCGCTACCATTCTGGCTGCCCTGCTCCCCGATGACCCCGAACGCAGGGAGAGCTTGCTGAGCCTAATCAGAGCATTGGCCCCATGGGAGGCCGTCCAGGAAGAGAACAGCGACCTGGAGCAGGCCCGCTATCTGATTTGGAAAGCTTGTGGCGGGCGGACACCGCGTGTCCTTGACCCCTTCGCCAGCGGTGGTTCTATCTCCTTAGAGGCGCTGCGCCTGGGGTGCGAGACGCATGCCCTGGACTACAACCCGGTAGCCGTCCTCATCCTGAAGTGCGTTCTGGAGTACCCACAGCGCTACGCCAAGCCTGAGTCTGTCTCCGTCCTTCCCCTGCCGCCCCGACTCGCTGAGGAGGCCGCCGGCCCCCGGCAAGGCTTCTTCTTCGGGGAAACTGACGGGGAGGAGAAATCCCCTCTCTTGCAGGCCGTCCAAGCCTGGGGAAGGTGGGTGCTGGAGGAGGCCCGCCGGGAACTTCAGCAATTCTATCCCACCGACCCCGATGGAAGCATCCCCGTGGGCTACATCTGGGCGCGAACTCTCCCCTGCCAGAACCCTGCCTGCGGTGCCGAAATCCCCCTAATGCGCCAGACCTGGCTGGCCAAAAAGCCGGAGAAGAAAGTTGCGCTGCGCCTTATCCCCAACCACGCCGTTAAGCGGGTGGATGTAGAGATAGTGGAAGAGAAAAACATCAACTTTGACCCCGACGAAGGGACAGTGACCCGTGCTCACGTCCGTTGCCCCCTGTGCGGCGGGACCATGGACGATAGGACAACTCGCCGCCTGTTCCGCGAGGGGAAGGCCGGCCAGCGGATGATGGCCGTGGTCTTGCACCACCCGAACCGGCCGGGCAAACGCTACCGCCTCCCCACCGAGCACGACCTTGAAGCCTACAACGCTGCTGAGCAAGCCCTGGGGGAGAAACGCCGAAAGCTCTGGGAAGAATGGGGTATGGACCCCGTGCCGGATGAGCCAACCCCGATTGGCGGTGGGCCGGGAGCTGAACGGGCTTTCAGCGTCCACAAATATGGCCTCACCCGCTGGGGCGACCTGTTCAACTCTCGCCAGAAGCTGGGCCTCATCACCTTCGCCGAGAAAGTCCGCCAGGCCCACGCCCAAATGCTCTCCCAAGGCGCCGACCCAGACTTCGCCAAGGCGGTGGCGACGTATTTGGCAATCACCTTCAATCGCTTAGCGGACAAAAATGCTAACTTGGTAGTTTACAACGTAGTAGGTGAAAAGATTGAGCATGTCTTTGGTCGCCAAGCGTTGCCAATGGTGTGGGATTATGTTGAAGTCAACCCTTTTACGGATGTGGGATGGCCAAATATGCAGGAATGGGTAGAGCTTGTTATTGCCCACCTCACCCGCATTCCGCCGGTGGAGGATTTGCCCCAGGTTAAGCAAGGCTCTGCGACCGAGCTTCCATACCCGAACAACTTCTTTGACGCCGTCATAACCGACCCGCCTTACTATGATAACGTCCCCTACGCCGATCTCTCAGATTTCTTTTACGTCTGGTTAAAAAGGGTGGTTGGAGACCTTTACCCCGACCTCTTCGCTACGCCGCTCACCCCCAAATCGCAGGAGATTGTTGATAGTTTGGAATTGTTACGTGGAATGTCAAAGGAGAAAGCGAAGCAGGCCGGCGCGCTGGTTAAAGACAAAGAAGATTTTGCTAAGATGCTGACCCAGTCCTTCCGCGAAATCCACCGGGTCCTCAAGCCCGATGGCATCGCCGTCATCGTCTTTGCCCACAAGAGCACTGCGGCCTGGGAGACAATCATCGCCGCGCTGCTTTCGGCCGGGCTATACATGACCGCTTCCTGGCCAGTCCACACCGAGATGCAAGCCCGGCTGCGGGCGCAGGAATCGGCGGCGCTGGCCTCATCCATCTACATGGTCTGCCGCAAGCGCACCACCGAAGAGATTGGCGACTACAACCAAGTGCGGCGGGAGATAGAGAGGCGGGTGCGGGAGAAGTTGGCCCAGTTCTGGGAGGAGGGCATCCGTGGCGCCGACTTCTTCATGAGCGCCATCGGCCCGGCGGTGGAGGTCTTTGGCCGCTACGCCCGCGTGGAAAAGCTCTCCGGAGAAGAGGTCACCGTAACCGAACTCCTGGAATACGTGCGCAGAGTGGTAGCGGAGTTCGCCCTCGAGCGCATCCTCGGAAGGGCCGATTTGGGAGGGGTTGATGCCCTCACCCGCTTCTACCTCCTCTGGCGTTGGACCTACAACCATGCCCGTGTGCTATTTGACGAAGCCCGGAAGCTTGCCACCGGGACCGGGGTAGAGCTAACCGAGCACTGGGGGCCGGGCGGGCTGGTAGCCAAAGACGGCGAATACGTGCGCGTCCGCTCCCCGATGGAGCGGGCCAAGGACGAGCGCTTTGCCGCCCGGAAGGAATTTCGGACCATGGTAGATGCCCTGCACTGGGCAGCAGCCCTCTGGATGGCGGGGCGTGCTACCGAGCTTAGGGAACACCTGGCAGCCACCTATGGCGGGAACGAAGTCTTCTGGCAAGTAGTCCAGGCCTTGAGCGAAGTGCTCATGGAGGGGGACAAGGAGCGCCAGATTCTGCAAGGCCTCCTCTACCACCACCGCCAACACTACGCCGGCTCCTCCTTCCAACTCCGGCTGCCAGGAATTGAAGCCAACAAATGAAAGGAGAGCGCACATGCCAAGCGACCCTGAACAATTAAGGCAAACCCTCTTCGCCCTCATCCAAGCCAGAAATTTGGACGAAGCCCTTCGCTTTTTAGAGGCCCACCCCGAACTCCTCACGGACGAAGCCGATGCCGTGCTTGGGCGACTCATAGACACAGCCCAAGCCCAAGGAGACGAAGCCGCCCTCCGCATCTTTGAGAGGCACCGCGCTCTCCTGCGCCGCTGCCGGGAGGTGGGGGTAGAGGAAGCATTTGCTGAACTGAGGCGGGGCTCTGAGCTTGTGAAAACCATCTTCGCCTTCATCCAAGCCGAAACTTTGGAGGAATCCCGTCGCATCTTGGAAGCCCACCCCGAACTCCTCACGGATGAGGCCGATGCCATGCTGGGGCGACTCATAGACACAGCCCAAGCCCAGGGAGACGAAGCCGCCCTCCGCATCTTTGAGAGGCACCGCGCTCTCCTGCGCCGCTGCCGGGAGGTTGGCATCCCCCGCGCCTTTGCCGAACTCAGCGGCGGCCCACCAATTCCTCCGGAGTTCCAAGCCGACATCCGCCGTGCCCAAGAAGGGGAAGACCGCTACCGGCAGACCGGCGACCTGGCCGCGTTAGTGGATGGTCATGGCTGCACTGACTTACGGCGACCTGGTGCGCTCGGCCTTTGACCTCTACTACCCCGTCCTCTTTGAGCAGCTGGGCCGGCCAAAACCTGAAAGTCGGGAGGATGGACAGGAGCTCACACGATACCTGGCGCGAGGTTTATGAAGGAAAAGCGGGAAAATTCAATCGGCAGGAGGTGAAGATGAATCAGGATTGGCAGGACCAACTGGAGCAAGCTCGCTCTCTCCTCAGGCAAGGCTACTACGGCCAAGCTGTCGCTATCGGCGGGCAAATCCTGGAATCGCTCTTCCGCTGGCTCTACCGGGAAATCATGCCCCGCCTGACCGCTCAGGAGCATGAGGCAGTCACAAAGGCTTTGGCCGATTTCGGCAAATCGGTGGATGAGCTAACTCTGGGGCAGCTTTTTGGCCTATTCAAGAGGGCAAAACTCCTGGACACCGCCGAGAAGAAGCTGGGGCGCGATTTCAAAATACTGGGCGCAGTTGAACAGTTGATAGAGCTGCGGAACCGAGCTGCGCACCCCGGCGGCCTCCCAATCACCTCAAGCGAGGCCGAGGCCTTCCTAAGCTGGGTAAACCTTTGCCTGGAAAGAGCCAGCTTCAAAGCACCGCCAACACCGCCCACTGGCCCTCTCCGCCCCTGGCACCAGATTGTCACCCCTCGCGCCGACATACGCGAGGGAAGGCTGGACGAATCCGTCTTCGCCGCCGACCTATCGGATGTAGTGGCCGGCAGAGCGCCACAGGAGTATCGGGATGCCCTCACCTTCTTCAGCCGCACCTACTTAACGCGAGGGCTACAGCGCCTCATAGCCACGGTTGTGGCCTGCCTGGCCGGAAAGCCCGGCGAACACGTAATCCAACTTCAGACTCCTTTCGGCGGGGGCAAAACCCATAGCCTCATCACCCTATACCACCTCTTCAAATCCAGGCCGGAGCCGGAAACCCTGCCCGCACTGAGGCCAATCTTAAGCGATATCGGGCTCCCCGCCCTCCCCCAGGCCCAAGTAGCAGTCTTTGTCGGCACAGCACCCGACCCCCTGCGGGGGCGAACCCCTTGGGGAGCTATCGCCGAACAGCTCGGAAAATACGAGCTAATCCGGAAACACGACGAGAGACGCCTGGCCCCAGGGAAGGACCTGCTCTACGAACTCCTCAAGGATGAGCCTACCCTCATACTGATGGACGAAATCACCGAATACGTTGTCCGTTGCGTGGAGCCGAAACTGTTGGAAGAGGCCCCCTCATCCGAAGCCGCGCGGGCCTACCAAACCCAAGTCCTCGCCTTCTTGCAAGAACTAACCGAGACCGTAAAAACCCTCCCGCAATGCGCCCTGGTGGTCACCTTGCCCTCCAGCGCCCCTTACGGCGAAGAAGGGGAACGAGCCCACTACCGAATCCAGCAAATCTTCGGCCGTATGGAGGCAATCTACACCCCGGTGGAAGGGGAGGAGATTTACGAAGTCATCCGCCGGCGGCTGTTTGACAATGTCCCCGAATCGGTAGAGGTGCAGCGGGTTGTGGAAAGCTACATGGCCATGTACCGGAAGCTTGGGGACGACGTGCCGGCTCAGGTGCGGGAATCAAGCTACCGGGACCGCATGCTCAAGGCCTACCCATTCCATCCCCAGGTCATTGACATCCTCCTGGAGCGCTGGAGCACCTTCCCACGATTCCAGCGGACTCGCGGCGTGCTCCGCTTCCTCGGCCTCGTAATCTCCGACCTTTACCAGCAGAGGCATCCGGCCCCCCTCATCCAGCCAGCCCACATCAACTTGGCTAACCCCCAAATCCGGCGGGAACTCCTCAAGCACATCGGCAACGAATACGAAGGAGTTCTATCTTCCGACATTGCCGATAGCAATGCCAAGGCCCAGCGGCTGGACCAAGAACTTGGCTCCGAATACAAACGCTTCGGAATCGCCACCGGATTGGCGACCGCCATCTTCTTCGCCTCCTTCAGCGGTGGCGAGCGCCGCGGCGTCGGAACCCCTGAGCTCCGGCTGGCCCTGCTTTGGGGCGATATCTCTTCACAACTCGTCGGCGATGCCCTCAAGCGGCTGGAAGAGGAACTGTGGTATCTCCACGTGGAAGGCGGTCGCTATTGGTTCTCCAGCCAACCGAACCTGAACCGAATCCTGGCACAGCGAGAGGACGAAGTTCAGGAGCCCCAGATTCAGGAGGAGTTCCGGGCCATACTCAGGGACCTCGCCGGGAAGGAGCTCCTGACCTACCTCTGCCCCCAAGAGCCAGGCGAAGTCCCCGACCGCAGAGAGCTGCAGCTGGTTATACTTTCGCCGGAGTTCTCGCGGCCTGGGGAAAGGGCCGAAGGGGAGGCGAGGAAATTCTTGGAGAGGAGCGGCTCAATCCCCCGCGTCTACCGCAATGCCTTGCTCGTCCTCGTTGCCGATTCCAATGGCTGGAATGAAGCCCGGACCAAGCTCAAGCGCTTCCTGGCGCTGAAATCCGTTCGGGAGGATAAAGTCCTTTGGAACCAGCTCCCGGAGGAAAATCGGAAGGATGTTGAACGGCGCATCCGCGACCTCGGAGGGGCGGTGAAAGATTCCCTGCGGAGAACCTACAGGCACATAGCCAAGGCAGGGGTAGGGATGGGAGGAATAGAGTGGCTGGACATGGGCCTGCCAACCGCTGCGGAACAGCGCTCCTTAGCCGCAATGGTGCTGAGCTACCTGCGCACTGAGGACAAGTTAGCGCTGGAGCTTGCCCCCCAGCGCCTCCTGGAAAAAGCCCTCCGGCCAGACGAAACCGAAAAGCCCGTCTCCGACATTTTGGAGGCCTTCAGGCGTTACCCCGAACTCCCAATGGTGGAAACAGACGAAGTGGTCAAAAGAAGCATCATCCGCGGCGTGAAAGAAGGGCTCTTCGGCTTGCGAGTTGGGAGTCAAATCTTCTACGGAAGGGATGTTCCACCCCAGGAATTGGAATACGGTGCAGTTCTGGTGCGCAAAGAGGCGCTCCCTCCCAAGGAGCCCGAAGTAGAAGTAAAGCCCGAGGAAGTGAGCGTAACAGAGGCTAAGAGAACCTCGCCTGTCCAGGAGCTTAAAACATTCCCTGTGGCACCTTCTCAGCCTCAGGAGCACCCTTTCCGTCTCAGGGCCCGAATACCCTGGGATAAACTTTCCGATTTCATGCGTGGCGTGCTGAGGCCGCTGCACGAAAAGGGAGCGACCATTGAGTTAGAAATCAAGGTTGAAGCCCGCGCGACTGGAGAGCCCATTGAGAGAAGCACGATTAACATTGTGGAGGAGACCTTGAAGCAAATCAATGCCCAAATCTTAGAGAAAGAGCTATGATGAAAGCCCTCGTAACCGGCGCTACAGGGTTCATTGGAAGCCATTTGGTGGAAAGGCTCCTCAGCGAAGGGTTCAAGCTCCGGGGCATGACCACAAGCCCGGCCAAGGCCCAGGATTTGGAAAAGAAAGGGGTTGAGCCCTTCGTGGGCGACCTCAGGGATTACAGAGCGGTTAGGGAGGCGGTAAGAGGGGTAGATTTGGTCTTCCACCTCGGCGCTATCATGAGCGATTGGGGGCCATGGAGGCTTTTCTACGAGGTCAATGTCCTCGGGACGGCCAATGTGTTCAAGGCCGCTTTGGAGGAGAAGGTTGAGAGGGTAATCTACACTTCCTCTGTGGCGGCTACAGGCCTTGAAGATTACCCCGGCCTGAAAGATGAGAGCTTTCCCCTTACTTCAAGCTCCCACCCCTACTGCCGCTCCAAAGCCGAGGCCGAAAGGTTAGCTCAGGAGTTCATCGCCAAGGGCTTGCCCTTGGTAATCCTGAGGCCGGTATACGTCTATGGCCCAAGGGAGAGGAACGTTGGGGTTTACACTGTGGCCAAGCTTTTGAAGGTTGGCTTCCGCCTCCTTCCGGGCGACGGCCAGAATTACCATCACCGCATATATGTCAAGGACTTGGTGGATGGGATAATGCTGGCCGCTACCCGTAAAGAGGCCATAGGCCAGACTTACATCCTGGGCGGGCCTCTGCGGAAGGCTTGCGAGTTCTGGGGGGCTCTGGCCCGCCTTATGGGCACTTCCATAATCTGGGCGCCAATCCAAGTGGGGTGGGCTTTCGCCCTCCCATTTGAAATAGCTTACCGGCTCTTCCCCCTCAAAGGCCCTCCCCTCATAAGCTTCTTCCGGATAAGAGTCCTCGCCAACAACAATGCCTGGGATTGCTCCAAGGCCCAGAGGGAGCTTGGCTTTACCCCCCGCACCGATATTGAGGAAGGGCTCAGGGAAACGCTCAGCTGGTGGAAAGAGCATGGCTGGCTATAGAGGCCGCCTGGCCCTCCTTATGAAAGCTGGGATGTCCACATTGTCCTCCGGGAGTGGGCGCTCCGGAACCGGGAACTTTATCACTTTGGGCTTCTCCGCAGGCCTAATCGCTTCGGCTCCGGGCTTCTGGAACCCGGCGGCAATTATCGTCACCTGAACCTCATCCCCAAACCCCTCGTCCAGCATGACTCCGAAGAAAATCTCGGCCTCGGGGTGGGCTTTGCTCTTCACCAGCTCCGCCGCTTCACGCACTCCGGGGAGGGAGAGGTCAGGGCCGCCTGTGAAGTTGAGGAGAACGGCCTTAGCCCCGTCTATGCTCACATCCAAAAGCCTATTGTTTATAGCCGTTTGCACTGCTTTGACCGGGGCATCATCGCCGGAGGCCCGGCCTATGGCCATGAGGGCGTTGCCCCCATCCTTCATCACTTTCTTGACATCGGCAAAGTCCAGGTTTATTAGCCCAGGCTTGACGATGAGTTCGGATACCCCTTGGACGGCCTGGCGCAGGACGTCATCGGCCAGGGCGAAGGCTTCCCGGAGGGAAACCTTCTTATCGGCTACCTCCAAGAGGCGGTCGTTAGGGATTACGATGAGGGTGTCCACTGCCTTCTCCAGCTCCTCTATCCCCTTCTGAGCTATAGCCGCCCTCTTATTGCCTTCAAAGGAGAAAGGCCTGGTGACTACCGCTACCGTGAGGATATCGGCTTCTTTAGCCAGCCTACCGATGATTGGCGCAGCTCCTGTTCCAGTCCCGCCGCCCATCCCGGCAGTGATGAAGACCATGTTGGCCCCTTCCAGTATTTGGGAAAGCTCGTCAATTGATTCTTCGGCTGCCTTGCGACCTACCTCGGGGTCTCCGCCTGCTCCAAGCCCTTTGGTTAGCTTCTCCCCTATCTGAACCCGGGTAGGAGCTTTGGATAGAAGGAGGACCTGGCTGTCGGTGTTGACGGCAATGAATTCAACTCCCATGATTCCGGATTCTATCATGCGGTTCACGGCGTTGCAGCCGCCCCCACCGACCCCTATGACTTTTATTCGGGCGAAATTTTCCCTCGTCCCCACAAATTCTTCCATAGGCCTCTCTCCTTTAGTAGGGTAGAAGGGTCTTGAACCACTCAATGACCCTCTCTTTCCAAGACTTTGAGGTCATTTTGCCCCTGAGGATTTTCTGGCGGATGGGCCAGAGCAGAAGTCCCACGGCCGTAGCATAGGCTGGGCTTTCCAACATCTCCACAAGCCCCTGCACACCCGATGGCCTCCCCACCCTCACAGGCATTTCCAGGTATCGCCTCCCCAGCTCATCAATCCTTTTAACCTCGGCGGTGCCTCCGCAGAGGACAAGCCCTGCGGGGAGAAGGCCAGCGTAACCGCTCTTCTGCGCCTCCCGGTAGAGGTAATCAAACATCTCTTCCACCCTGGCCTGGATTATCTCGGCCATGAAGCGGCGGGAGAGCACCTGCTTCTTATCGCTCCCAAAAACCATGGCCTCCACCCCTTCATCCTCCCCAACCTCTTCGGCCAGGGCGCACCCGTACCTCTTCTTAATCTCCTCCGCCGAGGAGAATGGCATCCGGAGGCCAAAGGCTATATCGCTGGTAATCATGTTCCCGCCAAGCTCCAGGGAACTTGTGTAAAGGAGGCTCCCATCCATGTATATGGCGATGTCGGTCGTTCCCCCGCCGATGTCAGCCAAGATGACCCCCATCTCCCTTTCGGATGGGGTCAAAACGGCCTCCCCTGAAGCCAAGGCGGCCAAGATGAATCTTTCAGGCTCAATCCCCACCTCCTTGAAGCATTTCCTGAGGTTGTTAAGAGCTGAGCTTGAGGCCGTTACTATGAGGACTTCAGCCTCAAGCCTTGAGCCCTCCATCCCGATTGGGTCCTGAATCCCGGGCTGGCCGTCCACGATGAAATGGCGAGGGATTACGTGGATTACCTCCTGAGTGGAGGGTATGGAAACAGCACTGGCCGCTTCCACTACCCTCGCCACATCTTCCGCCGTTATCCCACCGGGGTGGCGGCGGACGGCTATCATCCCCCGGCTGCTCATGGAGAAGACGTGAGAGCCGGTGATGCTAACATAGGCCCGGGAGACCGTCAGCCCGGCCAGCTTTTCCGCTTGTTCCACCGATTCCATTACCGATTGGGCCAGTTGGGAGATGTTGACCACGCTACCCTTCCTCATGCCTCTGGAGGGAGCATTCCCGAACCCTATGACTTGAACGGCTGTCCCCTCTTCCTCTTCTTCTACCTCTGCTATGAGGGTGCAAACCTTCGTCGTCCCAACGTCAATGGCTGTAACGATTCTGGCCAACTTCCTACCCCCGCTCAAGGTGAATGAATTGAATACACGGGTGCATCAGGCGCTCGCACATCTATGTAAGCCGGCTTCAAGCCTTCGGCCTCAAGGTGACCCCAGACGTAGCGGTAAGCTTCAAGGCGAGTCTTCATGAGGTATGAAGTCATGCCCAGGTAAACTGGGAAGCCGCCTTTGGCCTTGAGGATGAACCCTTCATCGGGGTGATAGTGTAGCTCCCCCTCCTTTTCTACCCCAAGCTCCTTAAGCTTTAGGGCGATGGTAAGGACGACTGGGGAAAGCTTCCGGCCCGGCCGCACGTCCCCACCGGAATCGTCAAAGAGGCGGAAAATGCTGAGCTGCCTCCCCCTGCTCTCCATTAAGACCCCATCCCGGTCCACTAAAAAGGACTTACCTCCGCTTATGAGCTCCATCACCGGCTCCCTCTCCTCCACTGCCACCACAACCTTGGGTGGGAAACGGACTGAGATCGAGGCTTTCCTCACCTCCAAGATTCCTTCCAGCTTTTTCTGGCACTGCTTGGAGTTCACGAAGAAAATGTGGTAATACTCAAGCCCGCAGAGGGCTTTAACTACTTCAGGGCTTACCACTTTCCCCCCCTTTACCACCACCGGGTAATCGTAGAATTCCCAGGCCAGGCCGGAGTAGATGAAGAAAGCCAGGATAAGGGCCACAACCCCCAGCGCTGCCCAGTGAGCCGGGGGGAGGCTCCTGAGCCTCACTGGCGCCAAAGCTATCGGCCGGATAAGGCTCCGGTAAAGGCGACGCCTCTTCCTTGAGCGACGGGTCCTCATTCTTCCTCTTCCGGAGTGTAAGAAGTCCTGCAGCGTTTCTTATCCTCAAACCTCTCCAAGGCCAGCTCAATTAGCCTGTCCAAAAGCTCAGGGTAGGGAATCCCACTGGCCTCCCACATCTTGGGATACATGCTGGTAGCCGTGAAGCCGGGGATGGTGTTTATCTCGTTTACATAAACCTGGCCAGTTTCCCTATCCAGGAAGAAGTCAACTCGGGCCATGCCGGCACAATCCACGGCCAAAAAGGCCTTCACCGCTAACTCTTGGATGTAACGCGCCAGGTCTGGAGGTATTGGCGCCGGGATTATGAGGTCGCTTTCCCCGGGGATGTATTTGGCCTTGTAATCGTAGAACTCGCGGTGGGGAACCACTTCCCCCGGGACTGAAGCTATGGGGTCATCGTTCCCAAGGACGCTGCACTCAATTTCGCGGGCGTTTATCGCCACCTCCACTAACATCTTGCGGTCGTATTGGGCGGCAATCCTCAGGGCTCTTTCCAGCTCTTCCCTGTTTCTCGCTTTGGAAACGCCGACGCTGGAGCCAAGGTTGGCCGGCTTTACGAAGCACGGGTAGCCTATTTCTTCCTCCACCTGCTCTATTATCGGTGCTTGGTCCCTTTCCCAATGCTTGCGCCTTATCACGATGTGCTTAACCACCGGAAGCCCGTGGGCCATGAAGACGGCTTTCATGGTTGGCTTATCCATCCCCACGGCTGAAGCCAATACCCCAGCCCCAACGTATGGTATACCAGCCAGCTCCAAAAGGCCCTGGACTGTCCCGTCCTCTCCGTAAGGGCCGTGGAGCACAGGAAAGACCACGTCCAGCTCCTGGAGTCTGATGGGCCTTGGGCTTTGCTCGGAGAACTCCAGGCTCACGAGAGCTTTCTGCGTTGGGTCTCCCAAAAGGGCCACCGGCACGCTGGACCCAATTGTCCCAGCCTTCAGGGCTTGGAGGGGGTCGCCAAAGGCTACCCACTTGCCTTCCTTGGTTATGCCTATGGGTATGACCTCGTATTTCGTTTTGTCCAGGTAAGCGATTACGGAGGTGGCCGAAGCGAGGGAGACCTCGTGTTCCCCGCTCCTGCCCCCAAATATCACCCCTACCCTTAGCTTTTTAGCCATGGATTTTACCTCCAGGGGGATTAAGGCCAATGAATTCTAACTCCGGTTCAAGTTTAAGGCCAAAAACGTTCCACACCCTGTCCATCGCCAACTCCATGAGTTTGAGGACATCGGAAGCCTTGGCCTGGCCGAGGTTTACGATGAAGTTGGCGTGGATAGGGGAAAAGCAGGCGTCCCCTACCCTGAAGCCTTTTAGGCCCACTTTCTCAATGAGCTTGGCCGCATAATGCCCAGGCGGGTTCTTGAAGACGGAGCCAGCGCTTGGTTCCTTGGGTTGCTTGGCCCGCCTCTCCGCCCGGTAGCGGAGCATCCTTTCTTTTAGCTCCCTTGCTTCCCTCTTCACAAGAGTGAAATCGGCAGACAAGATAACGCTCCCCTTAAGCTCGCCCTTGAAAGCGCTGTGCCTGTAACCGAAGGCCAGCTCCTCCGGTTTAAGGGAAAGCCTCTGGCCTTTTTCCCCCAAGATTTCCACCCTCTCAAGGAAATCGGCCACGCATCCGCCGAAGGCTCCGGCATTCCCCGCAATCGCTCCCCCTATGGTGCCCGGAATCCCTTCCGCCCACTCAAGCCCTTCCCAGCCCTTCAGCGCTGTAAGACGGGCCAAATGGGCCAAGCTAACTCCGGCCTCGGCTCGGAGCAAGGCTTTATCCCCCAGTTCTTCAAGCTCAAAGCGGCCGCAGGCATTGACTACAACAAGGCCCGGAAATCCGCCATCGGCAACTAAGACGTTTGTCCCCTTGCCCAATACCACCCAAGGAATTCCTTCTTCTTGGGCCAAATTCAGAGCTTTCTCAACCTCCTCTGCCGTCTTAGCCCTGAGGAAGAGCTTTGCCGGCCCGCCAATCCGAAAAGACGTGTGCGGGGCCAAGGGCTCATCCCTTTTGACTCCATTCAGGAACTTGGCAAGCCTATCAACCTTCATCCTCGCCTTTCCCCCGAAGCGCTTCCAGAACCTTCTCCCCCACTTGGTAGACGTCTCCAGCCCCAAGGGTTATGAGGACGGCCCCCGGCTTAAGGTGCTCCTCAAGGTAAAAGGCCACCGCCTCCAGCGAACCGATGTATTTGGCATCGGGGTGGTCCATGAGTGCCAGGATATCCAAGGAGGAGATGCCCAGAGTGTCCTTCTCGCGGGCAGCATAGATATCGCAAATGATTACGTGGTCGGCCTGAGAGAAGCTTGAGGCAAACTCCTCCAGAAGGGCTTTGGTTCGGGAATAAGTGTGGGGCTGGAAGACAGCCCAGATTTCCCTTCCTGGGAAGCGCTCCCGCGCTGCCGCCAGCGTAACCTTGATTTCGGTTGGGTGGTGGGCATAGTCGTCCACCACGATTACCCCTCCGGCTTCGCCTTTGATTTCAAAGCGCCTCTTAAGCCCCCGGAAAGAGCTCAGGGCCAGGCCCGATTGCTCCGGTTCTACCCCCAGGATGCGGCAGGCAGCTATGGCTCCCACGGCGTTTTTGACATTTTGAAGGCCGGGGATTGCGAGGCTGAACGGCCCCCAAACCCTACCGCCCATTTTAACCTGATAGATGTGGCCTCCTTCCCCCAGCCCCAAGGATTCCCCTTGCCAAACGTTGCCATCCTTTAGGCCGTAAGTGATGGCATTACCTTTCACTTTCCTCAGAACTTCGGCTACATTGCCTTCATCGCCGCATCCCAAGATGTATCCGCCAGGTTCAACTCGGCCGAGGAATTCCTCAAACGCCTCCTTCATCGCCTCCAAATCCGGGTAGCAATCGGGGTGGTCCATCTCCAAAGCGGTGACAAGGGCCAAGAACGGCCTTAGCCCTAAGAAAGTCCGGTCATACTCATCGGCTTCAATGACGAAGTATGGCCCTTGGCCGTGGCGGGCGTTCAGGCCGGAATTGGCCATTATACCACCGACTATGTAGGAAGGGGAGAAGCCCGCCCTCTCCAAAACCCAAGCAACCATGGCTGTAGTTGTGCTCTTGCCGTGGGTTCCGGCCACGGCTATAACCTTGTAGCCTTGGGTCAACCAGCCCAAGAATTCGGCCCGCTTGAAGACCGGTATCCCAAGCCTTCTGGCTTCCTGGACCTCCGGGTTATCGCCTGGCACAGCGGAGGAGATGAGCACGATATCGGCTCCGTGGACGTTTTCCCCCTTATGGCCGACAAAAACCTTTACCCCTTCCTTCGCCAATTCTTCCAGAAGGGAGGAGTGGGCTCTATCGGAGCCGGAGACTTCGTAACCCCGCTCCTTAAGCACCCTGGCTATGGCCGAAAGCCCAGCCCCTCCAATTCCCACAAAGTGTACCCTCATTTTCCCCTCGCTCAAGTGATTGCAACAAAGATAAAGAGAAGCAAGATGGCCATGATTCCGTAAAGGGTGAGCCCTGTCAAGAAGTTTTCCGGTAGGTATTTTATAAGCTGTTTTGCCGTCGCACTCATCAAATTCTTGTTCCACACGCCGGGAGGCAAAGGATAATCGGTCAGGTGAAGGTAATACCATATAGTGCCAGCTATGAGGTAGCCGTTTATCAGTCCTACCAGGAACCCAAGGAGGGCTTCTTGGCATCCTACCCTCGCCCTTTGAAACAGACCTTTGACTGGCCCAACCGTCCTCATCGCTGTAGGCCCGTAGTAGCTGAAGAAAGTGACGATTCCGAAGACGCTCAATTGCACCACCAGTTGAGTAATTCTGTCATTGAACGGCCGGCGGGTGAGCTGAGCCACTATGTAAGTAAGGATGAAGATTTTCGTTTCTGGGGGAGCCCCTGGAGGGGTTATGGCCAAAGAGTTGATTATGAATAGGCCCACGATTATCCCAGCCGTGGCGATGAGCTCCCTTACCCAGCCCCGGCTCATGCCTATTATCCCGAATAGAAAGATGAGGCTTATGAACACAGCCTCAATGGCAATCATTTAACCTCCTGGGTTAAGCCGCTTCAGGATTTCGGCTAATTTTTCGGCAGCGTCGGGGTAAGCGAGCGTCTTGGCCTTTTCTGCCATCCCCCTGAGCCGCCCTTCATCCTCCAAAAGGCCTAAGACTGCCGGGAGGAATGCTTTGTCTAAATCCGAATCCAGGATTACCAAGGCTGCCCCCCTTTCCTCAAGGAACCGAGCATTTCGCTCTTGGTGACCACCGGCGTAGGGGTAAGGGATTAGTATGGCAGGCTTGCCTAAGGCCGGAAATTCCCCCAGGGTGGCTGCCCCTGCCCTTGAGACTACAAGGTCGGCTGCAGCTAAGGCTAAGCCCATCTCTTGGTAGAGGAAAGGGAAGACCCGGTAGCGCTTCCTCTTCTCCGGCGGAAGCGAATGGTAAAGGTCCTTCATTTCCTCGTAATCCAGGGCGCCGGAGATGTGGAGGACTTGGCAATAGTCTAAGAGGGTGTCAAGGGAGCGGGCCAATGCCCTGTTTATGCTCCTTGCCCCCCTGCTCCCGCCGAATACAAGCACGGTCTTCATCCCGTCTTCCAAGCCGAAGGCTCTGCGGCCATCCTCCGGCTTAGCTTCCAGAAGCCCTTTCCGCACCGGATAGCCGCTCACAACCGCTTTCCCTTCCGGGAAGAACTTCAGAACCTCGGGGAAGGTCACCGCCACTTTGGCCGCCAGAAGCGAAAGGAAACGCACCGCCAGCCCTGGCTCAAGGTCGGGAAGGTAGATTAGCGATGGGATTCCCTGAAGCCGACCGGCCAGGACAACCGGAACGGAGACGTATCCTCCGGTGGCAAAGATGGCACAGGGTGAAAATTCCCTCACTATCTTCCAGGCCTCCAATACCCCTTTAACGACCTGCAACAGGTTAAAGGCTTGGCGGAGCGGGTTAATCCCCTGCAGAGGAGCTGAGGAAACCTCCCGGAAAGGGATGCCCCACCGAGCTACGATATCGCGCTCCAGGCCGGAACGAGTCCCAACGTATAGGATTTGGCTATCTTTTAGCCTTTCGGCTACGGCGAGGGCGGGATAGACGTGCCCCCCTGTTCCCCCACCCGTAAAGATAAACCGCACTTCTCTTCTCCTCCTTGCCTCCGGCTGAGATGTTCATGAGAATGCCAACTCCGGCCATAGAGGTCACCATGGCCGACCCTCCCAAGCTCAGGAAGGGGAAAACCATCCCGGTCATGGGCATGAAGCCGACAAGGCTTGCCAGATGGATTAGAGCTTGCAGGGCTAAGCTCCAACAGAACCCCGAAGCTATTAGCTTCCCAAACAGGTCTTCGGTCTTTGAGGCTATGACAAGGCCACGGTATACAACAAGCCCTAAAAGGACTATTACCACAAGGCAACCCACAAAGCCCAACTCCTCGGCCACAAGGCACATTATTCCATCCGAAGGCAAAGTTTCACCCATCATTGGGGCCAGAGAGGCTTGGCCAAGCCCTTTCCCCCAGAGCCCACCCCTTATGAATGAGCCGAGGGCATAGAAAGGCTGCTCACTCATGTATTCCGGCGAAATCGGTTCACCCCTTAAGAAGCGCTGGACTTGCTCCCAGAGCAAAATCCTCTTTTGGGCATAGTGGAAAATGCCCATTTGGATGACAGTAACGGCCGCAGCCCCACCCATTAGGAGGCTACCTGCCCATTGGAAGAAGTTGGCACCGGCTATGAAGAACATGATTGCCCCCGTAAGGGCTATGAGGGCTGCCATGGACAAATCCGGCTGCAGGATTACAAGGCCGGTCACAATCCCGACTATGATGGCGAACGGGATTAGGCCCCTCGTGAGGGAGGCCAAGGTTTCCCTTCGGGAGGATAACCAGTGGGCGGCATAGATGATAACCCCAAGCCTGGCAAATTCGCTCGGCTGCAGGGAGGAGCCGGCTCGGGTCCGCAAAAGCCAACGCCCCGTACCTTTGAGGTTCACAAGGACTAAGAGGAAAAGGACTACAAGCATTATGGGAACCGAGAAGCGCTTGAGCAACCGGTAATCAATGGCCGAGGCGATGCCCATAGCCCCTAAGCCAGCTAAAATTCCCATGAGCTGTTGGGTGAAGAAACGCTCCGGGTTTCCGGAACCCCTCAAGGCTAAGAGGTGAACCCCAGCGCTGTGCATCATCATCAGGCTTATGAAGGCCAGAAGCACTACCGCTGCTATTAGGATGTAATCCGGCTGGATTGGTAAAATCCCTGCCCTTTGCCTCATCACGATAAGCTCCTAAAGTCTGGCTACAAGCTCTTTGAAACGTTCGCCCCTGTGGGCATAATCCCTGAAAGCATCAAAGCTTGTCCCTCCTGGCGACAGAAGAACTATATCCCCCGGCCTTGCTACCCTTGAAGCTTCCGCAACTGCCTCCTCCAGAGTTGAGCAGAGGGAGATTTCGGGAGTGCTTGCCCCCAGACGCGAGCGAGCTTCCCGCACCGCTCGCTCTATCTTCGGCGCCGCCTCCCCGAAAATTATGATGTGCCGGACCTTCTTAACCGTTAGGGCAGCCATCTCTTCCCAGGGAAGGTTTTTATCCTTTCCCCCCGCCAGAAGGACAATCGGCTCATCAAAGGAGTTAAGGGCAGCTACAACCCTCTCCGGCGAGGTGGCTATGGAATCGTTGTAATACTTGACCCCACGGACTTCTCGGACAAATTCCAAGCGGTGTTCAACCCCTTTAAAGTTTATGGCTACGTTCCTTATGGCCTCAATATCTGCCCCGCCTATGGATGCCAAAAGCGAGGCAGCTAAGAGGTTAGCTACGTTGTGCCTGCCCAGCATTTTGATTTCATCGGTCCGGCAAATCTCCAGTTCAGTTTCATCCATCTTGAGGTAAAGCCTATCGTTCCGCAGAAAAGCCCCTTCCGGCAGTTCCCCAAGGCTGAAGAACCAGACCTTACCCTTGGCTTCTGCGGCCAAGCTTCGGGAAATGGCGTTATCGTACCCAAAAACGGCCACTCCGTTCTCCCCTTGATGCAGGAAGATGTTCTTCTTGGCCGCTATGTAATCCTCCATAGAGGGATGCCGGTCCAAGTGGTTTGGCGTTATGTTGAGGATGGCCGCCACGGGAGGGCTCAGGGGCTTCAGGCCAAAATCTGGCCCGAAGAGTTTGAGCTGGAAGCTTGAAAGCTCCATAACAACCCTGTCTTGAGGTTGAATTTTCTCAAGGCTCTCTATTAGTGGCCTGCCGATGTTCCCACCGACCCATGTTGGTATTCCGGCCTCTTTCAGCATTTCTCCGGTTACAGCGGTGGTAGTGGTTTTGCCGCTGGAGCCGGTTATCCCTATTATGGTGGCCGGGCATAGTTCGCAGAAAAGCCTTGATTCACCGCTTACGGGTATTCTTCGTTTCCTGGCCTCTTGGACGATTGGGATTTCCAAAGGAACCCCTGGGCTTACGAAGAGGATATCGGTTTCATCCAGGAGGTCAATGGGGTGGCTTCCCAGGACGAAGCGGATTGGTAGGTGAGCGAGGGGAACCATTCTTTCCCGAAGTTCTTCTTCCCTTTTGATATCGGTCACGGTTACCTCGGCGCCTCTTTCGGCCAGGAAGCGAGCCAAGGCGCTTCCTTCCCTTGCCAGGCCTATTATGGTAGCTCTCAAGCCTTTGAACTCCATAAGCTTTAATCCACCCTGCCTTTAGTTTTGCTTTTTTGCCCACCCCCGTCAACCGAGGGTTCGCCAGCGTCTTGGGGTTAACCTTTCCCCCGGCCGAACTCTGCTGGGCCAGGGGGTTAGGTCGGCCCCTTAAACCAAAGCCAAGGCTATGCCCAGCATTGCCATGAGAACGGCTATGAGCCAGAACCGCTGGGTTATGTGGGTTTCGGACCAGCCCAAAAGTTCAAAATGGTGATGTAAAGGTGCCATCTTGAAAATCCGTCTGCCTTGCCCGTAACGGGATTTGGTGTATTTGAAATAGGCCACCTGAATTATGACCGAGAGGACCTCGGCTACAAAGACGAAGCCTATAATCGGCAGAAGAAGCCATTGGCCGGTCATCAATGCCACTACAGCCAAAGTGGCCCCTATGGATAGCGAGCCAGTATCCCCCATGAAGAGCTCGGCCGGGTGGGAATTGTACCAAAGGAAGGCTAAAAGTGCCCCCACAACCGTGAAACAGAACCTCGTTAAGTAAATCTGGCCCTGAAGGTAAGCTATGACCCCGTAAGCAGCAAAGGCTATCGCCGCTATGCTCCCCGCTAACCCGTCTAAGCCATCCGTGAGGTTAACGGCGTTGGACGTCCCCACTATGATGAACATGGCTATGGGGATGTACCAAATCCCAAGGTCTATCATCTTGGGGATTGTCGGGATGGCCACGACCCTGAGGCCAAGGCCATAGTAAATCATAAGGGCGGTCAAGAAAGCCAAAATCACTTGGCCCAGGAACTTCGCCCTGGCCCTCAACCCCTCGCCTTTCCTCCTGCCCTTTACCCCCTCCCAATCATCAAGTGCGCCCAGAATCCCGTAACCGACCATAACCCCCAGCGGGACAAGGATTGAACGACCCAGCAGGGTCATGCCCAGAAGGCTGAAGAAGTTGAGGGTAATGGTGATTAGGAGCACAGGCAAGATAATCATCACTCCGCCCATGGTGGGCGTTCCCATCTTGCTCATGTGCGAGCTGGGGCCATTCACCTTTATCATTTTCCCTATCCCATGGCTTTTCAAGAACTCAATCAAAGGCCCTCCCCAAATCACTGCCAGAAGGAAGGAAACTGTTCCGAGAGCTAAGGCGTAAGCCATTTCCCTAATCCCTTGCCATGATTGCCTTCACTATTTCCTCCATCCTCATAGCCCGCGAGCCTTTGACCAGCACGACATCGCCGGGCTCTAAAATTTCCAGGAGGAAGGCTGCGGCTTCTTCCCTGGATCCAAAGCTGTGGACCTTGTCCGGAGGCATGCCACAGGATAAGGCTTCCTGGGCTATTATCCTGGCCCGGGGTCCAACTGTAATCAGGATTGAGGCCACTTCCACCGCCTTCCTCCCCACCTTCCGATGCCCTTCCTCCTCGTAGGAGCCTAACTCCAGCATGTCTCCCAAAACGGCGATACGCCTCCCTGGCAATTCTCCCAATACGCTCAAAGCAGCCAGAGTAGAAGGGGGGCTGGCGTTATAGGTGTCATCCAAAATCGTTGAATCCCTGATTCCCTTCACAGCCATAAGCCTGACTTGAGCCGAAGTGTCCTTCAAGCCGGCCATTATTTCTCCCCAGGAAAGCCCTTCTACAAGCCCCACTGCTGCCGCAGCCAAGGCGGTGTGGACGCTGTGCCTTCCCAAGAGGGGAATGCGAGCATGGATTACTTCTCGGCCGTAATGGAAGCGGAAGCGAACCCCTGCCAACCCCTCGCTCTGGATATCATCGGCCCAGAGGTCGGCTTGGGGGTCAAGGCCGTAGTAAAAGACCCGAGCCTTGGTCTTATCCTTCATTGCTCGCACCCTCTCATCATCGTAATTGAGGACGGCAACCCCATCGGGTGGGAGGGCTTCTACCAGTTCGGCCTTGGCCTGCGCTATTTTCTCTATAGTCCCCAGCCTCTCCAGGTGCACAGGCTCAACGCAAGTGACAACCCCTATAGCCGGTAGGGCTATCTCCGCCAATAGCGCAATCTCCCCTAAGGCATACATCCCCATCTCCAAAACCACCCTTTCATGTTCAGGCCCCAGGTGAAGTAGAGTCAGGGGCAAGCCAATCTCATTGTTGTAATTGCCATAGCTTTTCAAGGTCCTAAACCCGCGGGAAAGGACCGAAGCTATGAGCTCTTTGGTTGTGGTTTTCCCTACGCTTCCTGTTACCCCTATGACTTTAACCATGTGCTGGCGGCGCCAGAAGGCCGCAGCCTCCTGGAGGGCTTTTAAGGTCTCCGGGACTAAAAGGCATACCGGTAATTTTATCCTTTCCTCAGGCCATCGGACGGGCTTAGCCCTGAGGTCAAAGGTTTGGCAAGGTAAATCTGGCACCTTTTCCACCAAGGCAGCAATAGCCCCTCGGTCAAATGCTTCCTGGATAAAAAGGTGGCCATCGGTATTTTCTCCTTTTAGAGCGATGAAGAGGGAGCCTTCCTCAGCCAGCCGCGAATCAATCACAGCCTTGGAGAAGCGGATGGGAGGGATTATGCCTTCCGGTGGCTTCTCTCCGGCCAAGGCTTCAAATAGTTCCCTGAGCCCTATCATTTCCCATCACCTTGCCGAAAGCTCCTCCGGCTCATCAGGAGGGACTCCCAAAATCCTCATAGTTTGATAGGCAAGCTTGGAGAAAGCGGGAGCCGCAAACCGTATGCCGGTAGCCTTACCTCCAGGCTTATCAAGCCTGACCAGTATCGCAACCTTTGGATTCTTTGCCGGCACAAACCCCCCGAAAGAGACGATAGGGGGCTGCGATGGTTCGTAACCGGAAAGGGTTGGGACCTCAGCCGTTCCGCTTTTCCCGGCCGCAGAATAACCGGGCACATCGGCATAATCCTTCCAGTATTCAACAACCCCTTCCATCATCTGGGTTAGGGATGAAGCACTTTCGGGCGAAATGACCCTTCGCACAACATATTTTTCCAGAGGCAACTGGTAGAGCTTGCCATCGCAAACTAAGCCTGAAACCACCCTTGGCCTCATGAGCAAGCCTTTGTTAGCTATAGCAGCGATAGCTGCCGTCATCTGGATTGGGGTAACGGATATGCCCTGCCCGAAAGCATTGGTCCCCAAATCGGCGTAAGACCAGCCATTTTCTCCAGGGAACCTTACTAATGGCTGACTCTCACCTGGGAGGTCTATTCCGGTCCGAGAGTCAAAGCCGAAGCGGCGAACGTAAGTGTAGTAAACCTGGGGGCCGAGGGAAAGGTTTATCTTGACAGCAATCACGTTTATGGAAAGGGCCAAAGCTTTGGTTGCATCAACATTTCCGTAAACCACCTTGCCAAAGTTCCTTATGACATGCCCTCCAACATTGATAAAGCCTTCATCGTAGAATGGCGAGTTCGGATTTATAAGGCCGGAGTCCAAAGCTGCGGCATAAGTTACTAACTTGAAGACCGAACCCGGCTCGTATAGCGAGCTTATGGCCGGATTGGCCAAAAATTCCTGGGGCGATTCGGCCGGGGAATCGGGGTTGTAATCAGGGTAGCCAGCCATGGCCAAGACTTCCCCGGTGGCAATGTCTTGCACTACTATGACCCCGCTTTCCGCTCCTGAATTAAAAATGGCTTCCCGCAAGATTGCTTCCGCAGCCCTTTGGATGTCCCTATCTATGCTCAAGATTAAGCTACACCCATCGGCGGTGGAAGCTAAGGGTAGGTCTATTTCCCCCACCGATAAGCTTGGCGAAGGCTTTTCCTTTCCCGAAAGGAAGGCATCGTGATAGGCTTCCACCCCAAGCTTTATTTCCCCCTGAGGAAGATAAGTGCCCAAGACGTGGGAAGCAAGCCTTCCTTCGGGGTGAAAGCGCACCGGGAAAGGCTCAAAGCCCAGCCAATTGGGCAGCTTTCCATCCTCGCCAAAAGCCTCCTTCAGGGCTGATTCCAGGCTTTTCTTGCCCGCTTCGTCTACTTCTTGGGCCAAGAGGCAGTAATAGTTCAGGGTTTGGGTGCCGTCGGCGTTTAGCTTATATTTTTCCAGGCAAGCTTTCAACTCACGCTCATCTCTTTTGAGAATCCCGGCCAACTTTTTGACGATGATTTCCCTCTCAACCCCTTCGGCTTTGATGCGGTCCACGTAAGCGGCAAGCCGGTAGTGTAAGGCATTCAGGGTCAGGGGGTAACCTTTGCGGTCAAATATTAAGCCTCTGGCCAGAGGCGGGGTCCGCGTGGATTCGTAAGCGTAAGCCAAGTTTTCCACTTCTTCCCGGATTTGATGCGGAGGGCTGAGCATGATTTGAGCCATTCGGGAAAGGAAAATCACGGTCAATAGAGCCATCACCAGGCTCCCAAGTTTTACCCTTTGTTCAGGCTTGAAAGAAGGTAGCGAAGGCCTCTTGGGCATTTTGCCTCCTAAGGCCCCCGGGCCAGGACTTCCCAATCCTTAGGGTAAAAATAGCCGTAAACTTCCGCCGAAATGCAGGCCTCAGAGACTTTTTCTAAAAGGTCAAGGTTATAGCGTTTAAGGTTGAAAGCCTCCTTCTGCAAGGTCTGGGCTTCAACACTCAAAGCTTTTGTCTCAGCCTTGGTAGCAAAACCCAGCCAAGCCACCATTATAATCAGGGCGAAGAGCAGGAGCAAAAAGAGGCCGGTCCGTTCGGCAAGCCTGGTTATCCCCGTTACTTGAATTTTGGTTTCGGGCCAGGAAAGGGCATCTTGGCTCATTTAAGGCCTCCTTTCAGCTATTCGGAGCTTAGCGCTTCGGCTCCTGGGGTTAGCCTCTACCTCCTGTGGGGAAGGCTTTATGGGTTTAGGGGTTATGACCTTAAGGGTTGCTTTGTGGTGGCACATGCACACCGGAAGCTCAGGAGGACATATGCAATCCCTGGATTCTTGCCGGAAAAATTCTTTGACAATTCGGTCTTCCAAGGAATGGAAGGAAATCACGGCCAATCTCCCACCGGGCTTCAAAAGCTCAACGGCTTGAGGCAATGCCTCTTTAAGGTTGTCCAGTTCCCGGTTGACGGCGATGCGTATGGCCTGAAAGACTCTGGTGGCGGGATGAATCTTCCCTCCTGAGCCTACTACTTGCTCTACCACCCTGGCCAGCTCTAAAGTGGAGCGGATGGGTCTGGCTTGCACTATGGCCTTTGCCACACGTCTGGCTTTCGGCTCCTCACCGTATTTCCAAATGATATCCGCCAGCTCCTCTTCGGGGAGCCGGTTCACGATGTGGTAAGCGGACAATTTGCCAGCCCGATCGTAACGCATATCCAAGGGGCCGTTGAGGTAAAAGGAGAAGCCTCTCTTGGCATCTTCCACCTGGAACAAGGCAAACCCGAGGTCAAAGAGGATGCCATCAACCTGTAAAAACCCCTCTTTGCGGGCTGTATTAACCAAATTAGTGTAGCTGGCCTTGACCAAAGCCACTCTCCCCTTGAAGCGGGCAAGCCTTTCGGAGGCCCTCTTAATGGCCTCTTCATCCACATCAATCCCCAACAAACAGCCATCGGGGGAAGAAGCTTCTAATATGGCTTCGGCGTGACCTCCTTCACCCACGGTAGCATCTATGTAAAGGCCTCCAGGCTTTACGGCAAGCCCTTCTAATACCTCTTTGAGCAGGACGGGGGTATGTTGCATCCCTATATTCCCAGCTCCTTGAACTGCTCGGCGAAGGCCTCTTCTTCCTGGGTGAAGCGTTCCACAAGCTCATTCCAGCGCTTTTCGCTCCAAATCTCAATCCTTTTCCCTTGGCCCACAATGACTGCGGAGTTATCAAGCCCGGCAAATTCCCTCAAATGGGCGGGGATAAGTATTCGGCCGAGTTTATCCATCTGGCATTCTTCTCCGGAAAGGACAAGGCGGCTGAAGGCTCTGGCGGCCGGATTTGTGAGGGGTAGCTCTTTAACCTTTTGGGCGAGCTCGTTCCAAGTGGAGAGGGGGAAAATGAAAAGGCACCCATCCAATCCCCTTGTCAAGAACATACCTTCTTGCAGGGCAGGGCGGAATTTGGCCGGTATTATTAGCCTACCCTTTTCATCAATGGAATGCCTGGATTCTCCGGAGAACATATCCACTTTGCTCCACCAATTACCACTATTTTACTACAAAGCCCCAAAAAACGCCAGTCTGTGGGCGGGGTTTTGGAAAAATTTTAAGGATTGGACGGGTGTGGATTTCTTTGGAGCTCTGTTTGTCCACCCTCGTGGGCTTAGGGTTGGCCATTTGAATTTGTGGGGGCACATCCCCCACGGCCTCCTGCCAGGAGGCTTGCGCCCCCTGGACCCCCATTTGCCCACCCCCGTTGGCTGAGGGTTTGCCGGCGTTTTAGGCCCCACTCGTGGCGGGGTTTAAGGGGGTAACTGTTCGCCCCCTTTTTGGTTTTGTGGGGGGACACCCCCCAAACCCCCCGCCAGGGGGCTTGCGCCCCCTGGACCCCCCGTTTGCCCACCCTCGTGGACTTAGGATTTGCCAGGGTTTTGGGTCCCACTCGTGGCGGGGTTGCTAATGTAGGCAACTCGCCCCTTCTTTTGAATTTTTGGGGGCACATCCCCCATACCCCCTGGGAGGGGGCTGCGCCCCCTCCACCACCGCTTTAATCAAGGTCGGCGAAGGCCGACCTTTTTCAAAGAGGCTGACTTCAGTCGGCGTGAAGGGGGACACCCCCCACGGCCCCCTGCCAGGGGGCTTGCGCCCCCTGGACCCCCCAATTTTGCCCACCCCCGTGGGCTTAGGGTTTGACGGCGTTTTGGGGTTAGCCTCTCACCGGCCCCTTTCCGAGGCGGAAATTTCCCCCTTCCCTCGCAGGGAAGGGGGTCAGGGGGTTAGGTCGGAAAGGCACACCCAACAGCCCCCTGGACTTTGTCGGGCAACGGAAGATGGTTTGTAGCCAGAGGGGCTGAATTCAATCGGCAAGAGGGGCCAATATGAGTCGGCTTCGTTTGCAAATTGGCCACAAGTGTGAAGAGAAGCAAAGCCCCCTGTGTTTATTGCAAGCAACAGGGGGCTTGCCCAAGGTCTAAATGTCCTGGAAACGGTCCTTTAATTTCTCCAAAACTTGGGGAAGCGTGGTATACTCCATCTCCTCCATAGGGAGGCGGTGGGGTTCAAAGGGGCCGTGACGGCGAAGGTATTCAGCTATGGTATTGCACAAGCGCCTGGCTTCATCAAAAGCGGGGTCATCAAATAAATCCCTCGGCCCTATTAGATGGCCTTGAGCCAATTGAAAGCCAAGGGCCACAACCCTGGGCGGCCCATCAAAGCGGGTTGGAGTGGCATTGCGGAGGGCCACCGGCATTAATGGGCCATTGTGCGAACCCCTCATCCATCCCTCAACCAAGTGGGGGAAGGCGAAAGGCTCCAGAACTTCCCCAACGGCCGGGAACTCGTGCTGACACCGGACTATACACACTGGGTCGTCCTTGCCAACGTAGCGCCCAGCAATGAGGGAAAGGCGTTCGGTTGAAGAGACAGCCGCTATTTCCCCCGAAGCTTTGTGATATACGGCCTTTACTACATACCGAGTGGGAGAACCTATGAGGAGAAGTAGGTCGTAAAGCTCCTCAGGGCAATTGAGGGTGATTTTCTTCCCCGCTTTTACATCGTGCACTTCAAAGGCAAATCCATCGTGCATAGATGGCGATATCACCAGGCCTATAGTGTTGAATGGGTCGGCGAAGGCGCGGTAAAGGGGCAAGTTCCAAGCTCCAGCAGAGGTCTTATCGGCCATGAAGATGATTACTGGTTCCGAGGGGCGTTCCTCAAATTCCATTTCAGCCAGGCCTGGCCCCATACCCCTTATGTTGCCACTAAAAGCTTCGCTCAGGAGGTCCTGCCCGGCACCGTAGAGTTTGAGCTCCCTTGCCCTGGCTGTTGCCTTTTCAAAGGTCTCCCAAGCCAGGCGGTGGATTGGCTCTGCGTTTACCCCTTTATCATGGGTCATGATTAGCTGTAGGTCATCCCCTACAGCTGTGACGTGGTAATCAATTATTAGGCCGGCTTCCTTGGCTTTTTTGAGCGATTCTTTCCCAATTTCCACCAAGTCGGGGTGGATTGAGCTGTGGCCTACCAGGCCTCCTATATCGGCTTTGATTACGCTTAAGGTGACTTTCATCGTTCACCTCCGTCTTTAGAATTCTGTAACCCCCGTGAACTCAAATTCGGTTATCTTCACGGCGGGGGCTCTTATACCGCCCATATCGGTTGGGACAAGGCGGGTATCCCGTCCCAAAGCTTCGGCAGCGGCAAATGCCTTTACATAATTTTGGGTAAAGCGCAGATTCTTAACCGGGTAAGCTATCTCGCCCTTTTCTACCCAGAACGTCCCATCCCTGGTCATTCCGGTCACGACTGTGCGTTTCGGGTCCACGGGGACGGTGTAGTGGAAGCGAGTTATGAGCAAGCCTTTATCTGTTGAGGCTATCATTTCTTCCAGGGAAGATGAGCCGGCAGCCATGAAGAGGTTAGTGGGGAGTGGGCCCATAGTATTGGGAGCGGGTAGGGCATGTCCGGTGGAAGAGCGGCCTTCAATTCCGGCCGTGTAGGAATCGTAAACGACGTTTTTCGCCACCCCTTTTTCCACAAGCATTACCTTTTGTTTGGGGACCCCTTCAAAATCAAACGGCTTAGGCAGGCCTGAAAGGTCAAAGCCATCGTCCCATATGGATATTAGCGGAGCCATTATCTGCTTGCCGAAATTATCGCACATGAAACTGCGCCCCTCTTGGACGGATAAAGCTCCCATTCCGAGGTAAGCCAGGGTGGCAAGCATATCTGCTACTGCGTATTCTTGGAGGATTACGGTGTAAATTCCGGGTGGGACTTCTTTGGGGTTACGGCTTTTGAGGGCTTTCTGGATAGCCTCTTCCCCTAAGGCTTCTAAGTTCAATCTTTCCAAATCCCATCCTACTCCGGCGGCGTAGCCTGAGCCGGTATCGGACATAATTACGGTATTGAAGGACACTTCAGTGCCGGGGAAGTAGGCGAAGACGCCCAGGGAATTAGCCACGGCTATTTCAAAAGTTTCGGTATTGTAAGCTCCTGAGGCTACAAGACCGAGTTCTCTTGCTCTTCGGCATATTTTGCCTACTGCTTCGGCTTTGGCGGCGGGTGTGAGGGATAGGACTTTCTCATCAAATGCTGCCAAATCTGGGATGGGGGCAGGCTCTGGGAGCGACTTGAAATTGGGGTTTTCTGGTTGCAAGCGGGCGATGGCTATGGCATTTTCCACCACTTGGCTTATGGATGAATCATCCAATCGGTTAGTGACCGCTACGCCAATCTTTTTCCCTATGACTACTCTTACCCTTAGCTGGGCATCGCTTTCGGAGACATTTTGGTGGATGTAGGAATTGGCGAAGCGGGTAAGCTGGCGGTCATATCCTAAGAGCAGGACTTCGGTTTGATCGGCTTTGGATAGAGAAAGGGCCTTTTGGCAGATTGAGCGGGCTTTGGCTTCACCCAACATGGCTTTTTCTCCTTGCGAAAAATAAAAAAGTGGCGCATAGGGGATTCGAACCCCTGCTTCGGGCTTGAGAGGCCCGCGTCCTAACCACTAGACGAATGCGCCTTGCCAATTAAATATTACCACAACATAGGCATTTTGTCAAACGCAACCAACGGCAAAAGAAAAGCCGGTCCTTCCTCGTAGGACCGGCATCATAGCCAATTACAGCCTCCCCGAAGATTTAAATCACCGCATGCCATCCACCCCATCTCAATCCCACTATGGTGCGATTGCGACTTCAAAGGTGCTGAGTGAACCCCGTTGGCTTAAAGCTTGCCTCATGGGGGTTAAGTCACAGGGGGCACTCCCTTACGCCTCTGTCGGGGGCTTCGCCTCCTGGACCCCCATTTGCCCACCCTCGTGGGCCGAGGGTTTGCCTACGTCTTGGGCCCCACTCGTGGCGGGGTGGCAAGAGTTGGCTGCTCGCCCCTTCTTCGAAGATTTTGGGGGCACATCCCCCAGACCCCCTGGGAGGGGGCTGCGCCCCCTCCACCCCCTTTCCCACCCTCGTAGGCTCAGGGTTTGCCTGCGTTTTGGGTCCCACTCGTGGGCGGGTTGCTAATGAGGGCTGCTCGCCCCTAATTTTGGTTTCGTGGGGTGACACCCTCCACAGCCCCCCGCCATGGGGGCTTCGCCCCCCTGGGCCCCCATTTGTCCACCCTCGTGGGCTGAGGGTTTGCCTACGTCTTGGGCCCCACTCGTGGCGGGGTAGCAAAAGTTGGCTGCTCGCCCCTTCTTTGAAAATTTTGGGGGCACATCCCCCATGCCCCCTGGGAGGGGGCACAGCCCCCTCCACCCCCTTTCCCACCCTCGTAGTTGGAGTTTGCTCCGTGCTCTTATATTCTTAGCAAGGCCGCTTATGGCCTGGAACCTCCGGCTTTCTGAGCCTTGCCTGCCAATCGGTTTTGCGGTATCATTTTTTTAGAAAAGCTGGAGGCTTCAGCCATGGGTAGAGTGGAACTTAAAGGGGTGAGAAAACCCCTCATTGCTGGGGCTTGGTATCCGGGAAGGCCTGAGGAGTTGCGCCGAATGATTTCAGATTTCCTGGCTAAGGTTGATTTGGAGCCAATCCCAGGGGAATTGGTAGGCCTTGTAGCCCCACACGCCGGCTACATTTACTCCGGCCAGGTCGCCGCCTATGCCTATAAGCAGCTTGAAGGACGCCCCTTTGAAACCGTAGTCGTGGTCCACCCCAGCCATAGGATGTACATTGACGGCTATGCCCTCACTGCCGCCGCCTCCTACGAAACCCCCCTCGGCCAGGTGCCACTGGATGGGGAGCTGATTGCCGAGCTGGATGAGGAGCTTGGTTTCACTTTCCTCCGGGCGGACCAAGAGCATTCCCTGGAAATACAACTGCCTTTCCTCCAGTATGTCCTCGGCAATTTTAAGCTTGTCCCGATAATGATGGGGGACCAATCCCTGGAGCGATGCCGGAAGCTGGCTTCAGCTTTGGCCAAGGCTTTGAAAGGGAGAAAAGCACTGCTGGTGGCCAGTTCCGACCTCTCCCACTTCTACTCCTACCGGATGGCCCTATCGCTGGACAAAGTTGTGCTTAACTATGTGGAAAATTATGACCCGGAGGGGCTGGCTAAAGCCATCGCTTTAGGTAAAGCCGAGGCCTGCGGGGGAGGACCTATCGTAAGCGTGATGTTGGCCTCCAAGGAGCTCGGGGCCGATAAGGCTAAGGTCCTCAAGTATGCTAATTCCGGCGATGTAACCGGGGATTTCGGAAGCGTGGTAGGCTACATGGCTGCCGCCTTCTACTCTTGATGAGGAGGATTTGAAGTGTACCACCCTGCTCTTGTAATTTTGGTCACAGGGCTTGTGTTCATCCTGGCCTTTGGGGGATTGGGATACATAAGAGGTTATGGGCTATCAACCCAGTTAGCAGCGGAAGGCCTGGCGATAACTGCCATCTTCACCATACTGGTCTGGGCTACTAACTTCCCCCTGAATCCAATCCTCTTCCTCATCATCCTCTACCTAATCTCAATGCGTGTCCGGCTTTTGCTGGATGCGGGGAATTTCTTCCTCAATGCCGGCCGCATCCCTACGGCCATTTCCCTTTACAAGCTTGCCCTCAAGTTATGGCCTGACCTGCCGAGCCGTTGCATTGCCAAAATCAACATAGGGGTGGCTAAAATCCGGAGCGGTGCCCTTCAGGAGGCCATCGCCATCTTGGAAGAGGTCTTGGATAAGCACAAGGAGACGATAAGCTTCAAGCATGAGGCCGCTTGCCTTTTTAACCTTGGCCTTGCCTACCGCAGGGCAGGCCAGAAAGATAGGGCTATCCAGTGCCTGAAGGAAGCTTCAGACCTTTTCCCTGATAGCCTCTACGGCCGGAGAGCAAGGGAATTGCTCAAAGAAATGGGCCGGGGTTCGGAAGAACACGATGGGTGAAAGGCTTTACGCCGAGGTCGTTGTCAACCTCCCCTTGCGGTCTGGTAAGGACAAGCCTTTCCCCGGCTTCCATTATTCTATCCCCGAACATTTGCGTTCTGAAGCCTACGTGGGCCGGGGGGTTGTTGTGCCTTTCGGTCCGAGGCTGGTGCAAGGGGTTATCTTCTCCTTAAACGCGGTCCCACCTATAGAAGAAGAGAGGATAAAGCCCATAGCTTCTTTCCTTGATTTCTCCCTCTTGCCTTACCAGCTCCGCCTGGCAGAATGGATGAGCAGGTATTACCTTGCCCCAATAAGCGAGTGCGTGGCTCTCATGTTTCCTCCAGGCATAGGAGGAAAGGCCCGAAGCGTCTTGCGCCTCAACCCCGAAGCTGTCCCTTTCACCCCGGAAAACGAATGGGAGAAAGCCATCGTCGCCCTACTCCAGGAGAAAGGTGAGGTAAGGATTGACCGGCTGGAAGAGTTCTTAGGGCCAAGGGGGTGGCACAGTGCTTTGCGCCGACTCCTCAAAGAAGGGGTTGTAATCCGTCAGCCAATCCTTACTCCGCCTTTGGTAGGCCCAAAGAGGCTGGTTTACGCCTTCCTCTTGACTCCTCGGAAGGATTGGCTTCGCCTCCTGGAGCCGTTGCGGAGAAAATCCACCAAGGCCAAAATCCTGGAATACTTGGCTCGCGCCGGCCCAATCCCTTCCCTCAGGGAGGTCTTGGAGGCCACAAGCTCCCCCCGCCAGAGCATCCGCCAGCTTGAGGAAGAGGGTTTGGTCAAAATCATACCGCCAAGCCGCTTCCTGGTGCCCATAGCTCCGAAAGAAGAGCTGATAAAGGCCAAGGAAAAGGCCGGGAAGCGAGCCAAAACCAAAGCCGCAGTCCTTGACTTGCTCCTCTCGGCCAAGGGGCCAATACCGCTGGAAGAGCTCAAGGACATACGGGGTGCTCTTAAGGCTTTGGAGGAGGAAGGCTTAGCAAAGGTTGTGGAGGAAGAGGAACAAGTCATCCTAACCGTGGCACCGGAGGAGGCCATCCGCTTAGCTTGGAAAGAGCAAGGCCTATCTACCTACTTGGCCATCTTAGAAGTCCTATACCGCGAGAAGGAGCCGGTCTCGGCTGGCAACCTCTACGCCGAAACAGGCTGTGCTTTCAGGCACTTGCGGGAGCTTGAAGAGGCTGGATTGATAAGACTGGTGAGGGAAGAGGTCGCCCGTGACCCGCTGGCTGGCTTGGTTTTTGAAGAGGCCGTCCCCCCGGTCCTGACCCCAGAGCAGGAAAAGGCCTGGGAGGAGATAAAGGCTGGGCTTGAGGCAGGCGGGTTCCACCCCTACCTCTTGTTCGGTGTTACCGGAAGCGGTAAGACCGAAATTTACCTCAGGGCGATTGAGGAGACTCTGCGCCGAGGCCGGCAGGCCATAGTCCTAATTCCCGAAATCTCCCTTACCCCTCAAACTGTCCGCCGCTTCGGTTCGCGCTTTCCGGGCAAGATAGCAGTAATCCACAGCAAGCTCTCCCTCGGTGAAAGGTACGACACTTGGCGGAGGATAAGGCGCGGGGAAGTGGGCATAGTGATAGGGCCGCGCTCGGCTCTCTTTGCCCCTCTCCCAAACCCAGGCCTGATTGTAGTGGATGAGGAGCACGACCGTTCCTACAAGAGCCAAAAGAGGCCCTACTACCACGCCAGGGATGTGGCCATGCAGCTGGGCCGGATAACAGGCTCGGTCGTGATTCTGGGCAGCGCTACACCCGACCTGGCGAGCTTCTACAGGGCTAAGAGCGGGGAGATACGCCTGCTGGAATTGCCCAAACGCATCCTCTGGAGGTCTCAGGATTTCAAGGGCAAGGTGCCGGTTCTGTTAAAGGAAAGGGATGACCTCTGCTCTACTGGCCTTCCCCCGGTGGAGATTGTGGACATGAGGGAAGAATTCAAAGCTGGCCACCGCGGAATCTTCAGCCGTGCTCTGATAAAAGCCCTGGAGGGGACCCTTGCAGCCGGGGAGCAGGCCATCCTCTTCCTGAACCGTCGCGGCACTGCTACGTTTGTGGTTTGCCGGGACTGCGGTTACGTGGCCAAATGCCGGCGGTGCGATGTCCCTTTGACCTACCATGTGGGCAATAGGGCAAAGGGGCCTTCCTTCCTGTGCCACCACTGCGGCCGGAGTTACCAAGTTCCAACTTCTTGTCCCGCCTGCCTAAGCCGTAACATCCGCTACTTCGGCCTCGGAACCGAGAAGGTGGAGGAAGAGGTTCTGCGCCTCTTCCCCGATGCCAGAGTCCTCAGGCTTGACCGCGATACTGTGGTCTGGAAGTATGCTTACCAGATAATCCTGGAGAAATTTGCCTCCCGCCAGGCCGATGTCTTAGTGGGGACGCAGATGATAGCCAAGGGGCTGGACCTCCCCTACGTGACCTTAGTAGGGGTCATCTCAGCCGATACGGCCTTGCACTTGCCGGACCTTTGGTCGGCGGAGAGGACTTTCCAGCTCCTGATGCAGGTTGCGGGTAGAGCAGGCCGCAGCCCATTGGGAGGGCGGGTCATAATCCAAACCTATACTCCGGACCATTATGCTGTTGAGCTTGCTGCCAGCCACAATTACGAAGGATTTTTCCAGAAGGAGATGGAGTTCAGGCGTTTCCACAACTATCCACCTTTCCGGGGGATTGCCCGGCTCCTCTACCATGGTTCCAGCGAGAAAGAGTGCCGGGAGAGGGCCGAGGCTCTCTACCAAAAGCTTTCAAGCCTTATCGGCTCAAGTGAGGGGGTTAAACTGATAGGGCCGGTGCCTTGTTTTCACTCTCGCCTCCGTGGCCGCTACCGCTGGCAGATAATCATCTTAGCCCCGAACCCCCAAGCCCTCCTGGCCGAAATCGTCCTCCCTGCGGGGTGGAAGGTAGAGGTTGACCCTGTAAGCTTGCTTTAAGTTTAACCGCAAAGGCCGCAAAGAACAAAGAAATTGAATGAAACTTTGCGTCTTTTGCGCTCTTTGCGGTTCAAGCGTAGGCCGGCCGCTGACTGAAGAGGGCGACTTCAATCGGCTTGAAAAGTTTTGCCCGCCCCCGTTGGCTTAGGGTTTGCCAGCGTTTTGGGTCCCACTCGTGGCGGGTTAATCTCTTCCCCGGCTCTTCCCCAAAGCGGGGGGGAGAATCTCACCCTCGCCAGAATTTCCCCCTTCCCTCGCAGGGAAGGGGGTCAGGGGGTTAGGTCGGAAAGGCACCCCCCACAACCCCCCTGCCATGGGGGCTTCGCCCCCCTGGACCACCCTTTTCCCACCCCCGTTGGCTTAAGGTTCGCCAGCGTTTTGGGTCCCACTCGTGGCGGGTTCGCTAATGTGGGCAACTCGCCCCCCTCTTTTAAAGCCCTGGGGGCACATCCCCCATACCCCCTGGGAGGGGGCTTCGCCCCCTCCACCCCCGTTTTGCCCACCCCCGTAGACTTAGGGTTCGCCAGCGTCTTGGGTCCCACTCGTAGGCTGACCTCTCCCCCGCCAAATTTTCCCCCTTCCCTCGCAGGGAAGGGGGTCAGGGGGTTAGGTCGGAAGGGACGCAGCCCCCCTGGACCCCCATTGCCCAGGCTTGCTCTAAGCGCGGCGCAGGCGGGAAAGGACGGCTTCCTTTACCAGGTTCACTTCCTCCATCCTCATGAGCATTGCCATCGCTACGTAAACCCCTGCACCTATTGCTCCTCCGGCCAATACGGCCGTCAGCCTACCCTGGAAAGAGCCCTGAGGTATGGCTTGTATCGCTTCCGTTACGGCAAAGGCCATGGCTAAAGAAGCCAGCCCGCTCTTAAGAACCGTGCGGGAAATTCCCTGCCCCTTCAAGCTCCCAACCTTGCGGTAAAGGAGGAAAAGCATCGTGAAGCAGTGGCTTATGTGCTTGGCCGAATCGGCCAGGACAAGCCCAACCATACCCAAGGGCCCCATCAGGGATAAAGCAACCCCAAGGTAGACCAGGACCGAAAGAACCCCTACCGCAGCCGGGGTAATTGTGTCCTTCCGGGCATAGAAGGCATAATTGAGCGGCCAATCCACCGAAGCAAAGATTAGGCCGATGAGGTAGAACTTCAAGGCCAGCACCGTGTATTGGGTATCGTAGGCGGTAAAGCGGCCATGCTCAAAGATGGTAGCGATGATGGGGTAAGAGAGCACAAAAAGCCCTACCGTAGCCGGAATCGCCGCCGCTAAAACCATCTTTATCCCCGCCCCAAGTGTAGCCAAGAACTCCTCAGTCTTCTCCGGCGAAAGGGCAATCCGAGCCAGGGTTGGGAGGATAGCCGTAGAGATGGCAATGGAGATGAGGCCGTGTGGGAATTGAATCAAAGTGGTGGCATTGGCCATCCAAGCGATACTGCTTGGGCCAGTCCTTGAGGCCAGGTTCCGGTCTATGGCCACTTGGATTTCGCTTACGATAAGGCCGGCAGCGATGGGGAGGTAAAGGAGAAATATGCGCTTGAGGGCCGGATGCCTGAGGCTAATGGAAAGCCTTATCGGTATATCCCTGAGCGAAGGGACAAGGATAGCAAACTGGAACAGTGCCCCCATCATGATTCCGACAGCGAGACTGTAAATGTCCAGGAAGCGGGAAAAGAGCGGGGCTGCCAGTATTATCCCCAGGTTATACACCGCTGCACCGAAAGCCGGAGCCGAGAACCTCCGGAGGGAGTAGAGGAGGCCGGTGAGGATTCCGCTGCACCCAAAAACCAAAAGTGCTGGGATTACAATCCGGATGAGGTTAGTGGTTACTGCCCTGAGCTGGGGAGAAAAGCCTCCCCCCAAAAGCCAGGCCACTCCGGGCGCTGTTAGTTCTACAATGGCCACTACCGCTGCCAGAGCTAACCCGAAAACCCCCAGGACTACTCCAACCACCCTGCCCAGCTCCTCTTTCCGTTCCGATGCTGCGTATTCGCTCAGGACTGGAACCAAGGCCGCGCTGAGCATCCCCCCGATTAGAAGCTCGTAGACCATTGTGGGGATGATGGAAGCGACGCGGAAAGCGCTTACGTAGCCTGTTGCGCCGAAGAAGTGGGCGATGATTGTTTCCCGAACCAAGCCCATCGCCCGGCTGGCGATGTTCCCTGCGGCCAGGACCCCTGCTGCTCTGGCTATTGAGGCGGGCTGGGGGATGGCTTCGGAAGAGCCGCCATCGGTTGCCATGTGGCCTCTGCCCCGCAAAAGTTCGCGGAACGAAAGCCCGGCCAGTAGCCCGAAACCGGCAAGCATCAAATAAACCCCCCAACCCCAGCCTATCGGTCGGGCGTAGAGGAGGGAGATGAAAGGCCTGGCTTTTTCAAAGTAAAAAGCGGGGAAGAAGCCGGCTACAAGTCCGGCAAAGAGGAGGAAAGAGTAAAGGGCTGGGGAAGGAACCCTCGCCCAGAAAGGCCAAGCGAGGGGAAAAGCCAGGCTGAAGAGGATAGCTGCGGTCTGAAGGCGGAACTCCGGCTGCAAGAGGACGGGGGGCGACCAAGCCGGTGGGAGCATGGATAAGGCCATAGCCCAGGCCAAAATGACCATGCCCACCTTAGCCCAGCCCGGATAGTCCAGGAACTGCGATGAAGCCATTAGGACCAGGGAAAGCGAGGACAAGAAGAGGGGGAGGTAGAAAAGCTCCCGCCTGAGCCTAAGCTCGCCGGAGCGGAACTGGGGCAGGAATTTCACATACTCCCCCAAATCCAAGCCAGTGATGACCAAAGCTGAAGCCTTGTGGTTGACCCAAGGAGCCCAATAGCCGGCCAGAGCCAGGAGCAGGGCCAGGAGGAAGAGCCACTTCTTCATCGCTTCTTCCCCAAGCGGCAGTAAATTTCCAAAAGCTTCTGAGCCGATTTCTCCCAGGAGAAGAGGGCGCTTCGGGCGAACCCCTTCTCCCTGAGCTTGCGGCGCAACCCATCGTCAAGCAAAGCTTTCTCCATGGCCGAAGCGAGCGCCTCCTCATCGTAAGGGGGGAAGAAAAGGGCAGCATCGCCTAAGACCTCGGGCAAGGGAGGAGCCTCGGAAGCAACCACGGGCGTCCCGCAGGCCATAGCCTCAAGCGGGGGCAACCCAAAGCCCTCGTAAATTGAAGGGTAGACGAAAAGCTCCGCTGCCGAGTAGAGAGAAGGCAAATCCTCATCCTCAACATACCCCGGAAAGATGACATTGTTTTCAAGCCCGCACTCCTCAACTGCCTTGAAAATCTCCTCGTAAAGCCAACCCTTCCGCCCGGCAATAACCAGCTTGAGGCCGTTCCTTTTCAGGCGAGCGAAAGCCCGGATTAGCCTGGCGAAATTCTTGCGCGGCTCCAGCGTCCCCAGGCTCAGGATGAACCTCTCGGGCAACCCATAGCGGGCACGAGCCCTTCCCCCGTCCGAAGGCTTAAAGCTTTCCCCGACCCCGGCATACAGAACTTCCACCCTTCCCGGTTGCACACCCATAAGCTCCATGAGGTCCTTCCTCGTATTTTCGGAATCGGCCAGGATGAAATTTGCCCTGCGGACGGAGCGGGGAACAGCTTTGGAAAGGTAATTAAGAAGGCTCTGGGTGAAGCAGCCCGGAACACGGAGGAAAGAGAGGTCGTGGATGGTCAGGATGGAAGGGGTTCCGGCAAGGGGAGGGAGGACGAAATCCGGGGAGTGGAAGAGGGCCAACGGGCCGGTGAAAGCCTCGGCCGGTAGAGGTATCCGGAGCCTCTGCCAGAAGATGTACATCACGCGCTCGGAAAAGGGGAGGCGAAGGTATCGGAAATTGGCCGGGAGAGGGTGGGGGGTGGAATCGCTCGGAACCAAAAGGATGTAGAGGTTCTGGCGGTCAATCTTGCCCAGGTGCTTGAAAAGCTCTCGGACATACCTTCCTATGCCAGCCTTCTGCCTGACCGCAGCAGTGTAATCAACCCCAATAAGCATTTCAGACCTCTCTATAAGTCCAGAGCCTGTTGGCACCGAAGTTCCAGAATAGCACAACCAAAGTAGCGACGGCCTTGGAGAGGTTGTACCCCAGGACGCCGAAGCGGTAAAGGAGGAAATGGTCAAGGCCGAGGAAGATTGTCTGATTGAGGGCATAGCCAGCCAAGCTAACCAAGAAGAACTTCCAAAGCTGCCCTAAGAAGGGGGAGGAGCGAGTTTCGGGGAAGGTCCAGAGCCTGTTCCAAACGAAGTTGTTTACCACAGCCGCGGAGAAAGAGATAGTATTGGCCAAGGCCTTGGTTAAACCCAGGACCAGGATTCCGAAATTGAGGAGGCCGAAATCCACAACCGTTCCCGAAGCCCCGACGATGGCAAACTTAATGAAGCGTTTGGCCTCCTTCCCCACTCTCTCCGCTCTTTCAGGCTGGAATTTCCAAAAGGCTCCATAGGCTTTGGGAACTAACGCTTCAAGCTTGCGGCCAGGTTCCAGCTTCATTTCGCCTTCTCCTTCCCCATCCATTTTACCGCTTCAAGTGGCAGAAACTCAAGCGGGCCTTTGATTACGGTGCAAGGGGGTAAGGATTTGAGGAAAAGCTCCCCGTAGTGCCTTGTCTGAATGCGCTTATCCAATATCGCCACGATACCCCTATCGGTCTTGCTCCTAATGAGCCGGCCGAAGCCTTGGCGAAGCCTCAGGATGCTTTCGGGGACAGCGTATTCGTGGAAGGGGTCCTCGTATGTCTCGCTTCGGGCGGAGAAAATCGGGTCTGTGGGGACGGAGAACGGGAGGCGAGGGATGATTACGCAGCTCAAAGCCTCCCCCACCACATCAATCCCCTCCCAGAAGCTCCTTGTGCCCATGAGGACAGCCCTCTCGGCCAAGCGGAAGGTCTCAAGGAGCTGGGTTCGGGATGAGCTCTCGCTCTGCTCTAAAACCAGGATTCCGTCTTCGGCCAAAGGCGGGGTTATGGCTCTGGCCGTGCGCTGAAGCTGCCGGTGAGAAGTGAAGAGGACCAAGGTCTTGCCCCCCAAGGCACGGGAAAGCTTCACAATCGCTTCTTCCACCATCCTCTGGTAATCCTTGGTATCGGGCTCGGGGATATCGGTCGGGAGGTATAAGAGGGTTGAGGAGCGGTAGTCAAATGGCGAGCCCAAGGCCAGTTCCTCTGCTTCCCTTATCCCCAAGCGCTCCCGGATGTAATCAAAAGAATCCCCAACTCTTAAGGTAGCGGAGGTCAGAATCACGCTTTCTTTGGCGCTGAAGATGCCCTTTTCCAAAATCGGGGCCACCTGTAAAGGCGCTGCATTTAGGGAGATGTAGCCGGCGGAGGGGTTGAAGTGAGCCCAGTAAATCCCCTGCTCGGATGGCTCCACAAGGATGAGGTGAACCCTGGCCTGCCATTCCAAAAGGCGAGACAGAGTCCCGGCAAATTCCTGAAGCAAACCCTCAAGGTGGTAATCTTCGGCCGTTTCGGTAAGGCTTTGGATGTCCTTGAGCAGGCGCAGGAGCCCATCCATAAGCCTGGATAGGGCCTCGTTGGCTGCCTCCCACGCTATCTCCACATTCGCCCAATCGGGCTGAGCTTTCGTAGCTTTGGTTATGCGGATTTTGTAATCGTATTCCGAATCGCCGGCATCCTCCCTGTAAGCGCTGAAAAATTCCTTAAGGGCGAGGAAAAGGGAAGCGATAAGCCCGCGGACCCGCTTTATCTCCCGCCTCTTAGTTGAGATAAACTCCTCAAGCTGGAGCCGGAGGCTTCTGGAGATTAGGGGGCTCAGCCGGTTGAAAAGCTGGCCCAGAATATCCCCACCTTTCTCATCCCCTCCGAGCCAGGCCAGAAGCCTCTCAACCCCGCCCTGGTCCACCGAGAACCCAAGCTGCTTTGTAGCCACATCTTCCAGATGGTGAGCCTCGTCCACCACCAAGAAGCGGTAATCGGGCAAGACCTTGTTCTCCAGAGCTAAATCGGACAAGAGCAAGGCATGGTTGACCAAGACGATGTGGGCCCTTTCGGCGCTTTCGCGAGCGGCATAAAAGAAGCACAGCCCCTGCCGGTAGTAGGGACAGCGCTCACCGAGGCAGGATTCGGGGTCCGAAGCGATTTCCTCCCAAGCTGCTCTCTCCCCAGGCGAGGGGATGAACAACTCCGAAACATCCCCGGACACAGTGCTCTGAAGCCAAACCAAAACCTTGGCCAAAAGCCTGGCCTCATCCGGACGGACCTCAACCCTGTTGCGGAGGATGGAAAGCTTGCGCATGCAAAGGTAATTGGAGCGCCCCTTGAGGAGAGCAACCTTGAAGTCAAAGGGCAGAATCTTCTTCAAATCCGGCAAATCCTTGCGGTAAATCTGGTCCTGCAAGTTTATGGTGTTAGTGGAAACGACCACCCTCTCCCCGTTTCGCACCGAAAAGTAAATAGCGGGGATGAGGTAAGCCACGGACTTGCCCACGCCGGTTCCGGCTTCCACCAGGAGGTGGTGGCCCTTGTTTAAGGATTCGGCCACGGCTTTCATCATCTCAATCTGCTGGGGGCGGTACTCGTAGCCGGGGAAGCGCTTAGCGAACAGCCCCTCTTCCCCCATCAAGCCTTCAAGCTCGCCTACGTCCACAGCCTCCCTCTCCGCTCGTGGCTTAAGGGGTGGGAACTCCTCGCGCCGGATGAAAGCCAAGGGGCTTTCTCCCAAGAGACCTTTGGCCTTGAGATGCTGGGCCAAACTTGGTGCTGAAGGCGTGCGGGCTTTCCTTTCCAGAGCCTCTTGGAAGAAGGCCTCAATAGGCCACTGAGCCTTTCGGGCCAGAGCGATAAGTTCCTCCAGGGTTTCCTTTGGCAACTCAAGGGCTCTATCCAAGAGGGCGTTGAAGAGGCGCATAGCGGTCACAGCATCGTCCAGAGCGCGGTGGCTTTTACCGGCCTCTATCCCCAAAGCTTCGGCCAACTTAGCCAGACTGTAGCGGGCGGCGTAGGGGACGAAAATTGAAGCCAGCTCAAAAGTATCCAGCGCCTCATTGAAGACAAAAAGCCCCCAGCGCCTGAGGAAAGACAAATCCACCTCAACACTGTGCCCGACGATAACACCATCCCCCACGAACTCTTCCAATGGCTTGATTAGGGACCGGAGGGGAGGGGCCTCATCTAACTCCTCCTGTGATATCCCCGTGAGGTGGAGGACCTTGAAAGGGACCTGGCGTTTAGGATTGACGAGGGAAGAGAAAGTATCCAGCACCTTCCCTTTCCTGAACTTCACTGCCCCGATTTCAATGATAGCATCCCTTTCCGGGTCCAGCCCAGTAGTTTCCAAATCCAAAGCCACAAAAACCTTTCCCACCTTCAACCCCTCTAAACCGAGAAACAAAGGCCTCCCTTCCGGAACAGACTCTGCGGAAAAGGGAGGCCTTGCCCTCAATTATAGCCAGCTTTCAGAATTTGCAAAGCTTATCCTTACTTGGGGGCCAGGCTACGCCAAACAAACCCTCCCCTCAGCCTTTGCGTTTTTAGCCAGGTCGTTTACGGCCTGGCTTGAGTTTTCATCAATCAGTGGTATGATATAAGGGGGCAGGAAAATGCTTGTAAGGGAAGCACTTGGGGTTAGGGCTGGGGATGTGATATCCATCGTAGGGGCCGGGGGGAAGACTTCATTGGCCCTCCGCTTGCTGGCCGAGCTCAAAGAGGAAGGGTTGAAGGTCGTTTTCACTACCACTACTAAATTCCTGGAGCCAATCCCGGCCGCAGGGGAGGTCCTTATCCTGGAGGAGGATGAGGCCAAAATCCCTGAGCGCATACGAGAGGCCTTCGCCCAAGGCAACGCCGTTATCCTGGCCCGCCGTCGGCTCAAAGAGAAGGTTTCTATCCCCGCTTTTTACCCCTTCCCTATGCGCCCTTACAAAGTCCAGGGCGTACCGCCAGAAGTGGTTGATAAGTTGCACGAGGCCTTCGGCGAGGCCGTAATCATCGTTGAGGCCGACGGGGCCAGGGGGAAGCTCCTCAAAGCCCCAGCCTTCTCCGAACCGGTCGTTCCGAGTTCTACTTCAATCTACGTAGCTATGGCCCACGCCGACGCTCTTGGTAAGCCCATAGATAAGGAGTTCGTCCACAGGCCTGAGGAGGTTGCCAGGCTCCTTGGTCGCTCCGTGGGCTTTACCTTGGACGAGGCTGCTATCGCTTCTATCCTCTTGCACCCTGAAGGGGGGATGAAGGCTAAGCCCCCTTTGGCCAGGTTCGTACCGGTGGTGAACGGGCGGGAAGAAGCTTCCCCCCAGAAGGCCTATAGAATCGCCAGGCTGCTCCTGCGTTCCCCTGAAGTTAAAGCTGTCCCTATCGCTACCCTCTGGGCCGATGAGCCGGTGAGGGACATCGTGGGAAGGGTAAAGGGGATAATCCTGGCTGCGGGCAAATCGGAGCGCTTCGGCTATCCCAAGCAGCTTGCTACGGTAGAGGGCATGCCGATGTTGGAAAGAGTTGTGGAGATAGCCCTGGCCTCACCTGTGGAAAGCGTGGTGGTAGTCCTGGGAGCAAACGCCGAAAGCATCATCCCAATCCTGGAAGGTAAACCAGTTCAAGTGGTGGTTAACAGAGAGTGGCCGGAGGGAATCGCTTCTTCCGTAAGGGCAGGCCTTTTGAGCATCGGCCCCGAAACCGAGGCTGCAATCTTCTTCCTGGCCGATCAGCCTTTCGTAAGGCCGGAGACGGTAGCCGCAGTAATCCGCAGTTATTACCGGACCCGCAAGCCCATCGTGGCCCCGGCCTACAAAGGCATAAGAGGTAACCCCGTTCTATTTGACCGCTCTACTTTCCTGGAGCTGGCATCTTTGAGGGGCGACAAAGGCGGCCGTTCCGTCATTGAATCCCACCCCGATTGGGTACAGACGGTGGAAGTGAACGACCCCGGAATCAGGATTGATGTTGATACCCCTCAAGACTTGAGCCTAAGCAAGGAGATGCTCTCAATGTGAAAGGTCTGGGGGAACATATCCACCGGCTGGACTTTTTCCAATGCGTAACCTTTCCCCACCAGGAAAGCCACATCCCTGGCCAAGGTAGCCGGGTCGCAAGAGACGTAAACAATCGCACGGGGTTTTAAGCGCAATAGCCCTTCCAAAGCCTTCTTTTCCATCCCGGTCCGTGGCGGGTCCACCACCGCAAGATCAACTTTTTCAATTTTCCCTATCTCTTCCTCAAGCCGGCCATGGAGGAAGAGGGCATTTCCGACCCCCTGCGCTTCGGCGTTGAGCAAGGCATCGTTCACGGCGAACGGGTTCTCCTCTATTCCGATGACTTTGGCGACTTTTCCGGCCAAGGCCAGCCCGAAAAGTCCAACCCCGCAGTAGCCATCAAGCAAGGTTTCGTCCCCTGCGGGCTCCAGGAACTCTTTTGCCAGCTCCACCAACTTCTCGGCCTGGAGAGTATTGGCCTGGAAGAAGCTCATGGCCGAAACCCGGTAGAGTTTACCCGCCACTTCTTCCTGGACGAAATCGCTCCCGGCCATGACTACTGGGGGGCCGGAGGGAGGAATGAGCACGCAGGAGGCAGGCAGCTCAGTGGAAAGTTCGGGGATTTCTTCCCCTGCCGTCTCCAGGATGAGGAGCTGCTGGCCGGTCCTTACCCCCACTTTTACTTTCAGGGAATGGATGGGGGCCAGTTCCATTTCCAGAGCCTCAAGGACTTCTTCCACCAAGGGGTGGAGGATGTAGCATTCTTCAATGACTACCAAATCGGTGGTGTGCAGGCCCTGGAAAGCCAGCATACCTTCTGGAGTGACTCGGAAGCGGACGGAGTTACGGTAGTGCCAGGGCCAGGGGCTGGGGATGGTGGGGAGCACTTCGGCCTCAAGGCCACCGATGCGGGCCAATTGTTCGGCTAAGATTTCGCGCTTGAACTGGAGCTGGGCTTGGTAATCAATGTGCTGCCACTGGCATCCCCCGCATTGGCCAAAATAGGGGCATTGGGGCTTGACCCTGTGCGGGGAAGGTTCTAAAACTTCAATAAGCCTTGCCCTCGCCCAGGTCTTGTGTTCCTCTTCAACCTTAACTTTGACCCTTTCCCCGGCTATTCCCCCGGCTACAAAGACGGCCTTGCCTTGGTAGAAGCCGAGGGCTTCGCCGCCATGGGCCATTTTCTCCAAGCGCAGTTCCACTTCCATCATTGCAGGTAAAGGATGGCGATTACGGCCAATCCCCAGAGGAGGAGGCCGACTAAAAGGGGCTTATCGGTGAAGATGAGGTCTTCCGGAGTTCCCCCTTCCCCTTTAACGTGGATGAGGTAGAGGTAGCGGAACAGGCAATAGAGGACCAAAGGTATGGTCAGCATCATGGTGTGGTTGGGTGGGAGGTTGGGGGCGGAGAAGGTGTAAAGGGAATAGGCCACGATTGTGCTTGAGGTCACTATGACTATAAGCTCATCAAGGAGGCGCAAGTTATATTCTTCCAAGATGGCTCTGTGGTTTGAGGCATTTTCGTTGAGGAGGATGAGTTCGTGGCGGCGGCGGCTTATGCTTATGAAAAGCGCAAGGAGCGTTGTGCAGATGTAGAGCCAGGGGGAGAACCTTTCGGCTTTCACTAAGATTACTCCGGCCGCTACTCTCAGGACGAACCCAGCCGAGACGGTGAAGACGTCAAGTAGGACCACGTTTTTGAGCCAGAAGGAGTAAGCTACCATGGTGAGGAGGTAAACTGAGGCCACAAGGCCGAAGTAGAAATCCAGTAGGAAGGAGGCCGGTATGAGGGTTAGGCCGATTGCCGAAGCGGCGGCTAAGGCAACCTTTGGGCTAAGTTCGCCGGAGGCAATTGGCCTTTTCCTTTTGGAGGGGTGGAGGCGGTCCTTCTCCGCGTCCACCACATCGTTCACCAGGTAGACGGCGCCGGAGAGGAGGCAGAAGATTAGGAAGCCCAAGGTGGTTTTAATGAGGGGTATGGGCCTGAAAAGCTTTTCATCAAAGACGAGCGCGGCAAAGAGGAAGACGTTTTTGGCCCATTGTTTTGGCCTCATAGCTTTGAATAGAGGTATCAGCATTATTGCTTTCCCTCTGGGAAAAGTGACGGAAAGATGATAGCGCAAAGGGGGCAAATAGTCAAGCTGGGGGCACATCCCCCAAGCCCCCGCCATGGGGGCTTCGCCCCCTGGACCCCCCGTTTTGCCCACCCCCGTAGGCTTAGGGTTTGCCAGAGTTTTGGGTCCCACTCGTGGCGGAGTTTCCAAAGCGGGCTACTCGCCCCTTCTTTTGGTTTTGTGGGGGGACACCCCCCACATCCCCCCGCCATGGGGGCTTCGCCCCCTGGACCCCCGTTTCCCCACCCCCGTTGGCTTAGGGCTCGCCGGCGTTTTGGG